>Ga0255356_1001062_pt1 | contig 17915 bp, 10 predicted proteins | sample HBST100metaG_FD_189944 | JGI IMG/M metagenome (GOLD analysis project Ga0255356, IMG submission 189944) | Peat soil microbial communities from Stordalen Mire, Sweden - H.B.S.T100 | ecosystem: Environmental > Terrestrial > Soil > Wetlands > Peat | place: Sweden: Norrbotten County, Stordalen Mire...
GCCGGGCTTGGCTCCACGCAGAGCGTTCGAGAACGCCTCCACCGTATCCTTGCCGCCAACTTCCACCAGCGCGTCTTCTCCGCTTACCGGGGCTGCTTCGCCGTCGCCGCCGATCTGGCCCTTGTAGCTGATCTGCGCCCAGTCGCCGTCGACCAGCGCCCGGTCTTCTTCCACCGGCTCGACGGTCGCCCGCGACTCCTGCAACTGCGCGATTTCCTGCTTGAACTCCTCTTCGGTTGTCTCCACCGAAGGCTTTTCCACGGTCACGCTCTGGTAGCCTTCGATCGAGAAGTCGGGGAGGTACTCAAAGACCGCCTTTACGTGCAGCGGATCGCCATCATCCACCGTAAGATCAGTTACTTGCGGCTGACCAACGGGCTTGACGCCCAAGTTCGTCACGGCCTTGTTGAAGCGCTCCGGCAGCAGGTCTTCGATCACTTCCTTGCGAATCTCAGCGGCAAAACGCCGACGGACAATCGCTTCCGGTACTTTGCCCGGACGGAATCCGGGAATCTTTGCATATTTGCGGTAGTTGCCTGCCGCGCGGCGATAGGCCTTTGAGACCTCTTCGGCGGGAATGTCCAACACCAGCTCGCGGGTGCATTCCGGGTTCAGAACCGGGCCGTGCTGGTGATCGTGCCCTTCGTGGTCGTGGCCTTCATGCTCATGGCCTTCGTTCTCGTGACCGGTCTCAGGCGTTTCAGGTTGGGGGGTGTTTTCGAGGGTATCCGAGGAACTCAAGGTTTTGCCTTCCAGGCGCGCTTGGCGCCGATCGAACTGCCACTTCGGACTGCAAAACTACTGCTCCGGGTGACATTCTGCCACTTTGGGCGGTATATCGCCTGCAAGCTATCTGTCCCCAGCCTGCAAGCAGCCGATTTCGTCTGCAAACCACCGCTATAGGGACTGCCGCTAAAGGCGGAAACAGCGCCGTGTGGCCACAAAACTACTCATCTTATGGTAAGTGGGATTGCTGACAGGGTCAAACCGCCAGCCCTTGTTTCGCCCGGAAGAGCATCGCAAAAGGTACGTTACTGCTCAGTGTCCAACGGTTTGCGGACGTAAGGCAGGAATCGCGGGTGCGCGGCGCCGCATTCGGCATAGTGCGTCCGGGCCTCGTTGAGGCTCAACTGCCCGTTCACGGTCAGGCGCACCTCTGCGGCGTCGATGTCTTCCTGGCCGTCGTCTTCCCACCAGCAGACCGGGCACAGCGCCAACGCATCCATTGTTTTCAGCGTCTTGTACCCGCAGCAAGGGCAACGATACTGAACTTCACCATTTTCCACGTTTGAATGGACGACAATGCAGCCCTGCGAGTTTACGTAAATGCCGAGATTGAGCCGGTTTTCAGACCTAGCAACGTTTCTCCCGACGGCATAGAGAAAGAATGATTCCCTCGGGGGCCACGTTGATTTTGCGGCACTTTCGGCTCGCGACCCTGAAGGTACCACGGTCGTGCCCTGTTACAAAGCAGGTCTCTGCTGACACACAACGGCTTTTTGAATCCCACCAATAGTGTAGGCACAACGGCTCTGCCCGTCTGGCAACTCTGCGCTTCGGGAATCCTCGAAGTACACCTCCTGTTTCCGGGTAGAATGGGCCGCAGGAGAAATTGATACCTCATGCGCAGCTCTAAATTCTGGTTTGCTTCCCGCTTCTTTTGCCTTCTTGCCTTGGGATTGTTTTTCAACCTGCCGGGCCTGCTTGCGGCGCAGGCTAACCCCGCTCCACTGCGAATTGCCATCGTGGGCCTTGAGCACGGCCATGTAGACGGCTTTCTCGGCTCCCTGCCGAAGCACAGCAACGTTGAGCTTGTCGGAATCGCCGATGCAGACCCCGCGCTTTTTGCGAAATATCAAAAGAAGTATGCGCTGGCAGACACGCTCTATTTCAAGAGCATGGCCAACATGATTGAAGTGCGCCATCCCCAGGCTGTGCTTGTTTACACTTCGGTCGGCGAGCACCGCCACGCCATTGAGATTGCCGCGCAGTACGGCGTCTCCGTCATGGTCGAAAAGCCGCTTGCCATTTCGCTGGACGACGCCCTTGCCATCCGCCGCACTGCCCTCCACTACAACATTCATGTTCTGGTCAACTACGAAACCACTTGGTACGCCAGCAACCGCGCCGCTCATGACGAGCTGGAGAGAGGCGCACTGGGCGCTGTACGGCGGGTCGTGGTCCACGACGGACATCAGGGGCCCAAGGAGATCGGCGTGCCTCCGGAGTTTCTGGGCTGGCTCACAGATCCCGCCCGGAATGGCGCAGGCGCGCTTTATGACTTCGGCTGCTACGGCGTCGATCTGATGACATGGCTGATGCACGGAGAAACGCCGCTGGCGGTGACCGCCGTGGCGAATCACGACAAGCCGCAAATTTATCCGCACGTCGATGACGACGCCACGATTGTTCTCTCCTACCCCCACGCACAGGCCGTTATTCAGGCCTCGTGGAACTGGCCCTTCGGCCGGAAGGATATGGAAGTCTACGGCTCCACCGGCTACGCCATTACCGTCGGAGCGGATAGCCTACGTTTGCGCCACGAGCACGAAACCGACGAGCGCCTGACGACAGCTCCTTCGCTTGCCCCGGCTGAGGACAGCTCACTCAGCTATCTGACCGCAGTCCTTTCCGGCCGTATCGAGTCGAAGGGGGATCTGTCGGCGCTCGACACCAATGTTGTCGTCATGCAGATTCTGGATGCCGCCCGCGAATCTGTCCGTACGGGCCGCACCATTCCTCTACGCAGGCTTGAGAAGTAATCCATCCTCGAAAGTGGACTTTGGCTGCGCGTAAAAGACTGGCCGGAGCGCATGGATGAGCTCTGCGGCATAAGAAAGAGAGCTCTTCGATGAAGCCTGATTCAACTCTCCATGATTCCGCCTTGACGCGGCGTTCTTTCCTTGGCCAGACGCTGGGTGGGGCAGCACGGGGCGCTACGGCCGGCGTCACAGGCGCAACAACATGCCCGGCACGCGGAAATTAAACGCGACGATGCGTGGAGTTGAAAAAGCTTAGATTGTCAGGGATAAGATGGTGGACGCGGTAGGAATTGAACCTACAACCTGTCGGTTAAGAGCCGAATGCTCTGCCAATTGAGCTACGCGTCCAGATTTCGATGAAAACCGAGCCGTTGAGGGTGCTGCGCGCGGTTTCTGCGGGCTGAAATCTATCCCGCTACTTCAAAAAATATAGCACAGACACGGCCAGATTCCAACTTCCTCGGGCCCGGTTCCGCTGGCATTATCTCACGTAAGACCCAGCGCCAGAACGGGTTCCATGAGCCTTGCGGGCCGGGGTTGCCGTGGACGAAACGCTCTCTGACTTTTCATCCGGCTCAAAAATGACGGGCGCTCCCGTGCGCACCAACCGGCTGACGATTTTGTAGCGATCTCCCCGGTAGACCGACTTTGCGTGTTCAACCGGATTGCCATTTTCGAGAAAAGAGATCCTGGTAAACAGAAACACCGGGCTTTTCGGAGCAATTTTCAGCAGGCGCGATTCTTCGATGCTTGCCTTGCCAACTTCGATGATTTCAGTGGTCACCATCATCTGAATTCCATACTGCTCTGCCAATTCCTGGTACAGAGATGTTTCCGGATCAAAGGTCTCCAGCAACTCCGGGCAGAGGCGCACGGGAAGGCAGCTGCACTCGATTGCCATGGGAATGGAATCGGCATAACGCACACGGCGAAGGCGATAAACCTTTTCATCGTGACTTAGGGTCAGCGCCTCTCTGGTTTCCAGGCTGGGCGGCTGGACTCGAAACGAAATCAGCTTGGAATGAGGCGTAGCGCCACGGGCCCGGGTTTCTTCGCTGAACGAAAGCACGTGACGAAAATCCCTTTCCAACTTGATCCGGGAAATGAATGTTCCCTTGCCTTGCCTGCTGTAAATGATTCCTCGCTCGCACAGGGACTTGACTGCCTGCCGCACGGTCATCTGACTTACGCCCATGCGGACGGCAATCTTCTGAATCGATGGCATCGGTTCACCTGGCTTGAACACTCCAGACTGGATCTGCTCAAGCAAATGCTGCTGTATCTGGTGGTAAAGCGGGATGCCATTCCTGCGATACAGGCGTGCGTGGTGCTGTGGCTCTTGCTGTTTCATCAGTCTTCCTGATACACCAGCGCCGGAAGCATAGTCAAGGCCATGCATTATCTCTCAGCAATTCATCTTATAAGCTTCAACTCGCGATACAGACTAATGTTCTTTGCAAACAAATTGGTTCTCCAAGCCATAAGTTGGCAATAAGTAAAAGCGCCCTTATACAAATATCTATATTTACCGTAAGGAACTCGTAAGGATATAAACATACGACGAAAAAATTGTATTTTATGGGTTGACTTTGCTTTAGAACGGATATACGTTTCAATGTTATACGTCGTCATCTGGTCATCTAGATGACCAAAAAAGTTGGGCAAGCTCGAATTTGAGGGAGGCGTCATCATGTCATGTAGGTATGCAAAGTGCGTCTTTACCCTGCTGGTCGGAATAGGGTTGGCAATCACAGCCGGCAATGTGGCGGCGCAAGCTGTTTCAGGCAGCATCAGCGGAACAGTGACGGATGCGAGCGGAGCCGTGGTCAGGGGCGCCACGGTTACGCTCACCAACACGGACCGTGGCGTGGATGTTCGCATTTTGACCACCACTTCCGCGGGATTTTTTACTGCGCAATCCCTGCCACTGGGCACGTACACAGTGAAAATTGCGAACGCGGGATTCAAGACAGATGTTGTAACGGGGCTCGTCCTCCATGCCAACGACGCTTTGACTGTGAACAGGACCTTGGTCGCAGGCGGCGCGACCGAGACGGTTACGGTAACAGCGGCTGATGCGCAGGTCAACTTCGAGAATGCCTCGTCCGAGGGCCTGATCAACAACGAGCAAATGAACGAAATGCCGCTGCTCACGCGCAACTACGAAACCTTGATGAACCTGCAGCCCGGTGTTGCTTATGGCGGCGGCACTGACGACCTTACCCGCGGTCCTTCCGGCCTGAGCGGCGCTTCGAGCACGGTGGCTTTCTCGGTCAACGGCGGCCGCACAACCTCCAATAGCTGGACAATCGACGGCGCCGACAACCTGGACCGCGGCGCCAACCTCACGCTCTATACCTATCCCAGCCCCGATGCCATCGCCGAGTTCAAGACGCTACGCGGCCAGTACTCGGCTGAGTTCGGCCGCAACGCTTCAGGACAGATCGACGTCGTCACCAAGTCTGGCACTAATACCATTCATGGCAGTGCGTATGAGTTCATCCGCAACGACTATTTCGACGCCAACGGTTACGCCAATGACTATCTCGGTACCCACATTACGCCCTACCGCTACAATGTCTTTGGTTTCTCGTTTGGCGGTCCCGTCTATCTTCCAAAAATCTACGACGGCAGAAACAAGACCTTCTTCTTCGTCTCCGAGGAGTGGCAGCGTATCGTCGAGTCCCTGGCTAATGCGACGGCCACCGTGCCTATGGAGTCGGAGCGCAATGGCGACTTTTCCCAGTCTGGCCAGAAGATCGGCGGTGTCTGGACCACCGCCCCGGTGACCGTCTGCACAGCCTACACTAACAACCCAGCCACCCAGGTGAACACCTGCACCGCCACTGGCACACAGGTGGACATGACCACTATCTCATCCACGGCCAAGCAGTACATGAAGGACGTGTACAGCAAAGTTCCCGTTCCGGACACCGCTTACGACATTGCGCACAACCTGGATCCTCACACGATTCTGACCAACTTCAAGGACATCTTCAATAACCTGGACTCAACGGTGCGCATTGACCAGCAGGTTGGCCAGAAACTCAGCGTTTTCTACCGCTACCTGCACGATACGTTCCCTGAAGTTCTCCCTCAGGGCCAGTTCACAACGGTTTACGTTCCTGGCGCGAACACAACAACCGTCGTCAATCCAGGAACTCAGCATCTTGCCCACGGAACCTACACCATCAATTCCACGCTGCTGGTGAACGCAGGGTATGCGTACTCCAACGGCAGTGTCATCAGCACGCCGTCTGGTTTCCTGGCTTCCGCCCAATCGCCCGACATCAGCGTGCAACTCCCGTATACGAATACTGTCGGACTTATTCCGACCCTTTCAGTCAGCGGCATGAGCACACTGGGCGGCAGCGTTGCCTATACCGACCACGGCACCAACCACCAGATATTCGGGGATATCACCAAGACCCTGCACACGCACACAATCATCGCCGGCTTCTCTTATAACCACTACCAGAAAACTGAAAACAATACGACCGGCACGCAGGGCTCCTTCAGCTTTGCCAATGACACCGCTTTCACCAACGTTCCGACCAACAGCAACTCAGGCGCATCTGCGGCGCAGGCTTTCGCCAACTTCCTCACCGGCAACGCCAACGGCGGATTCAGTCAGCTCTCGAAAGATCCTATTACCGACATGAGGGAAGTACTGTACGAGGGGTTTGTTCAGGACAATTGGAAGGTGACACCGCATCTCACACTCAATCTTGGCGTTCGCTACGGCAACTACGGTCAACCCTGGGATGCGAATGGCCTGTTGAGCAATTTCGACGCAGATAAGTTCAGTTCAGCGGCAGCGCCAACCATAGATACCACCGGCCTGATTTGCTTTACCGGCACGTGCAATCAAAAGAACAGCAACGCCGGTCAGCCGACAACGCCCAACGCGTCCGCGGATTACGCCGGCATCAATTACATCAACGGTATGATCTTCAATGGCCCGAATGCAAACAACAATAACCAGAGTTCTCCCTACGGGAACAAGGTAGGCGCTGCGCAGAAAACCAACTTCGCTCCGCGCTTCGGCTTCGCCCTCGATGTCTATGGCGACGGCAAAACCTCCCTTCGCGGCGGCTACGGCTGGTCTTTCGATGATGCCGAAGTCAGCTATTACGAGACGACAGTCTTCAACAATCCTCCGGCCGTTGCCACCTACACGGTGGGGCAGGTGTCATTCGATAATCCGACCGGCGGTGCGCTTACTGCGCTTTCAAAAACTCCTGGACGTATTCAGGCTGTTCCGACCGATTACAAGACGCCCTACGTGCAGCAATTCTCGCTCGACGTCCAGCAGCAGATTACCCCATCGCTTATGTTCGACATCGGATATTTTGGCGACCACGGCACCCACCTGCTTGGTGCGATGGAGATCAATCAGCCCAAGCCCGGAGCCTGGGTAGGCCAGGTGCAGCCGTCGAGCTCCGGTAGCGCCTGCATAGATCCTGACACTGGTCAGCAGTCCTTCCTCAACTCGACCTGCGACCGCGTGTTGAACCAGATCAAGCCCTATCCTGGTTACTTCGCGATCGATGCGCTGAAGACCATCTTCAATTCGAGCTACAACTCACTGCAGGCGAAGGTGACCAAGCGCTTCCATGGCAAGACCTACATCGACGCGAACTACACGTGGTCGCGCGGTTTGACCAATGCCCAGGCGGATTACTCGGGCTTTGTCCAGGATATCTACAACATCGCCGGTGACTATGGTCGTGCCGCGGTGGATCGCACCCAGGTGCTTAGTGTCGATGGCGTTTTCGAAGAACCATTTTTCCGCGACCAGAAGGATCTGAAGGGCCACTTGTTGGGTGGATGGGAACTATCTGGAATCCTGGCGGTTGACTCGGGGTTGCCGCTCACGGTTTCAGCAAGCAGCGCTTACTCGCCTTCCTACAATTTACCGAATGGCGTGACGAGTGTGTTCAATGGCAGCACCAACACTGGTTATGAAACCGATAACGCAGGCCTCAGCGTTCTCGGGAACACCAACGCCGGTCTCAGACCAAACCAGCTTGGCAATCCCAACATCGGGTACAACACCAAGATTCACAACAAGGGCTACAACCAGCTATGGTTCTACACGGGCGCGTTTGCCGCACCCTCCCCAACCAGTTCTGTTCCCGGCACCGCCAAGCGTGGAACGATCAATGGTCCTGGTTTTAACCGCCTTGACCTCGGTGTCTTCCGCAACTTCCGCATCGTAAACCGGCTGAACTTCCAGTTCCGCGCGGAGGCCTTCAACGCTGCCAACCACACGAATGTGAACTCAGTCACTACCAGCATCGGCTCCGCCACGACCTTTGGTGAGGTCACCGGCTACCGCGATGCCCGTATCATGCAGTTTGCGGGCAAATTCACCTTCTAACTCTGTGGGCGCCTTGCGGAAGCCTGGTATATCTTACTCAGATGTACCAGGATGAAATGCGAGGCGCCCATTCCCATTTCATCGAATACCAACAGAAACAGCGCCTCGATCCGCACGAGAGCGTTATGCTTTTTTGCGTCGTATGTCTTACTCTGAAGATATAAGTGTGGCGTTCGGTAGAAAACATGAGGCGTAAAGCAGTGGAAATGAATATACGAGGACTCAGAACGCGGCTGTTGCTTGTGCTTGTGCTGGTGACTGCTGTTTGCGCCTCCGCGGCACCGCCGGTGCACCTCGACCGCAAAGGGGAGAAGTGGGCCGCTTCCACGCTGCGCAGGATGACGCTTGAAGAGAAGATCGGGCAGATGATCATGGTCTGGGCTCACGCCCAGTTCCTGAATGTGGAGAGCCCGGAATACCTTCAGTTGTGCGGCCAGATGCGCACCTATCACGTGGGAGGATTCGGCGTAACCATTCCTACCGACGGCGGACTGCTGCTCAAAAGTCAGCCATTGGAAGCCGCCCTGCTGACCAATGAACTGCAAAAGGAATCGAAGTATCCGCTTCTGTTTGCGGCGGACTTTGAGCGCGGCCTGTCGATGCGCCTTTCCGGAGCTACGGATTTTCCTGCGGCCATGGCCTTTGGCGCGGCTGGAGACAGGGAACTGGTGCGTGAGTTTGGCAGAATCTCGGCATCGGAATCGCGCGCTATCGGAATTCATTGGAACTGGTTCCCGGTTGCGGACATCAACTCGAATCCAGCCAATCCCATCATCAATACCCGCTCTTTTGGAGAAGATCCGGCACAGGTGGGCGAACTGGTTGCCGCATATATCGGCGGCGCGCGCGGCGCGGGAATGCTGACCACCGCCAAGCATTTTCCAGGCCACGGCGATACCGATACCGATTCTCATCTTGGCCTGGCGCGCACCACGGCAAGCGTCGAGCGCCTGAACACCGTGGAACTGGTTCCGTTTCGCGTCGCCATTGCGGCGGGGGTGGACTCCGTGATGATCGGCCACATCTCGGTCCCGGCCATTGAGCCTGACCCCAATCGCCCGGCCAGTATTTCGCCGCTGGTGGTGACCGGCCTCTTGAAGAAGCAACTTGGCTTTCATGGCTTGGTCGTCACCGACGCCCTGGATATGGGCGCGCTTATGCACGCGTTTTCCGGCACACCTGCCGCCATTTCCGGCGCTGAGGCCGTTGAGGCCGTCCGCGCCGGTAACGACATGGTGATTATTCCTGCCGATCTTGGCGGAGCTTACAACGGCTTGCTCGACGCCGTGAAGCAAGGCAAGATTACGGAGCAGCGCATCGACGAGAGCGTGTTGAAGATCCTGCTTTTGAAAGCCTCGGTCGGCTTGAACCAGAACCGCTTTGTCGATCTCCCCAACGTGGCTCGTGAGGTTACACGGCCAGAGAGCCAAGCTCTCGCGCAGAAGGTTGCCGACCGCGCGGTTACATTGGCCACAGACGCGAACAGGCTGGTTCCGTTGCACGCCGCATCGACGGCACCTGCGCAATCGGTTTTGCAGCCATCGGGCATTGTTACCGTTGTCTTTGCCGATTCGTCGCGCGGCAGTGACGGCGACCGCACATTCGTTACTGAACTTCGCAAACGCATTCCCCATGCAACGGTCTTCAACGTGGACCCGGCCAACGCCGCTTCCATTTCCAGCGACGTGCTGGCAGCCGTCAAGCGCGCTCCAAGGGTAATCGCAGTGGTCGAGTCTGTTCCCAGCCCCAGGCGAATCACGCAGGGTCATGCACAGGGTTCAGTCGGAATGGACACGGGGCCTTCCGAACTGCTGGCAGACATCGTAAAAACCGCTGGAGCCAACGCCGTGGTTGTCGCATTTGGCAATCCATACATCGGCGCCGGGGTTGCTGGCATTCAAACCTATCTCTGCACTTTTTCCAACACTTCGGCTTCAGCATCGAGTCTGGCTGCCGCGCTCTTTGGCGAGATACCGATTCACGGCCGTCTGCCGGTAACAATCCCCGGAGTGGCGCAGCGCGGAACCGGCCTCGATCGCGAATCCGTTGCATCTGGACCGGTGCTTCCACGTAACTGACCTATTCCGCGGATGACGGCGATGACAAATACAGCTCGTGCTTACATGTCGGTCCATCATCCTGACTTTGTGGTGGCGAAGCCCGTCATTCATATCTTCGCCATGCCGACGGCCAGGAGCGAAGTTACGTCGCAGGCTATCTACGGGACAGGCGTGCTCCTGCTGGAAAAGCGATCCATCTGGCGTCACATCCGTACCGCGGACAAATACACGGGATGGGTTTCCGCGTCTGGTTTGAGGGCTCTCGACGCAGGCCCTTATGCGCCCGGTGATCTGTCAGTTCGCGTTGCCGGACTCAGCGCCAACATTTATCGCGATCCGGACGCGATTCGTCATGCGCCTCTGCTGCACTTGCCGTGGGAGGCGCGTCTGGAGCTGATTCCAGAAAAGCGGGATGATTCCGCACCTTGGCTGCCGGTTCGCCTTGTCGATGGACAGGCAGCGTGGGTACAGCGAGGCAATGTCAGCTTTGGCGCTTCACTGCTGAGCATCGACGAAACCCTCCAGTTGGCGCGTAGATTTCTCGGCATCACATACACCTGGGGCGGCGTCTCCAGCTTTGGATTCGATTGCTCCGGATTTACCCAGATGCTGATGCGGCAGCGCGGAATCATGATGCCTCGTGATGCTGCCGCGCAAGCCGTCTGGAGTGGTGCGACCGCAGTCGAGCGTATGGATCTTCAGCCGGGCGATTTGCTGTTTTTCGCTGCCAGCGCTGCCAAAATCACTCACACAGGAATGTATCTCGGCTGCGGTGAGTTCATCCACGACACCATGCACGGCCACCCCGGCGTTCAAATCAGCCGCCTGGACGACAAGCCATGGACCAGCCTGCTGTCCGCAGCACGGAGAGTCAAACCACCAGCCATCGGGAGATGCCGGAACCCATCCGACACCAGGGCGAATGCTTTCAAAGCGCCCTCGCTCTTCCGACCGCCGCAAGCATCGCAACCAAAGGGTGGATTCTAGTACCCAGACCGCATAGATTTGTGATTTTCCAGGTCTCAAAAGCGAGACCTGGGGCACCCACAGTTCATGGGGACGATTACAAAATCAACAAGTCACGGTACCAGGTCCAAGTGCAACAGCGCATCATTAAGACGGGTCAGGAAATGGCAAAACGAAGCCATGGAAAAGATGGAAAACAAAAGGCGTTTTCCACTTTTCCACGGCACTGCTACGGCTATCTCTTTGAATCTGTTCACGAATTTTGTTGCACTTGGACTTTGAATGTACCCTTCTGGGAGACCCAATCGGCCATGTAGAATTGGAGCTAGGAATGGAGACAATTCTCAATCTCGCTGGGGCATTGCTGGCAGGCGTTCTTATGTGCCTGTGGGTACGCTATGCTCCGCGCAGAGGCGCAAGCCGGCGGACGCAGGTTGCCGCCTTGGCTATGCTCATTCTGATTCTGTTCCCGGTCATTTCTGTGACCGATGACCTGCAGGCAGCGCAAAACCCGGCGGATGTCGCGGTTTATTTGCGCCGGGGCCACACGGCAGGAAGCCAGCACTCCATCTTTCCCGTGGTAGCCATACTGCCTGGGGTTTCTTTTGCAGGCCTGTTCTTTGGCTATCAGCGCCTTGCCGCGCCATCTCGCCTTCCCATTCCTACAGTGGACAACCCCGCACTAACCTCGATTCAGAACCGTCCTCCGCCGACTGTCTGACCTTTCGCTTTCATCGTATAAATCATCGAGCATCTTCACCTTCCGCTACCGCCGTGCAAACCGCGGCGCAAAGGTTGTGCATGAAGCGAATCTTCTCCTCCCTGTCAATTCCGGCAGCGGCGACGCTATTTTTCATGGCGCCAGCCCTGCTCACGGCGCAGCAAAGCCTGACCTGGGAACAGGTCAAAGCCAAATTTGACGCCGCCAACCCCGCTCTCAAGGCCGACGCTCTCGGTGTAGACGAGATGAAGGCGGCCGAGACCACGGCGTATCTGCGTCCCAATCCGCAATTCACCGCGGCAACGGACGGGACGCAAATTGCCCGTCACAACGGGGTCTGGCAGCCATTTTCAGGCAATCAGGTTCAAGGCAATTTCAGCTACTTGCACGAGCGTGACCGCAAACGTGAGTTGCGTCTGGAAAGCGCCAAAGAAGGCACAAAAATCTCAGCCTCCGAACACGAGGACCTCAAGCGCAACCTCCTCTTCGATCTGCGCGCGCAGTTCGTCCAGACGCTGGAAGCCAAGGCGGTGCTCGATCTGGCCAAGGCCGATCTGGCCTACTACGACAAGATCATCGAGATCAGCCGCAGCCGCTTCAAAGCCGGCGATATTGCCCAGATTGATCTGGATCGCATCGAGTTGTTGCGCGTGCAATACGAAGTGGAGATTCAGACGGCCATCGTCAATCTGCGCACCGCCAAGATTCAGCTTCTCGAACTGCTCGACGACCGCACTCCGGTTGAGCAGTTTGATGTAACCGGAGCCTACGACTTCGCCGGCGATTTGAAACCGCTCGAAGAGTTTCGCCAGATCGCGCTTGACGAACGGCCCGACCTGCGCGCTGCTATCGAGTCAATTCGGCAGGCTCAGACCAACCACAAGCTGGCTGTTGCCAACGGTTCCACCGACCCGACTTTTGCCGCGTGGTACACATGGAACCCTTCTTTCAACAATCCCAACGACCAGCAAGCCCTCGGCCTCAGCGTGATGATTCCGCTGCGCATCTTCGACCGCAATCAGGGCGAGAAGCAGCGCACGCAGATCGATATTGGCCGCAACCAGCAATTGACCGAGGCCACCCGTGCCCAAGTCTTCAGTGATGTGGACTCGGCCTACGCGCAGGTGGAAAGCAGCATCGCGCTGCTCAAGCCCTATAAGGCACAGTACAAGGACCAGGCGCTGCGCGTACGGGACACGGTGACTTACTCCTATGAGCACGGCGGCTCTTCGCTGATGGACTTTCTCAACGCGCAGAGCGACTACCGAATCGTGCAACTGGCCTATCTGCAACTGATCGGCTCCTATCTGACCGCTACCGGACAACTGAATCTTGCCGTGGGACGCGAGGTGATTCAATGATTCTTTCTTTCTTCATGAAACACAGCCGGATGGTTTCGCTGGCGGTTGCCATGACAACGTCTTTGTTCCTCCTCGCACTTGCCGGCTGCAAAGCCAAGGAGACTGGCAGTGGCGCGCCTCCCGCGGCCCAGGTCATTCAGGTGGCCGACATGAATCTGATTACCATTGACGCCAAGGACGTAGCCAAGTTTCCGTTGACCACGGCCTCCCAAATCGAGGCCGCATCTGAACTGACGGCGACCGGATCAGTCTTTCCCGACATCAGTCGCGAAGTGCCGGTCATCTCTTTGGCCAACGGGCGCGTGGTGGACATCAAGGCCCGCCTCGACGACAACGTCAAAAAAGGCCAACTGCTGCTGAAGGTGCAAAGCCCGGATATTACCAACGCCTTCAATGCCTATCTCAAGGCCGCCAACGACGAGCAACTCGCCCACAAGGCATTTGTTCGCGCCGATGATTTATTGAAGCACGGCGCAATTTCGCAGGCGCAACTGGAACAGGCGGAAGACACGGCCAAGAACGCCAAGGCGGATCTCACTGCTGCTGAAGAGCAACTCAAAACGCTCGGCGTAAACAAGAGCCACCCCAGCAGCGTGGTCAACGTCTATGCGCCGATCTCCGGCGTCATCGTGGCCCAGAATGTAACCAACGCGGCAGCGGCGGGCGTCGGCCTCTCCGGTTCGGCAACGACCTTTACTATCGCCGATCTGTCGACCGTCTGGATTGTCTGCGACGTTTACGAGAACGACATTCCCAAGCTGCAACTCGGCCAGGAGGCAAAGATCAAAATCAACGCCTTCCCCGACCGCCTGCTTACCGGACGCATCAGCGACATCGGTCCCATCCTCGATCCCTCGCTGCGTACTGCCAAGGTGCGCATCGAAGTCCGCAATCCCGGCTTCCTCAAGCTCGGTATGTTCACTACTGCGACCTTCACCAGCAAGAGCAAAGAGACACACGCCGTAGTTCCCGGCGAAGCTGTTCTCCATCTGCATGACCGCGATTGGGTCTTTGTGCCCGCAGGCGGCAATCAATTCAAGCGCACAGAGGTTCACGCCGGCAAGATGCTGGACGGCAGCCGGCAGGAGATTCTCTCCGGCATTCAGCCCGGCCAGCAGGTGATCGGCCATGCTTTGCTCTTGGAAACAGCGGGGAACCAATAGTGCGGTCCGCAAGTTGCAGCACGACGAAACCTTTGCCGCTAAGCGGTTTTTTCCATAAGAAAAAGCCACATTGCACGCAGTCAGAAATGGCGCAGATACTGGAGGACCACACTCGATGATTCGCGCACTCGTAGATTTCGCGCTCAAGAATCGCTGGATGGTGCTCGGCGGGGTTGTGCTGCTCACCATCTGGGGCGTTCTCAGCTTCCGCAGCCTGCCCGTCGAGGCCTATCCCGACGTGGCCGACAACTATGTGCAGATCATCACCCAGTGGCCGGGCCGCTCGGCCGAAGAGATCGAGCGCCAAGTCACTGTGCCGGTCGAAATTCAAATGGCCGGCATTCCGCACTTGACGCATCTGCGCTCCACCACGCTGGCCGGCCTGTCCAGCCTGTCGCTCATCTTCGATGACAACTCAACCAGCGACCTCAACCGTGAGCATGTGATGGAACGGCTGGGCCAGGTCAACCTGCCCGCCAATCTGGTTCCGCAGATGGGCACTGACTGGAGCCCCGTTGGCCAGATTTATTGGTATACGCTGGAGAGCACCAACCCCGCCTACGACGTGATGGAGAAGAAATCGCTCGAAGACTGGACGCTGGAAAAGTCCTTCAAGAGCGTCAACGGCGTCGTCGATGTCTCCAGCTTCGGCGGACCCAGCAAGGAGTATCAGATCAAGCTCGATCCGGAGAAACTGGTCTCTTACGGATTGAGCATCGGCCAGGTCGAGCAGCAAATCTCCGCCAACAATACCAACGGCGGGGGCAGCTTCATCGAACAGGGCGCGCAGCAGATCAATGTGCAGTCGATGGGCCTTTTCAGCAGCGTTCAAGACATCGAGAACACCGTCGTCAAGTCTGCGAATGGCGCGGCCATCAAGATCAAGGATATTGCCACCGTCAGCCAGGGGCCGAAGATTCGCCTCGGCCAGATCGGCAAGGCCATTCACCGCGCCGATGGCAAGATCGTCGACAATCCCGACACCGTCGAGGGCATTGTCCTGCTGCAAAAAGGCGAAGACTCCGATCCCGTTCTCGACGGCATTCACAAGGAAGTCGATAAGCTCAACGGAGACAAGGACCACCCCGGCATCCTGCCCAAGGGCGTGAAGGTCGTTCCCTTTCTCGATCGCTCGGACCTGGTTAAATTCACGGTGAAGACCGTGGAGAACAATCTGACCGCGGGGATGCTTCTGGTCTCCATTGTCCTCTTCCTCTTTCTCGGCAATATGCGCGGCGCCTTCATCGTTGCGCTTACGATTCCTTTCTCGCTGATGTTCGCGGCCATCTGTCTTGACCTAAACCACATTCCCGCCAATCTGCTTTCGCTTGGAGCGCTGGACTTCGGCATGTTGGTCGATGGCTCGGTGGTGATGATCGAAAACATCGTCCGGCGTCTCAACAACAAGGACGACATGCGGATGCCTTCGGAAAAAATCCGTGCTGCTGCCCATGAGGTACAGCGGCCGGTCTTCTTCGCACGCGGCATCATCATCACCTCCTATCTGCCCATCTTCACCCTGCAGGCTGTCGAGGGTCGTCTGTTCAAGCCGATGGCCTGGACCGTCTGCTTCGCGCTGCTTGGTGCGCTTGTCTTCGCCATGCTTGTCGCTCCGGTGATGAGCAGCTTCACCTTTCACTCGGGCGCAAAAGAGTGGAGAAACCCCCTCATGGAGTGGCTCACCGCGCACTATCGCACAGCGGTGCGCGCGGCCATTCTCCATCGCAAATGGACCGTTGGAATCTCCGCCGCGCTTTTTGCCGGCGCCCTCTATCTCTCCTTCGGCGGTCCCATTGGTTCGGAGTTTCTGCCCCATCTCGACGAGGGCGCCATCTGGGTACGGGGCACGCTGCCGCCCAGCGAGGGGCCCACTTCCTCGATCAGCTTTACCAACCAGGCGCGTGTGGTTATGGCATCGTTTCCCGAGGTCACCCGAGTCGTCAGCCAGACCGGCCGCCCCGACGACGGCACCGATACCGCAGGCTTTTTCAACACCGAGTACTTCGTCGATCTCAAGCCCAAAGAGCAATGGCGGCCCGTCTTCCATCAGGACAAGGAAGCGCTGATCGCCGCCATCGACAAGGAACTGTCGAAGTTTCCCGGTGTCATCTGGAACTACTCCCAGCCCATCTCCGACAACATGGAAGAGGCTGTCAGCGGCGTCAAGGGCGAGTTGGCAGTCAAGCTCTACGGTGACGACTTGCGCACCCTGGAAAAGAAGGCCGACGAGATTAAGGCGCAAATGGCTGGTATCCAAGGCATCGAAGATTTAGGTATCTTCCGCATCATCGGCCAACCCAACCTCAATTACGCCGTGGATCGCGCCGCTGCTGCCCGCTGGGGGATCAACGTCGCCGACATTCAAGACGCCATGCAGACCGCGGTTGGCGCCAACGCGCTCACTCAGGTACAGCGGGGTGAAGCACGCTTCGACGTAACCCTGCGCTATCAGCAGCCGTATCGTGACACGCGCGAAGCCATCGAGAGCGTGCGCCTGCTCGCGCCCTCGGGCGAGCGCGTCTCCCTTGCGCAACTGACCAAAGTCTCCACCGACGACGGCGCCGAACAGATCAATCGCGAGGGTGGCCAGAGATACATCGCCATCAAGTATTCCGTACGCGGACGCGATCTTGGCTCGACGGTCGAGGAGGCCATTCGCAAGGTCAACAAGACTGTGGCGCTGCCGGCTGGATACCATCTGGAATGGGCTGGCGAATATGCCAGTCAGCAACGCGCCAACCGGCGCATGATGATTGTCGTTCCGATTACCGTGCTGGCCATCTTCCTCATCCTCTACACCATGTTCCACTCGTACAAATGGGCTTTGCTCATCCTGGTCAGTGTAGTCATGGCCTCTGTCGGTGGTCCGCTTGCCTTGTTCCTTACAAGCACAAACTTCTCGGTCTCGTCCGCCGTTGGCTTCCTGGCGCTCTTCGGCGTTTCGGTGGAGATCGGCGTCATCATGATCGAGTTCATCAACCAGTTGCGTGTGCGCCGCAAGCCCACGGAAAAATCGAGCCATGAGCACATTGTCGAAGCTGCCGTCGAGGGCGCGGTACTGCGCCTGCGGCCCATCATGATGACGATGCTGGTGGCCACGCTCGGCCTGCTGCCCGCCGCGCTCTCGCATGCCATCGGCTCCGATTCGCAGCGGCCCTTCGCCATCGTCATCGTTGGTGGCCTGTTGGCCAACCTGATTATTGGCATCTTCCTGCTGCCCACGCTCTACGTGTGGGTTGCGCGCGACAACGACATACTGCCTGAGGTGGAATCCAGAGAAGATTACTAATGGCGCCCGGAAAGCATTCTCTTTTGCAGATGTTGTGTAATGGTGGCCAGAATGTTTCCCCGAGTAAGACAAGAGAGACGGTTGGGGACTCCGCAGGATTGAACGTCTGGACCCTGAGTTTACGTTTGCCGTCCGCGTCGGTAGAATAGTACCTAAACTCCCATGCGAAACCGTGGGAACGGGGAACTTTACGAATTCTCCCTGTTTGAT
>Ga0255356_1001063_pt1 | contig 17879 bp, 9 predicted proteins | sample HBST100metaG_FD_189944 | JGI IMG/M metagenome (GOLD analysis project Ga0255356, IMG submission 189944) | Peat soil microbial communities from Stordalen Mire, Sweden - H.B.S.T100 | ecosystem: Environmental > Terrestrial > Soil > Wetlands > Peat | place: Sweden: Norrbotten County, Stordalen Mire...
CCCCCAACACGGCCACCGTGCCCCTGCGCCTGATTGCCGGCTACGAGGGAAAGCCGCAAATGGATAGCGCCGGCGCCATTTGGGAGGCCGACCGATACTTTCATGATGGTGGAACATGGCAGCGCGGCGCAAATCCGGTTGCCCGTACCAGCGACCCTCTGCTCTTTGAGCGCTGGCGGACGGGAGATTTCTTCTACGACATCCCGCTTCAGCCCGGCGTTTACGAACTGCATCTTTATTTCGTCACAGCGAGCACCACTGACGATGCCTACAGCACTTTCAGCGTTGGAATCAACTACAAATTCGTTCTGACGGGGTTTGACATCAACTCCGACGCCCTGGGGGAGAATATCGCCGATGAGCGTGTAATTCGAGATGTTTCTCCCGGCCAAGACGGTTACCTTCACATCGGCTTCACCAGCGAACGCGGAGCGCCCGCGCTGAATGCGCTGGCGGTCTTGCCGGGAATTCCCCACAAACAGCTTCCCGTCCGCCTGGTCATGCAAAAGACACCATTTACGGACCACAATGGCCAGCTCTGGCACCCTGACAACTACTTCATGAACGGCCGCTTGTCGACGCAACGGCAACCGACGGCGGATTCGCCTGATCCTGATCTGTTTGCCGGCGAGCGCTACGGGCATTTTACTTATGCGATTCCGGTCGATAGCCGCGACCGCTACACCCTGGTGTTGCACTTTGCCGAGTTTTATTTCGGGCCGCATGCCTCCGGCTTGGGCGGAAACGGCAGCCGCGTCTTTCGCGTGATGTGCAATGGCGTCCTGCTGCTGGACGACTTCGATATCTACAAAGAGGCCGGTAGCCTGCACGTGCTGACCAAGACCTTCACTCACCTGAAACCGACTGCTCAGGGGAAACTGAATCTGACCTTTGAGCCGATCGAGAACAACGCCACCGTCTCCGGCATCGAGGTTCTGGACGAATCCGAGTAGACCGGCGCCATCGCGCTTGTTGTGCCATCCCTGCGATGTACTTGTTTTGTCGCAGTCTTCGCGACGCCGGCGGTGATTGCAACACAATGGGTAGTCTCGAAGCACTTAACGACGAGAACGGGCCGCTCGCCGAATGGGGACGCTTCAAAAGCAAAGTAGCCCCCATCTCCCGGCCATTCGCGGCGCCGGGGCTGGCACTTGTTGCGCGCAGGATAAGGAAAGAGCAACACCGAAGGCGCGAATACAACTTCTGGGAGCGACTGGGGTTCAAACTGAAAGGCCCGTAGAATGGTCTTCAGGACGCTGTACACGGCTGGCAAGTGAATCTTCTTAAAGAGAATTCCATAAGGAGATGTTTATGCGGGTTTTCCAGGGATGTTTTCTGTGCCTGACGCTTGCTGCCCAATCATCGCTGAGTCAACGGGCAACTGCGACTTCCCCGGATAGTGACCGCGCTTCATACTCAGACCGGACCACGAAGGGACAGGTCGACGATGAACGAATTCTTCACGCGCTGAACCGGTTCACCTTCGGTCCGCGGCCTGGGGATCTGGAAATGGTTCGTGAGACAGGACTTGATCAGTGGTTTGAACAACAACTCCACCCGGCGAGCATGGAGTATGCCGACCTGAACCGGCGATTGAATCAGTTTCCGTCCATGCGCCTCCCAACGCAGGAGCTTCTGACGGCCTTCCCCAGCGGAGCAATGATTCGACAGGCCGCAGACGGAAAATTGCCCGTCCCAAATACGCCGATTTTGCGCGCAGTTTATAGTGACCAGATTGCTTTCTACAAAGAGCGCGAGGCTCGGAAAGCAGAGAAGAAGGCCGGGACGGAGTCGACTGCGGCATCTGGCAAAGAAGCTATGCGAGCGGCAGCGACCTCGTTGCCAGCCTCGCCAAAAACTTCGCCATCCAGCGGAAGCATGAACGAATCGATGATGAGTTCCTCGGACGCTCAGCCCAATTCCAATCCCATGTCGAGTTCGGCAATGACTCCGAGTATGATGGCGTCTCCGCGCGATTCCAGTAAAGCGAAGACCGCCGGAGTGCCTGCCGTGGGGCCTTCGCCCGAGGATGAAGTATTAGCCCTCCTTGCCCTTCCACCTGAGCAACGCGTGAGGCGCATGTTGGCCATGTCCCCGCCACAGCTTGAAGAATTCCGCGCAGCCATCAAGGGGCCACAGCGAATGCAGTTGTTGGACAAGATGACCGCCGGACAGCGCGAGATTGTGGCTGATCTTGAGAATCCCGGCAAGGCGGTTGTCGACGAGTTAACGGAGCAACGGCTGACTCGCGACCTCTATAGTCCGGCGCAGTTACAGGAAGTTATGACCGACTTCTGGCTCAACCACTTTAATGTGTATCTGCATAAGAACGAGGAGACGCCTTACTATCTGATGAGCTTCGAGCGGGATGTGATCCGGCCAAGGGCGCTAGGCAAATTTGAAGATCTGCTCGTGGCGACGGCAGAAAGTCCGGCGATGCTGCTCTATTTAGATAACTCCAGCAGCATGGGACCGGATTCAATCGCAGCCAATAAAGATAGAGAACGAGCAACCAAACAAAACAAGCCTGCTCCGCCGTCCGGGTTGAATGAGAATTACGCTCGTGAGCTGATGGAGTTGCACACTCTAGGCGTGAATGGAGGATACACCCAGCAGGATGTGACCGAGATGGCGCGGATATTCACCGGCTGGACCGTGAGCCAACCGGCGCACGGAGGCGGCTTTCTCTTTGATGAGCGCAAGCATGAGCCTGGCGACAAACACTTGCTAGGGATGAAGGTCAAAGATAGCGGGCAAAAGGAAGGCCTGGAGATGTTGCACATCTTAGCCATGCGGCCGGCAACGGCGCGCTTCCTGAGCCGCAAGCTGGCTATCCGGTTTGTGACCGATGATCCGCCGCAAAGTCTGGTGAATCGTATGGCGAAGAGCTATCTGGCCAGCGGTGGCGATGTTGCCGCCGTGCTGTGGACCATGTTTCACTCGCCTGAGTTTTGGCAACGCGATGTGTATCGCGCAAAGGTGAAGACGCCGCTCGAATATGTAGTATCGGCGGTGCGGGCGAGCAATTCGGAGACGGGAAACCCGATGCAGTTGGCTTATGCGGTCGATCGGATGGGTATGCCGCTCTACGGCTGCGTTCCGCCTACCGGCTATTCCTCGAAAGCAGAGGCATGGGTGAGCACTGGCGCGTTGGTGAACCGCATGAACTTCGCATTGGCTTTGGCTGCAAACAAGCTGGCAGAGATTCATACCGGTTGGTTGGCAGATAGTGATGACGGTGACCTGGAACGTGAAGTGGCTCGCGAGGTGGTTGCTGATCCCGCGCAGGCAGACGAGGTTGCCGATGAGCACCGGCTAGAGAGCAGGTTGGTGCCGGGTGGCATTAGCGAGCGGACTCGTGTGGCGTTGCTCGAACAAGCAGCGAGTCCAACTGGAGCACAGTCAGCAAGTGCTGTAGCCCCGGAGGGGATCTCAGGCGCGCCCGCATCGCCAGCCAAGGTCGCGCAAGTTAGCAGCAAGCAGATTCAGCCTCCAAAGACGAGTACCGCAGCGACATCGACATCCGCAGCACGTGAGAGGCGGGATGCTCTGTTGGCAGGATTGCTGCTAGGATCGCCGGAGTTTCAACGACGCTAGGCAACTCATGAAGTGTGAGACAAGTAGGGAATCGAAGGCGTTTTAAGGAGCGGACACTTATGCAGATCACACGGCGAGTCTTTCTTCGCGGCGGGGCTCTGGCTCTGGTTGGCACCTCAATGGCACCGGCGTTTCTGGTGCGTGCTGCCTTTGCCGAGGCAGCGACTACCAAGGCGCAGGGTAAGCGGCTGGTGGTCATATTCCAGCGCGGAGCGGTCGATGGATTGAATATGGTCGTGCCTTATGGAGAGAAGGACTATTATGCGATGCGCCCAACGATTGCGATTCCGCAAAGCCAGGTAATCGATCTGGATGGGTTCTTCGGGCTGCATCCTTCGCTCGCGTCCTTTGAGTCGCTCTACTGGCAGGGTCACTTGGCGATTGTGCCGGCAACTGGTTCGCCAGACAGTTCGCGCTCGCACTTCGACGCGCAGGATTATATGGAGTCGGGCACGCCGGGCTTTAAGGGCACCGCGGACGGATGGCTGAACCGAGCATTGCAGGCGGAGGACCTTGAAGGTGTTGCACGTCATCGGTTGGAGCACACTGCATTTCGCGCGATCGCATTAGGTTCGCAGGTTCCGCGCACGCTGCTGGGAAGTATCCAAGCAGTCGCCATCAACAATGTACTGGACTTCAATGTGGGCGGACGCGGTGCGGTTCCGGGAGGGGCCAGCAACGCCTTTCAGTCGATGTATGACGCTTCAAGTGATTCATTGCTGCACTCCACCGGTGAGTCCACTTTTGAAGCTGTGAAGATGCTGCGCTTGACGGACCCGGCCCACTATACTCCTGCTTCGGGAGTTGTCTATCCGAATACTCCGTTTGGCGCTGGCATGAAGCAGATTGCACAGTTGATGAAGGCCAACCTGGGCGTTGAAGCCGCATTCACCGACATGGGGGGGTGGGATACACATCACAACCAAGGAGGCGTGAATGGCGATCTTGCCAACCGGCTCAAGGAATTCTCTGACAGCATCTCGGCCTTCTGGCGCGATATGGGCGACGGCGCGGAGAAAATCACGCTGATGACGATGAGCGAGTTTGGCCGCACTGCCGATCAGAACGGCACTGGCGGTACCGATCACGGCCACGCCAACGTGATGTTTGTTCTTGGCGGCAGCGTGAAAGGCGGCAAGGTATATGGCAAATGGCCAGGACTAGCCAGAGAACAACTGAACGAGGGCCGCGATTTGGCTGTAACTACTGATTTTCGCCAAGTGCTTGCCGAGGTTTTAGCAGGGACGTTGAGAGCTACGAATCCAGGGTTTACTTTTCCAGGCGCTCAGTTGCACGAGGACCGCTTCTTACATCTGATTTAATGACGTAACATTATTGTTCTCGCAAGTTCAGCTTTACTCTCAGATCAAATGTTGGAGAGTCTCTGAACGAGCCACGCTCTGTAGCTCCATGATTGCTTCATGGATTTCAGCCGAATATCCGGTGGGCTTTGGCTGCGTTGATATGGCTTTTCTATAGATCATTGAAGAAGTGTTTGAACCACATCTTTGCGTTGTCTGAAATGATGACTTTGATCGCCGCAACAATATTCAATGTGTATATGGCCCCTCTATGCACGAATTGCGCGAGAGTTTGAGGCAGAGCACTGAGTGTTCCGAGCGAGACTGCCTGCGCTTCCCATCCTCTTCCTACACCTGAAACTGGCGCGTCGGGTGGATGCGGTTTTCATGGGGATCGCGGCTGAGCATCACTTTGCCAGGATCAGGTACTCTCAATGGCTGGAGAAACGAGAATTACGATATTGTTCATAATCAAAACATATTATATGGCACTCCTTAAGAACCGCCCGTGACAGAGAATCCAGCGAGCAAATATCCGTCATAGGTGATAATGTTTGATGGTGGGAACAGTACTAGAGCCGGTTGCATAAATCAGGTTTTGAGAGAGCATGGCTTTAGCCGTGCCGCAAAAGGGGCATAAAATCTTGGACTTTAGCCCCTAAGGGATGCTCTGTACTGGGCGGGTAACATTTATGCAACCAGTTCTAGCATGTCGTTGCTCTATCCTCAGAAAAAAGGATCTCAGAGGGAAGTGGTAAGAGCGTATCATTCGGCAGGGAGATTTTATTCATGACTCGAACTTTATTCGACCTGAGCGGAAGAGTCGCGGTGGTGACCGGTGGAACGACCGGGCTGGGGCACGCAATTGCCTTGGGCCTGGCGGAAGCCGGAGCAGACGTAGTAGCGAGTTCCAGGCGGCAGGAGCAGGTGGAGAGAACGGCTGCGGAGATTCAGGCGCTCGGACGGCGCTCATTGCGCGTGGCCAGCGACGTACTGGACCGGGCCACGCTTCAGGCGCTGCATGACGCGGTACTCAAGGAGTTCGGCAAGGTGGATATTCTGGTGAATGCAGCCGGCATTACCTACACATCGCCAACACTTGAAGTGGACGACGCTGACTGGTCGAGGGTGATGGAAACCAACCTAACCGGAACCCTGCGTGCCTGTCAGATTTTCGGTGCGACGATGGTCGGTGCGAACTATGGGCGCATCGTCAACATCGCGTCGCTCTCTTCTTTTGTAAGTTTTTACCAAGTGTCGGCCTACTCGGCCAGCAAAGCTGGGGTAGTCTCACTTACCAGGTCCTTGGCTGTTGAGTTGGCTCGGAGCGGTGTAAACGTAAACGCCATTGCGCCGGGGATCTTTCCTACGCCCTTGAATTCTTCACTCGTCCAGGGCACGTCGCGCGGGGAAGAGTTGATTCTGCGTACACCGATGGGCCGTTTCGGCGAAGCGCGGGAGGTGGCCGGAACGGCGATCTTCCTGGCCTCTGAGGCAGCTTCATTTGTTACGGGTGCAGTGATTGCCGTGGATGGCGGCTTCCTCGCCAGCGGCGTGAACCAATAGAGCAAGAGCGCGACGACACAGGTTCGTGCATTGTTTCGCATTTGAGGAGCAGTTGTTGCCATGAAGATTACCAAAGCTTTCGTGAATATCACCTCGCCGGGAAGAAACTTTATCACGCTGAAGGTCGAGACGGATGAGGGCATCTACGGACTTGGAGACGGCACGCTGAATGGGCGCGAACTGGCAGTGGCCAGCTATCTGACCGACCATGTAATTCCATGCATTATTGGCCGCGATCCATTTCAGACCGAAGATATCTGGCAGTATCTTTATCGAGGTGCTTACTGGCGGCGCGGACCAGTTGCCATGTCGGCCATTGCAGCGGTTGATGTTGCGTTGTGGGATATCAAGGGTAAGGCGCTTAATACTCCGATCTATAACTTGCTGGGCGGCAAGAGCCGCGAGGGCGTACTGGTGTACTGTCACGCCACGGGCAAGGATATCGACCATGCTCTCGATGACGTGGCGCGGCACAAGGCGATGGGCTACAAGGCTATCCGCGTGCAGAGCGGGGTTCCGGGACTTTCTACCTCCTATGGCGTATCCAAAGGGCCGGGAAGATACGAGCCGGCCGAGCGAGGCCTACCGTCGGAGTATGAGTGGTCCACCGAGCTTTACATGCGTCACGTCCCTAAGCTGTTTGCTCGGGTGCGTGAAATCTTTGGTGAAGATCTGCATTTGTTGCACGACTGCCACCACCGTATGACGCCCATTGAGGCGGGGCGGTTGGGCAAGGAACTGGAGCCGTTCCATCTGTTCTGGATGGAAGACCCCACCCCGGCCGAGTTGCAGGAGGGATTCAAGATCATCCGTCAACATACGACAACGCCGATTGCGGTAGGCGAGGTGTTCAATTCGATCTGGGATGCGCACGACCTCATTCGCAACCAGTGGATCGACTATCTCCGCATGACTCTGGTGCATGGAGGAGGCTTTACGCACCTGAAGAAGGTGGCGGATTTTGCCGAGCTATACCACGTGCGCACCGGCTTCCACGGGGCAACAGACTTGTCGCCGGTGACGATGGCTGCGGCGCTGCACTTTGACACAGCTATCCATAACTTCGGCATTCAGGAACGGATGCCACATACTGATGAGACCGACCAGGTCTTCCCGCACAGCTACACCTTCAAGGATGGGTTGATGTTTCCTGGCGATGCGCCGGGACTCGGTGTGGACCTGGATGAGGCGCTGGCCGAAAAATATCCATATCAGCGCGCCTATCTGCCAATCAATCGCAAGTTTGACGGGACCTTGACGGACTGGTAACCGCAAAAACGATTCACACGAAGGATCTTCGCGACAAACTGCTATTCTGAACGTGGCTTTTTCGCAAGTGGAGTCAACCAGCAGAAATGAAGTCAACCTCACGTTCAGCACGTTCAACTCGCGGAATCAGGCGCATTGACCTGGCCTATGCTGAGTTGGCGTCCAGTGAAAGCGCTCGGGATATCAATCGCGATGTTGTTCTCGAAATCATTCGTTCACAGCAGCCGGTAGCCCGTGCGGATCTTGCGCGGGTCTCCGGCTTGCAGCCGAGCACAGTTTCGGCGATTGTCGCGCAATTGATTGACGAAAAATGGGTAAAGGAAGGGCAAATTGCGCGCCTCCCTCGCGGCAGGCACCCAGCGCTTCTTTCACTCAATGATGAGTTGGTGATCTTGGCCGTCGATGTACGGCCGAAACAAGCCATTGTCGCGCTTCTCGATCTGAATGGGCGTTATCTGGCGCGTGAAGTGGTGCCTCTCGTCTCGGACCCAGATAGCGCGATCAGCAAAATTGTTCTCTGCATGGAAGCGATGCGTGTCAGTCATTCCGGCCGCTCCTTTGAAGGAATCGGCATCAGCATGCCCGGCCGCATTGATCCCGATTCACAGCGTCTTATTCTCGCTCCCAATCTAAAGTGGGGTAGCTACGACATTAAAGAAGTCATCGAAAAAAAGATGCGATTACAGGTTGAGCTGATGAATGCCGCTAATGCCTCTCTGCTTGCCGAGCTGTGGTCAGGCAAGCTGGATGGTATTCGTAATGCAGTATTGATCACGGTCTCGGAAGGGATAGGTGCGGCCATCCTCGCTAACGGGCAGATTATCACCAGCCGGAGCGGTTTAGCTGGCGAGTTCGGCCACAGTCCGATTGATCCCGCAGGTCCCCGATGCGGCTGTGGACAACGCGGATGCTGGGAGGTCTTTGCATCTTCAAACGCGGCGCTTCGATACTATGCGGAGCTGCGCCCTAAGGCGCCGGCAGCCAACATTCACGAACTCCTTCGTATGGCTGAAGAAGAGGATTCTGCGGCGATTGAAGCCGTGTCTCGCCAGGCGACCTGTCTAGGTCGCGGTTTGCGTCTTATCACTGCCGCACTTGCCCCAGAAGTAATTCTCATTGCAGGCGATATTACTACTTCTTGGGCTCGCTTTGGTCCCAGGATTCAAGCCGAATTGGAGAGCACGATGCTGGCAGGAAAAGCCCCGCAACTGGGAGTCACCAGCGATGGTGAACTAGCGCGTCTCCGTGGCGCTGCAGCTGTTGTTCTCCAGCGCCATTCGGGTTATCAGCGCATGAGGCTTGAGGCAGCCAAAAAATCCAAGAGCAAGCGTCCAGCACGCTCCAGCCGCGCTTAACAACGCTCCAATGTAAGATGAGCTGGAGATTGGCCTGTGCCATCTACAGATCCATTCTGAATGTGGCCGGGCATGGAATTAACCTACGTTATCGCACGGTCCGTATGGTATTGCGATAGCTCTCCGGAGGACCAAGATAACTAGGTTGCAGAGGACCTTGGCTAACTACCAATTTCTCCAGCACGACACCCGGATCGACCATCCGAAACTTCAACGTGTGATAACCTTGTCCATTCACAGTGAGTGCGGATGTAACCTTGCGGACTCCATCACTAACAGCCTGCTCCCAGTCCTTCTGTGAGTTGTGCGCTAGAGCGTCGACAACCTGCGGCGGCTGATCGTCGAATGAGATTGCAAACCTAAGTCCGCGGCCAGGTACGAAGCCCAGTGTAGGCGCCACAATGGCTTCCACGTTGAGCTTGCCCCCCTCAAACAGGTACATCCGATATTCGAGAGTAGGTCCGGGCTGAGGCGGTTCCGCGCTCGGCGCAGTTACCGGAAAAACCGTCATCCCCGAGAGCGTTTCGCCAAAGCCCGGAATCTTATCCCAGTGAACGGCGCCCGCGCTTGTTTTGGCGGTGAAGTGCTCCGCCTCGATCGACACATAGTGATTGCCTTCTACAAAGCCATCAAGAGAATCGTGTGTAGGCATTGAGGGATGTAGTGCCTGAACGCACACAGACACGGTAGCCCCACCATTTTGGGCAATAGTAATCGCGCCGGTATTCGCACCTTCTGGCACCGCGCTCCAGTCCAAAGTAACCAGGAGCCTCTCTTCTCTGGCAACCGTTCCTCTCGTTCTGTTCAGCTTAATCCATGGCTGGTCCACGCTCGCGGCAAATTCAAAAGGATCGGTCCCGCGATTGAACACGTCGATGAACCGGGTTTGCCGATTAAAGACATCGAAAGCGGGCAACGCGAGAAGATCAGAATTGCCAGAGGCTGCAAATGGAGATCCTTCGACCGCTACTGCCATCCTCGGCCCAGGAGCGGGTTGCACTCTCGTGATGGCTGGCATGGCATTAAGCGGAGGCTCGTTCCAGAATGTGTACCCCAGGTGGGTCTGGTCCATCATGTGGTCCCATTTGCCGTGCGCAAGTTTGTGGTTGTACTCATCGGAAAGCGTGGCGTCGGCCGCAAAAAGGGCCTGCGCGTCATTGGCCAGATCGTTTGTGCTCGCTCTGCCTTGTGCAGCATACAAATGGTTCTTGCCGACAGTAATGTATAACTCGTTCACAATGGCCGAGGCCTTGGTTGGATATAGCACCAGCTCAAAGAACGCATCGCGTTTATCTTCTGGAAGTTGTTGATAGATTTGCTCGGCTCTTTCTGTGAGTGACTTCCACTCGGAAGTCACTCGGTCAGCCTCCTGGTAGTTCACGAGGCTGAAAGTGTCCGGCTCCAGCTGCTCAGGCTTCCGCCGCCCATTGTATTGGGTGTATTTCAAGACGATATCTGCAATCTCTGCGCCGTGTTCCTGTCCAAATTCCCGCTTGGCCCAGAGTTCCGTGAATTCCTGAAGGTTTTCCTTGCTCCATCGGTTGGGATCACGCGCCAGATTGAGAAAGAATTCAATCGGAAACTCCATCGGCTTCAGATCACCGACATTTACGATCCAGATGCGATTCGCCCCATAAGTGTAAGCAAGATTCATCTGTTCCCATATTTTTGTAATGGAATAGGTGTTCAGCCACTTATAAGAACGCGGATCGCCAACATAGTCAAAGTGGTAGTAGATGCCCGCGCCGCCGCTGCGCTTTCTCTCTTCTGTCGTCGGCAGCCTTCGAATATTTCCCCAGTTATCGTCGCTCCACAGCAGCGTCACGTCATCTGGAACGCGCATGCCCTTTTCGTAGTAGCCCTGAACCTCTTTGTACAGAGCCCAAACCTGAGGATCGGAAGCGACAGTAGGAGTTCGATGCCGCGCAATGATTTTTCGCTGCTCTGCGACAATCTTTTCCAGCAGTGCTATGTCGTCATTTTCGGCCATCGGCATGTCTCCATCGCCGCGCATGCCGAGCGTGATGACGCTCTCGTAATTCTCGTTCCGTTCGATCCCCTCATCCCAGAATGCATCGAGAGTCTTTGCGTTGGTTGTGTAGTTCCATGGGCCTGTGCCGTGCCGTTTCCATTCTTGCTGAGCGCGGAGCATGGGCTCATGGTGCGAGGTGCCCATCACGATGCCATATTCATCGGCCAACTTAGGGTTCAGCGGGTCGTCTTCGTTGAAAGCGTTGTTCCACATCGCAGGCCAGAGAAAGTTGGCCTTCAGGCGGAGCAGAAGTTCAAAGACCTTCTCGTAAAACTGGTGATTAAGCCCGCCGAATTTCTCATTCGCCCAGCCAGTCAGCGAAGGTGCCTCGTCGTTGAGGAAAATACCGCGATACTTTACCGCCGGTTCACCTTCCACCCAGCGCCCGGCCTTCACGTACAGAGCATCCTTATGTTCCACGGGAACATCCGCCCACCAGTACCAGGGCGAGACTCCGATCTGTTCGGAGAGATCGTAGATTCCATAAATAGTCCCGCGCTTATCGCTTCCCGCGATTACCAGCCCGCGGACGACTCCCGGCAATGGATGGGGAACAACCTGGATTAGTGTCGACTCCCACTTACCGTCGATCTGGCTGACATCAATCTTGTGCTCGCGTACGAGTTGGTCGATGAGGCGGCTCTTTCCGATGGTGCCGATAAGGACCACCTCGCCGAAAAGTGACTTTCCATCGTTATTGAGCAGCGCGTTGCAGCCACTCACACGGAAGATGTCCGCCTGCAGATCATGGGCTGCGCGAACGACGCCTGGATAGTCGCCACCATCGACGTAAAGCTTTGCCGCAACGCCTTGATCCACCAACCGGAAGCTGCTCGGAGCTGAGGTGCTCTCTACATAGCGTGGTTGCCCAAGAGCCAAACTGTACTGTGCAGAAAATGTCAGCAAAAGAAACCAGAGAGCCGTTGATATGCAGCCAACGCGGCTTGGGCGCATCAAGCCCTGGAGATGGTAGCGGAACTGGAAACAAGCAGTCATGGCAATTCAAACGTTAATTGGCAGTCCGAACAATAGAATCGAATGGCGCGCTCTGTCAAGCAGATTGCCCGGTGTGATTCCGCGACCAGTTTGGCGCATCCGTTGAGCACTCGCTTTATTGGGTGCCTCCGGTTCACCGGTCTCAGCGTGCCGTGTTATGCTACGGCCTTTCAGGGGGAACGCAGTTTGCCTCCACGCTGTGGATCACTGCGATGTCGTGTGAAGGGGAGCGAGTCTGGTGCAAATCGAACAGCCGGCTAGGGGCATGAGGCATATCGATCTGACAGAGGTTGAGCTTGCGTCCAGTGAGACTGCACGCCAAATCAATCGCGACATCGTCCTGCAGTTGATCCGGACAAATCAACCGATCTCCCGCGCCGATCTTTCACGGCATTCAGGGCTTCAGCGAAGCACTGTCTCGCAGATAGTAGAGCAACTCATTCGCGAAAAATGGGTGCGTGAAGGCACTGTTGCCTCTCCGCCCCGCGGACGTCGTCCTACCCTGTTAGAACTCAATGAAGACTTAGTGGTGATTGCGGTCGACATTCATCCGGAAGAGGCAACCGTCGCTACAGTGGACCTGAATGGTCGCTTGCTTTCGCGGTCCCTGGTGCCTCTTACTTCCGCCCCGGCATCCTCCACTCGTCAGATAACAGACTGCATGCAGCGCATGCAGCAGGCACTGCCGCGCAAATCGATTGAAGGAATAGGTATCAGCCTTCCCGGAAGAGCTGATCCCGATACGCAGCGGCTGATCTTCGCGCCCAACCTGCACTGGCCAGATTTCGATCTGAAAAAAGTAATTGAAAAGACAATGGGCATGCAGGTAAAGATGGAAAACGCTGCCACAGCATGCCTGCTGGCGGAGCTAACTTTCAGGAGAATCGAAGGCATTCGCGACATAGTTCTGGTGACCGTATCGGAAGGAGTGGGAACCGGAGTTTTCGCTAACGGAAGGCTGATTTCCGGTCATCGCGGAATGGCGGGAGAGTTCGGCCATGTATCGCTCGACACCTCAGGGCTTCTCTGCTCATGCGGACGGAGAGGGTGCTGGGAGACATTCGCCTCATGCAGAGCGGCGCTCCGATATTACAAGGAACTCCAGCCTCAAAGCCGCACGATTACGTTTCTTGAACTGCTGAATTTGGCCGAAGAGGGCGACCAGCATGCTGCACAGGCGTTGGCCAAGCAGGCTCTCTATATCGGGCGCGGATTGCAATTGATTATCGCCGGTCTTGCCCCTAGCCTAATTCTGGTTGCCGGTGACATAACCTCTGCCTGGCACCTTTTTGGTCCGGTCATTGAGAAGGAGTCAGCAAAATATGCGCTGGGCGGAGCGCTACCGCAGATCCTCCCAACGCACGAAGGAGAGATCGCCCGGTTAAGAGGTGCAGCGGCGCTTGTGTTTCAGCGACGGTCCGGGCGTGAGCAACAGCACAAAAACGATACGGAGTTTTTCCTATTAGAAGATAGGCAGGCGGCCCGGTAGCTTTGGGAATCTGAGCCTTGGTGGAAGTTTTCACCCGTGGCTCCTATACGATGACAGTGTATCCCTACCGTGCCTGGAAGAGTTGCAGTTAAAGCAGAACCTTTGCGATGCGAGCGGATTATGTATTCCAGACCAGATCGTGCGTCATTTTTTGATCTCTCCAAAAGAACAGACCAATCTTCTCCTTGACAATCTTGACGCTCAGTCGCTATAGTTTGTGACGCGAATTAAATCGCGTTTGCGACAGACCCCAACTCTGAATGTGTAGCGATTACTGTAGTCAAAAAGGGGACTGAGCGGCAGGGGACAAGCTTGCCAATCCGTTGGCCTTCCCGGCTTGGGAATTATCGCGCCGCAACAGTTAAAGGTATAGGAAACAAGGAGCAGGAGAGAAATGACAGCGCAACGAGCAATGACATTTGGAGTCGTAGTAGGCAACCGCGGTTTTTTCCCAGGCCATTTGGCCAAGACGGGCCGCGATGAGATCATCTCCGTTCTGGAAGCGGCCGGAGCACGGGCCGTGGTGTTGGGTCCGGAAGAGTCGCGGCATGGCGCGGTAGAAACCTACGCCGAGTCGCAGCTTTGCGCCGAGCTCTTCAAAAAGCACGCCGAAGAGATTGACGGCATCATCATCACCTTGCCTAACTTCGGCGAGGAGCGCGGCATTGTGGACGCCATTCGCCTCTCGGGATTGAAGGTTCCGGTGCTGTTGCAGGCCACGCCCGACCGCTCCGACGCCATGACGATCGCGACTCGCCGCGATAGCTTCTGCGGCAAGATGAGCGCCTGTAACAACCTGATGCAATACGGCATTCCTTATTCGCTGACCACGCTGCACACAGAGAGCCTCAGCTCAGCCGAGTTCAAGGCCGATCTCGAATGGTTCTCCGCAGTCTGCCGCATTGTGAAGGGCCTGAAGAATCTGCGCATCGGCGCCATCGGCGCGCGTCCGGCAGCCTTCAACACGGTGCGCTACTCGGAGCGTATTTTCGAGACCGCCGGCATCTCCATCGAGCCGATTGATCTGTCTGAGATTTTCGGTCGCATCAACCGCCTGAAGGACAACGACGATGCCGCGCAAGCCAAACTGGCCGCCATCAAGAGCTATGTTACGACCACGGGGATTGCGGATGCGGCGCTGCTCAAGATGGCCAAGCTGGGCGCAGTGATCGACGGCTGGATGAAGCAAACCAACGTGACCATCAGCGCCGTGCAGTGCTGGACCTCGTTTGAAGAGTTCTTTGGCGTTGTGCCCTGCACCATCATGAGCATGATGAGTAACAACCTTATCCCGTCGGCGTGCGAGGTAGACGTTCCCGGCACACTGAGCATGTACATGCTGGCCCTGGCCAGCGGAACGCCCTCGGCGCTGCTGGATTGGAACAATAACTACGGCAGCCATCCCGATAAGTGCGTCTGCTTCCATTGCTCTAACTTGCCCAAGCACTTTTTCGCCAAGCCTCCGACGATGGACTATCAGGAGATCATTGCCGGCACCGTGGGCAAAGAGAACACCTACGGCACCTGCGTGGGCCGCGTGAAGTCCGGCGCCATGAGCTTTGCCCGCTACTCCACCGACGATCGACGCGGCGTGATTCGCGGATACACCGGCCCGGGAAAATTCACCGACGATCCTCTGGATACCTTCGGCGGCGCGGGCGTGGCGGAGATTCCGCAGCTGCAGAAGCTGCTCAAGTACATTTGCCGCGAAGGCTTCGAACATCATGTGGCCGCTAACTTCAGCGACGTCTCGAAGGCTATTCATGAGGCCGCAACGCGCTATCTCGGATGGGAGTCTTACTTCCACGGGCCAGCGGAAGAGTAAGAGGGAACGTGACGATTGTTGCAGGTGTGGATTTTGGAACTCTGAGCGTCCGCGTGTCGATTTTGGACAGCAAGCGCGGACGCTTGTCCACGGCCGTGGCGGAATATCCGCTGCACCGCTTGCGCGAGGATCCGGATCATGCAACGCAAGCGCACGCCGATCACATGGATGCGCTGGCTCGAGCGATGCAAAAGGCCGTTCAGGCAGCGGAGATCCGCGGCGATCAGGTTGAAGCCATCGCCCTCGACACCACCGGTTCCAGCGTGGTGCCGGTGGACGCACAGATGCAGCCGCTCAATGACTACTATCTGTGGTGCGACCATCGCGCCAAATCCGAGGCGCAGGAGATCACCGAACTGGCGCATCGCGAGGGCCTGGAAGCGATCGACTGGTGCGGCGGCGTGTATTCGCATGAATGGGGCTTTGCCAAGCTGCTGCACTGGCTCAGGCATAATCCTGACAAGCGCGACCAGTTCGCCTCCGCCTTCGAGCACTGCGATATGGTGGCGGCTACATTGTGCGGCATCACCGACCCCAAGCTCGCCAAGCGCAGCGTCTGCGCCATGGGCCATAAGTGGATGTGGAATCCCAAGTGGAATGGCCTGCCGCCGCAGTCGTTTTTATCCAAGGTTGACCCGCTCTTTGACGGCGTTCGTGACAAGCTTGCGGGCGAATACCTCACATCGGATCACCTTGCCGGACATCTTGCGCCACGCTGGGCCGAGGCGCTCGGACTGCACGCCGGCATTCCGATTCCAGTGGGCGCCTTCGATGCGCACTGGGACGCGATTGGCGCGGGCTGTCGCGAGGGCGATGTCGTCAACGTTGTCGGCACCTCCACCTGCATCATCGCCATGGCAAAGAACCCTGAGTTGGTTCCCGGCGTCTGCGGCGTGGTTCCGGGCAGCGTGCATCCGCGCTACACCGGCATTGAAGCGGGCCTTTCCGCAACCGGCGATATCTTTGAAGCCATCGCGCGGCGCGCCGGAGTAAAGGTCGCTGAACTCTCGCGAGGTTTAGAAGATTATCGCGCAGGCCAGACCGGATTGTTGCGCCTCACTTGGGACAACGGCGACCGCACCGTGCTGGTAAATCCTGAGCTGGGCGGCGTAACCCTGGGCTGGAATCTGGTGCACACTGCGCAAGACGAGCTCTTCGCGGCCATTGAGGGTACCGCATTTCACACGCGCATCATCCTCGAGCGTATGGCCGAACACGGCGTATCGGTGGAGCGCGTGATCAACGCTGGCGGAATTCCGCAGAACAACGCCATGCTGAACCAGGTGTATGCGGACGTGTTGAACAAGCCCGTGCTGGTGCCGGACGGAGTACCGACCAGTCTTGGGTCGGGCATCTTTGCATTCATGGCGGCCGGCGCATTTTCGTCGTTGGAGGAGGCACAGAAGAAGATGTGTCTTCCCAATAAGACCTATACTCCCGATCCGGCGGCGGTGGCCATTTATGAAAGGCTATACCCGCTCTTTCGGACGCTCTACTTTGCACTGGGATCGCCGAACGCAGAAGCTGCATCGGTGGGCCACGTTCTACCGGAACTTAGAAAAATTGCGGCAGAAGTTTCTGCTGCCAGGAAGAGTGGACAGCAATGACTCGCTATATCATCGGCATCGACGTAGGCACGGGTGGCACGCGTGCGGTTCTGGTCAACGAAAAAGGGGAAGTACTCGCATCTGCGACGCACGATCATGCGGCGTTTGCCTCTCCGCGCAATGGCTGGGCTGAGCAGGATCCGCACGACTGGTGGAACGCATGTAAGCAGGCACTTACAAAGCTCCTGAAGGAAAATGCGGTTAACAAAACAGAGATCGCCGCGATCGGCTTGACCGGGCAAATGCACGGAGCTGTCCTGCTCGACGAGAACGACGAGGTCCTTCGACCAGCGCTGATCTGGTGCGATCAGCGAACTCAGGAAGAGTGCGACATACTCGACAAGACAGTCGGCAAGCAGCGGCTTGTTGAGTGGACTTCGAATCCAGCTCTGACTAACTTTACCCTGACCAAGCTGATGTGGGTTCGCACCCATGAGCCGGAGATCTGGAAACGCTTCCGCTCATTCCTTCTGCCGAAGGACTACGTTCGATTGCAGCTGACCGGAGTGCGCGCAACGGACGTCTCGGATGCCTCGGGAACGCTGTTACTCGATGTCGCTCATCGCCGCTGGTCGAAGGAGATTTTGGAGGCCACGCACCTTGATGCGCGATGCCTTCCGCAGCTCTTTGAGTCGCAGCAAGTGGCAGGAAAAATCACCGCGCGCGCTGCTCTTGAAACTGGACTGGCCGAAGGCACGCCGGTTGTCGCCGGAGCCGGAGATCAGGCAGCGGGCGCCATTGGCATGGGCATTGTGAAGGCCGGCGACGTGAGCGCGACGATTGGGACCTCGGGCGTTGTCTTTGCCGCGACAGACCAGCCGTTTCTCGATCCGCAAGGAAGC
>Ga0255356_1001064_pt1 | contig 17873 bp, 18 predicted proteins | sample HBST100metaG_FD_189944 | JGI IMG/M metagenome (GOLD analysis project Ga0255356, IMG submission 189944) | Peat soil microbial communities from Stordalen Mire, Sweden - H.B.S.T100 | ecosystem: Environmental > Terrestrial > Soil > Wetlands > Peat | place: Sweden: Norrbotten County, Stordalen Mire...
CGCTTCGGCCCTTGCAGAGTCTATGGATAGATTGGCTGGTTTTGCGCCTCTTGAACGAACCAACAGCTGCGCAGAAGCGCGTCTGGTTTGTCATCGACGAACTGGCGAGTTTACAAAAACTTCCTCAACTTCACACCGCCATCACAGAAGCTCGCAAAAGCAATAACCCTGTGGTGCTCGGCTTCCAGGGCAAGGCCCAGCTTGAGTATCTGTACGGACATCTGGCCGAGGTGATGCTGTCGCAGCCGGCAACCAGCGTTTGGCTCACGACCAAGGAGCCGAATGCCGGCGAGTGGGTCTCGAAGTTCATTGGCAAGGTTGAGATCGAGCGATTGCGTGAGACCCACTTTGACGGGACTCGCGCAGGCCGCAACTTCGCGCTTGACCGGCAGGTCGAACAGTTGGTTCTGGAATCAGAAATTGCCGGTCTCGCCGACTTGCACGCTTACATGAAATACCAGAACTACGTGACGCGGTTTTCCTTCCCGTACTTCAATATGCCGGAAGTTGCCGAGGGTTTTGAGCGGCGCGAGCGGCCCGACGACAAGCTGCCTTATGATCCGGCGCGCGTGCATGGCAGTGAGCCGAATACGGAGTTAAAACAGGTTCCGGAAGACTCCCCCTCATCGCAGCCCAACGCGCTGCCTGTGGTGCAGCAGATCGAACCCGAGCCAGCCGTTGCTCCCGACGCGGACGATCAACAGAACCTTATCTTGAGAGGTTGAGGTATAACCATGCTGACCATCTCCAAACCGCTTTCCGCGAGTCAGGCCCAGACCTATCACGAAAAGGAATTCACCGCAGCCGAGCAGAACTATTGGAAGCAAGCCGACACGATACAAGGGGAATGGCACGGCAAGCTGGCCGATAAATTCGGCCTCGCCGGTGCGGTGGGAGCCGAGGAGTTCACACGGCTCTCCGAAGGCCAGAACCCCACGACCGGCGAGCAGTTGGTTCGCCACCGCAAGGTGCATGAATACAAAACAGAGGACGGCAAGACCGTCGCGCCGGTCGAACACCGCGCCGGGTGGGACGCGACCTTCAGCGCACCCAAGTCGGTATCGCTCACTGCACTTGTCGGCAGCGATGAGCGGGTGCGCGAAGCCCACCGGGAAGCCGTGAACGTCGCGCTGAACGAGTTAGAGCGATATACGCAAGCGCGGATCGGCGGCAACCGCCCGGCGGAAATGACTGGCCAGTTTGTCGCCGCCACGTTCGAGCACGATACGGCGCGGCCTGTCGATGGGTATGCAGCTCCACAACTCCATACGCACGCCGTCATCTTCAATATGACCGAACGTGAAAACGGTCAGATGCGCGCCCTTCAGGAACGGAGTTTCTTTGCTTCGCAGAGCTACGCGACCGCCGTGTATCAATCGGAGCTGATGTACAGGCTCCGCGGTCTTGGCTACGAAATTGAGCCAGGCAAAAGCGGCGCGCCGGAGATCAAGGGATACTCGCAGGAATATCTTGACGCGTCCAGCCCACGGCGTCAGCAGATCGAGGAAGCCCTTGCGCACAGCGGGTTCAGCGGCCCGGAAGCCGCGCAAATTGCGGCTCACAACACTCGTGACAAAAAGGCGGTTCTGTCGCCCGATGAAGTGCTGGCGGCCCACCGGCAGATCGCCGCCGAGTTCGGCAACCAGGCTGACCGTGTGGTTGCCGAGGCGCGGGAACGCAGTATCGGCCAGATGCAGAAACCTGTAGCCGAAGAGCGCCAAAAGCAGGCGCATTCGGCTTTGACCTTCGCACGGGACCGTGGTTTTGAGCGTGAGGCAGTTCAGGATGAGCGCGCACTGTTTGTCGATGCGATGCGGCGCGGCATGGGAGAAACGACCTACCCGGAGGTCCGCGCCAGCTTCGAGACCCGCATCGCTTCCGGCGAGTTTCAGCTCGTTCCCGGCGAAAAGCACGATTCGGCGCGCAGGTTTACGACTGCCCATATGGTCCAGGCCGAAAATGAGATCGTCCAGACGGTATTGGATGGACAGGGCCGCGCTCCCCAGCTTATGTCCATCCAGCAGGCTATTCCGCTCTCGGAGGCGAATCCCCAACTCAACCGGGCGCAGCGGAACGCCATCGAAAAAGTGCTCACTTCCAACGATCGAATACTGGGATTGCAAGGAGTCGCCGGGGCCGGAAAAACGACAACCCTTGCCAGTATCCGTCAGGGTGCGGAGCAGAATGGTTATACGGTCGAGGGCTTCGCCCCGACCTCCCGCGCTGCCCGCCAGCTCCGCGATGCGGGCATTGAAGCTGATACGCTGCAAGGGTTCCTTGCGCGTGGCAATCGGCAGAGCGATGACGCGGTGCGAAAGCATCTCTATATGGTTGATGAATCCTCGCTCGCATCGACACAGCAGATGCGAGATTTCCTCGGCAAGATTGGTGCCCAGGACAAGGTTCTGCTCATTGGCGACATCCGGCAGCATCAGGGCGTGGAGGCTGGAAAGCCCTTCGAGCAGTTGCAACAAGCGGGAATGCAGACCGCGCAGCTTGACCAGATCGTGCGCCAGAAAGATCCCGAACTACTGAAAGCTGTCGAGCATCTGTCGAAAAATGAAACCGCGATGGGTGTGCAGATGCTTCAGCAGCAAGGCCGCGTGACGGAGATCGTAGACCCGCAGCAGCGCATCGAAGCGATAGCAAAAAATTATGCGGCCCGCCCTGAAAACACGATCATCGTATCTCCCGACAACGCTTCGCGCCGGGCCATCAATCAGGCTGTGCGCCAGGAATTGCAGACGCTCGGCACGTTGGATAAGGAAGATCATTCCATGCGCGTGCTGACGCCGCGCTCCGATATGACCGGCGCGGATCGAGCATGGGCTGCTCGCTATCAGGCCGGAGATGTGCTGCATTACATCCGTGGAAGCAAGGAGCTTGGCATCGAGGGCGGAAGCTATGCCCAGGTCGTCACCACGGACCCGAAAGAGAATCTTGTTACCGTCCAGAAACCGAACGGGGAACAGGTGTCCTACGACCCATCACGGTTGCGCGGCATCAGCGCCTACCGCGAGATCGAGCGGGAATTTGCCAAAGGCGACCGCGTCCAGTTCACCGCGCCAAATCGTGCGCTGCAAGTCGCCAATCGTGACCTCGGCACGATTCAGCAGATCGACGAAAACCGCAATATCAGCGTCCGCATGGATGGCGACAAGGACAGAACTGTTACCTTCAATGCCGACGAAATGCGGCACTTCGACCACGGCTATGCCGTGACCTCGCACAGTTCCCAGGGACTCACCGCCGAGCGTGTCCTGGTCAACATGGATACCAATGTTCACCCGGAACTCATCAACAGCCGCTTTGCTTATGTCTCTGTCTCCCGCGCCTCGCAGGACGCGCAGATTTATACCAACGATGCGGCCTCGCTTGCCGAAAGCCTCAGCCGTGATGTCTCCAAGGCTTCGGCGATTGACTTCGGCAAGGCTCAAACTCCGGTTGCGAACGTGGGATTGGAGCAGGCTGCGGCGGCGCTAACGAAGATACCTGCCGCTGGGCTTGGGTTAGGACTTTGAGGTTTACGGGATCGTCTCAATACGTCATTCATCGTGAACAAGGAATGACGTATTGAGATTCATCTATGTCGTCTGATCGAACCGGCGCGCTCGGATAGAAATAGCGTCAGCCCGTTGCCAACGGTCAATTTTGAAAAGACATTTCCAGTTCGACTCCAGAGTAATTGACGTGCGGCACAAGTTGACGATTTGGGCCTTGCTCAAAATGCACCAAGCCATATCGCTCCATCGTCCGCAAGGTTCGGGACAGGTTGGATGTCGCTCTTCCCGACCTCTCCGCCAGTTCGTTGAGGGATTGAGGGCTGGTCTCCAGGATGAGTTTGAGCAAATCCCGGTTCTGGTCGGAAAGCACTTGAGACAGCGTGCCAAGCGATTCGAACCAAATCTTAGGCTCGCCTCTTGCCAGGACATATTCTCCCTTTGCGATTGCCAGCGTCCTCTTTTTGTAGGCTTCCCGCGAGGCAATTCCAACTTTCAGAGTCTTCATGGCGCTGTGCTCCTCTCCTTCAAGATCGACTCAACTTCTTTCCAAAAATCCGCCAACAGCGACATTGCATCCTTGTAGTCGTAAAAGCGGACTCGCTTGCCCTTGTGCTTGTGGTCGTATTCGATGCGAGTCCGGGCACCCGGTCCTGCCCCTTCACGGATGGGATGAGCGTTGTCAAAGCCCAACAGGCGCTCGCCGTCACCATCGTGCAGCGTCAGCGAGTAGTCCAAACCATGCGGCTTCTCCGGTAGGGCCGAAACCCGTTTTACCTCGAACTTGACCCAGAAATTTCCCTCCACCACGAATGTCTCGCCATCCAGCAAAAGAAGCGTATCGAGACTGGGATCATGGTCCATCGATCTGTATATTATCATCAGGTGATAACAAAGTCAAGAGCACATGGAATAGGCGCTTATTCACCCATTCCACCACCTTCTTGCCCTGCTGAGGACGCATCCGAGCCTTTCGGAAGAATACAAGTGTTCATTTGTTTATCTGCTGGCGGGAAGGATTGCAGCGCCCTTCCCTCGCTTCGACCGCCGATCGAGCTGGCGTTCTACGCTCCCCATCCATGCGGGCCTGTGTCCTGCCCGCAACGCCGACCCTTACGTGCATACAAGCGTAAAGCAATGCGGAAGTGGACCGAATTTCTTCTTCGTTCAAGTGCCCCCGCTTCATGCGGCTTTATGGCAGAGCCGGTCGGAACCCGTCAAGGGTCTCCGCTGCGCTTCGATGAACGCGCAACAAACGCGCGCCCTTGACAGAACCCGCCTCGCCCCTGCCCGCCGCACAAGACATGAAGCGGGGGCACTCAAACAAAGAAATTGGGTTTGAGGCAGACGCCCTCCTTCAAATTCAGCCCCTCAGCGGGCCGCACAGGAGAGCGAACATCATGCCTTACGCAAACAGCAGCACAGTTACCACCACCGCGCCGCACAGCAAAAATGCGGCGCTCCGCAACCCGAGCGAATCGCCCTACCAGCAGCGCACCAACCAGAAAGACAACCCCACACAGCAACTCATCAAACAGGCCGTTGACTTTTTGCTCCAGCAGCTTGAGGCGGGCAAGAGCGAGACTTTGACCGCGTATCTCGCCGCAATGGCGCGGTTTCATGCGTACTCGTTTGGAAATATTTTGCAAATCGCCAGACAGCGCCCGACCGCCACGCGCGTAGCTGGGTTCTATGCATGGAAGGAACTTGGCCGTTTTGTGAAACGTGGCGAGAAAGGAATCCAGATTCTCGCCCCGATGGTCGGACACCGGCGCAACAAGGACAATGCCGACCGGAACAATGCACAGGACGACAACGCCAAGCCAGCGCCTGTGTTGATTGGCTTCCGCGCTGTGTACGTCTTCGATGTGGCGCAGACCGAAGGCGCGGACCTGCCCGAGTTCGAACAAAACATCTCGGGCGAAGTGGGCGAGCACCGCGAACGGCTCGTCGAGTTTCTGGCACAGCAGAATATCGCACTCGAATACAACGAGAACATCGCGCCCGCTCTTGGCGTGAGCTACGGCGGAAAGATTGCTTTGTTGCCAGGCCAGTCGAAGGCCGAGGACTTCACCAGTTTGGTCCATGAAACGGCGCATGAACTTTTGCATAAAAGTGACCGCCGCACCATCACCACCGCCACCGTGCGCGAGACGGAAGCCGAGGCCGTGGCCTTCATCGTAGGCCAGGCTATCGGCCTTGAGATAGGGCGGGCGTCAAGCGACTACATTCAGATGTACGCAGGAAACGCGGCACTGTTGGCTGAAAGCCTTGAAGTCGTGCAGCGCACCTCTGCGGTGATTCTCGACGCCATCACCGGGGAATCCGCTAGTACGCAAACTGCGCGTTCGGCATCTTCGCCGGAGGCGCAAGACGCAATCGCGGAGGTGGCGTAATGCAGACCATCCTTCGCATTCTTGAGCGGGCCGGAGGTTTCCGGCCCACTCTGTACCTCAAGATCGAGAATCCGCCCTACATGGCCCTTGTCATCGAGGCCACGCCGGAGCCGGGGCCGCTGAACCTGCCTTCGATTTCCGTTGCGCATTACGGAGAGCAGAACGGCGACCTGATGCGAGACCCGGAGATGTGTTTCGAGTTGTCCAAGCCGCCGCTCTGTGGCTTGGGATTGTCCAGTTTCTATTTCAGAAATGACTATCTCGGCGTCGAGCAGGTGTCGCGCTATCGGGACGGAGAGAATTACGTTTTCGTCCCCGACCTCTACGAGCAGCACGAGCAATTCGCGCGGCAGTGGGATCGCAATCTCCGCGCACAGGGTTTTCTCGAAGCCTTCACGGACAAGTCGATTCGCGGCTAGTCCGCTCCCTGCGGAGCGGAACCAGCCCGATGTGTCTCCGCTCCGTACGCCTTCACTTTTCAACCGCTCGAAAGGAGCTTATTCAAATGGAAACGACTATTATCAATGCAACCGAATACCGCGACCTTCCGCTGTCTCAACTCAACGAATCGAAGACCAACCCGCGCCGCGTCTTTGACGGGACGGCGCTCAATGAGCTTGCCGCCAGCATTCGAAGTCAGGGTGTACTTTCGCCCTTGCTTGTTCGTCCCCTCACCGAGAACGGCTTCGAGATTGTGGCCGGAGCGCGGCGTTACCGTGCCGCACAGATGGCCGAAGCTGCCACCGTGCCGGTGCGCATCGTTCATCTATCCGACGCCGAAGTCATCGAGGCGCAGTTAGTCGAGAACCTGATTCGCGCCGAAATTCATCCGATGGAGGAGGCCGAGGGGTTCGCGCGGCTTTTGGCGTTGGCTGAACCGAAATACAGCATCGAACAGATCAGCGCACGGGTGGGCAAATCGCCCGTGTTCGTCGCCTCTCGCCTCAAGTTGGTTGACCTTGTACCCGCATCAGTCGATGCTTTCTACGCCAACGAAATTGGCGTTGGCCATGCCTTGCTCTTGGCGAAGCTGCCCGCCGACCAGCAGGAACAGGCACTTTCGGCTTGCTTCAAGGAAGTCTACAACGGAGAACACAAGCCCGCGCGAATTCTGCTGCCCGTCCGCAACCTGCAACTCTGGATTGAGTCGAATGTGTTGCTTGTATTGAAAGACGCGCCTTTCGACAAGCGCGATGCGCAGTTGGTTTCCACGGCGGGTAGTTGCGCCGACTGCCCGAAACGCACCGGGCATAACAAGCTGCTGTTTGGTGACGACCTCGGCAGACAGGGTGACCGATGCACCGATCCGAAGTGCTACCAAGCGAAACTCGCGGCACACGTGGCAAAGGCCGTTGCCGCGAAACCCGAGCTTGTCCAGATCAGCACCGCCTACGGTACGCAGAAAGAAGGCAGCCCCGTATTGCCGCGCAACAAGTACACCGCCATCCGCGACGACAAGCCAAAGTCCAACGATGAGGCAAAGCGTCCGGAGTTCAAGGTGTGCAAGTTCACCACCGACGCTATCGTCACCGAAGGCAGCGACATCGGCACGATCCATAAGGTGTGCAAAAATCCCGATTGCCCCATCCATCATCCGAAGAAGGTGAACGGCAATGGGGCGAACGATGCTGCATTCAAAGCCGAGCAGGAGAAGCGGCGCAGGGAGGAAGCCATCGCTAACGCAACCGGCCTGCGCGTTCTCTCTACGATTAGCGCGGCTGTCCCGGTGCGGCTGATGAAACGCGACCTCTTGTTTGTGGCGGAACGCATGGTCAACCTGCTGGACGAGAACCGCGCCGCGATTCTTGCCAAACAGCACGGCATCAAGAAGGCCAAAGAGAACGAGTCCATCGGCAAGCTCTTCACGGCCTTTCTTCGCCGCGCCGACGAAAGCATGTTGGGCCGCGCCATGGTCGAGTCCGTCATTTTGCTCACGACCGCGCGCGGCAACGCCGCGCAGGTCTTGCGCGAGGCGGCCACGGCCTACAAGGTGGACACTGACGCCATCGGCGCTAAGGTCAAGCAGGAGTTCTCCGCGAAGGAGAAAGCAAGGACGGCAACGAAACCAGTGTCGAAAGTACCCGTCAAGGCGCAGCCGAAGACGGCCAAGGAGTCCGTAGCCGCCTAACCATCCGTTTACGCAAGACACGATGCGGAGCCCGTATGATCGGCTCCGCATTTCTTACGTTTGGTCTGCCCGTCTTTCCCACCCTCTTGCGATACTCCTGCCGTCCGGCAGGAGCGGCACGCCTGACCCACCCGACGGTCAGCGCCGCCCGAGCACTGGTAGCTTGAGACGTGACGCGGTGAACGTCGTTTATCCCTCGCTGATTTTGTTTCTGGATGGCATTCCGGAAATGGAGCCGTTATCGCTTACGATTGGCAGCAACATCCGCGAGATGCTTCAGCTGGATCTAGACCTTGAAATCAATACAGTTGCGATGTACAACGAGGCCGTCAAGATCGCCTTTGAAAGCTCCCACAACGGATTGAGTGATCTGTTCGTAGAGTTATTGAAGGACGAAGAAGAGCACGTCGACTGGCTCGAAGCACAGTTGCGTCAGATCAAGGAAGCCGGATACGAAGGCTATCTAACAATGCAGGCGAGCGAAAAGGAATAGACTCAGCCCTCGCAGGACCGACAGATACAGAGGCTCTGCCGGCCCTGCCGGATATTATCCGTGCTTCGAACGGCCGCACACACTGCAACAGTTGTTGAGTCCCGCGTTGAATCATCCGCCAACTGCGCTCATGCGTTGGAGCCTGTTCATTGGCGAGAAGCCTGGCCGCCAGCCGGTTGGCAGCAGCCAAGGATATCCGACGCCACCGGATCGGCTTGTTATTCACCACAGTCGTTTCCAACTTCCGAATCCAATCCTCAGCGGCTGTCCGGGCTTCTTCTGGACCATGCAATCTCAGCACGGCTTCGTGAAAAGCCGCCAGTTGTCGCTCAGCTTCTCCCAATAGAAATGGGGCGCCTGCTTCACACTCCCCTTCGATGGGATTGACGCGAGCATTATCTGAGTCGCGCATTTGAACGAACCTCCTGAACGGGCTTCATCGTCCTTTGTGAGCTGCCTTCAAGCACATCGACTCACACATCAATGCGGAAGGTCCACAAGCTCCGCAGTTGCGGCTGATGCACTCGGCTTCATTCCCATAGATTCTGCGACGCCAACGCCGAAGTGCACGTAGACTTCGCGATCATCCTTGAGAGGCATCCAGTAGCCAATAATCCGGCTCCCATTCTGCGTTTCCTCCGTACAGACGGCGCGATGCTCACGAAGAGCAAGATTCGCCTTGCAGTGTTTGCACGCGGAACTCGCCGCTTCAGGGTTCAGCGAGAAGCACTTGATGCCCTCAGGAATGCCGGCAGTACGAGCAAGTTCATTTCTGGCAAGAATCGTCCGATCCTTATGGATCAGCATCACGGGCTCTGGAAAAGGACCCCACATGGTTTCAAAGGCGTCGAGAATCTTTTGCTCAATCATGAATCAACCTCTTGTTGGATGTTTTGATCTGATGCTGAGACGGAAGAGCGACAGATTTATTGCAGAGATTCTGCGCGAGTCGGCAGATTATTCTTGTGCGCGTTCTTTTGCGGTTTCTGCAAAATCTTCAAAGGATTGCTTGCCAGCTTCCTGCCACCACTGATCGTACTTTTGCCACGACCGTCCTGCGTGGAGATGCTTGTGCCCATGGCAGCCCCCGTGGCCCTTCAGCCCGCCCACAAGAATCCGGGCCAGCAACAGCAGGCCCACAGCTTGCCAATACGAAATCGGTCGAGCCGCAGTCACATGAGGCAGAACTCCGTTCCACAGCAACATCACGAAGTACCCAAAGACCACCGCAATCAGGCCAGCCACGCTTACCCCGAATGCAACATGCACTACGACGCGATACATACGGCCGTGCTTCGACTCAACTCCGAATCCATGGTCATGCTGCCACATTATTCTTTGCCTCCATGTCCTTTTGGGCGATAGTCCGAGAGCAGTTGGCGCAGCTTCGCCACCGCACGGCTCTTGCGTGACAACAGCGTTCCGATCGGTTCGTCCCATTCCTCTGCCAAATCGCGAAAGGTGAAGCCGTCAATCTCAGTCGCCAACCATACGGCCCGTTCAGGCGGAGAGAGTCTCCCGATTGCCACGCTCAGGCGATTCTGCAATTCCTGTTGCTCCAGAGCCTTCTCCGGGTCTGGTCCTTCGCCTGCTAGTTCAACCTTTTGCGTCCCATCTTCTTCCGCATCGTCGATACGGACTTCCGGAACCCGCCCCCGATGATGATCTGTGACGCGATTCGTCAGCGAACGATATAGATACGCACTCAAATTCTCGATCTCGCCGATCACGTCCGCCCGGCGAAGTAAACCGAACAGTACATCGGAAACGATATCCTCTGCCTCCATGGCATCCTGCTCGAACAACTGCCACTGAACAAAGCGCAGGAATCGCATCCTCTCGCGGACAAAAATCTCCGTGAGCCGTTTGCGACCCGATGCTGTTGAAGATGTTTCCAACTTGCTCTCACCGTATTGACGGAAGAACTGCCAGTTTATTGCATAATCCGCAGGAAAAAAGCGCCCGCAAATCGTAAAGGCAAATTCGTCTACCCTGATGTCCGTGACAGCTGTCACACCGCCCCTTCAGAGCGGCATCTATAATGAAAATGGTTTTCATGTTCACCGTGGGCAGGCGGCGCTGTCTCCGGACAACGTAATTTCTCGCCAGTGGGTTGGCGTGTTGTGCATCAGACGAATGAAGACAGAGGACAATGAGGTCATTCGCGACGGTCCTCAGCTATTTAGGTGTCAGACAACGCCTAGGCCGGGCGGAGTGGCAGGTGAGCGGAAGTCGGGTAAGAAACTCGTTGATATGGGAATGGCTCCGGGTGCGGTTATCTGGGCTTCTGCACTATGCTCTATTGCCTGTTGAGAGCGCCCAGCATCGCGACCTCCGCAGTTACTCGGCGGGAAAGCGGGCAATGGGGTTAGGCCCTGTTGCAGTTTGCAGGATTGACGGTATTGTCCTATGTCGTGACCACTGTTGTATTTCAGGTCGGCAAGTTTTTGTGTGAGTATTTCGGGGAGGATTCATGCTTAAGTATGTGATTGTCATTGCGCTGCTCGCAGGCGCGGTTTTTCTGGCCGGAAGATCGATGTGGCGAACCCTTACGGGAAAGAAGACCGGATGTGGTTGTGGGTCATCGGCGGGTTATTGTTCTGCTAAATCTTGCAAGACTCCGACCGTGAAGACAAACAACATTCAGGAAACAACATCCACTTCCGGAACACTGCATAACTGAAAAACTGGGATGAGTCTGAGTTGTAATCCGGGCTCCCTGGCGAAGCGGAGCCGGCTTATCTCTCAGTGTGCATTGGCGGGAGATTTAAGCGTGTCGATCTGCTGATGCCTCCCTTTCCAGGGACCATCCATAACCAGCTTCCGCCCTGAGTTCTTCGATTGGCCGCGATGACGAATGCTACAGCTGTTGAGTCTTTGAAGTGGCAACACGAGGACATGCCCGAGCAGATACCCTCTACCTTGTTCCTAAACGAGACGACCATCTGGTTGTCGACGCAGACAGGCTCTCGCCATATCTGTGGCGATTTTGAAGATGAGGGCATTGCTATTGAGTGGCACAATTTTGAGTTGGATTCTGATAGCACACCCGCGCGGTTACCCAGCCCCTATCCTGACAGCCTCGAACTGTGCTTGAACCTGGCGGGGCATGGTTTTCTTCAATCCGCTGAGAGCAGGCTGAGTTTTGAACCACTGACTGCCTTCATCTATGCTCCTGGCAACCGCGATTTACGCACTTGTCGGAAGCACGGCGAACGACATCGCTTCCTCACTATCAATTTCTCTCCGTGCTTTCTGCGCGAGCAACTGATGGTGTGCGAAGAAGCGCTTCATCCCCCTGTCAGGGAATTTATGCCCTCGGGTAGCCCCGCCACTTCTCTTGGGGAACCTGTCCGGCTTACCACGGAGCACGAGCGATTAGTCTCTCTGCTCTTGCGTCCGCAATGCGCTCAGGGAGCGTGCCAACTTAGATGCAAAGGCATCGTTTTGCAGTTGATGGCAGACTTCCTTGCCGTGCCGTGCTGCGGCGGAGGAGCATCGTGTGACCGGCAGAAATGCCTAGCGAGGAAGCGCGTGCGGGGAGTAGTAGCTATTTTACAACGCAATCTCGCGGAGCCGCCGGACCTTGAAGCGATCGGACACGAAGTCGGATGCAGCCCGTTTTATCTGAGCCGCACTTTTTCGAAAGAAATGGGAATGACCATTCCTCAGTGCCTCCGCGCGCTTCGCATGCAATATGCCGCCGAACTGCTCAAGAGCGGTAGATGCAACGTCACCGAGGCAGCCATGGAGGTGGGATACTCCAGCCTGAGCCATTTCAGCCAGGCATTCTGCAAGGCCATTGGCTGCTGCCCGGCAGCGTATTCCTCACAGACACCTGCACAAGCCGGCATAATCTGTGCAACGTTAAGCTCAACTGCGGAGCAGCAAGGTTGGATTAATGATCAGCAATCCGGTAGAGGATCAGATTCTCAAATCGACGTGTTACTCGAAAGCCTTCGTTAGTTTCTGGAACAGAGCAGCAGGCAATGGGTCAATCGAGTTGAACCATGCTGAATAAAGCAAGGTTCACAGTCCTGTGTGTCGAATCTCGACACTGGAATGCACTTTAGCAATTTACCGACAAACAATGGCAAGCAGCCGTTAGCGAAGGTTGATAGTTTCTTCTAATTTTAAAAACATGAAGAACATTAGACGCACGAAACATCTTGCATCCATAGGCAATCGATGCAGAGGCATCCATTCCGTTCGCCTGGTTGTCGGGCTGGTTCTGGTTCTCCTCTCAGTCGGTAGTGTATTTGCGTCACCGCCGCCAAGAATGGCGGCGACTGGAAACGATAAGGGGATACATGGCTGCTCTTTGCTGAAAGGAATCAAGCGGCGAAGCTATGGGCTGGGCGATCTGTGCGGGCTCCGCGAATGGTTGAACAAGTATGGCGGATCACTGACTCTGATTGAAACCAGCGAAGCGCTTGGCAACGCTACCGGCGGCGTCAATCAAGGTGTCGAGTACGATGGCCTGACGCAGGGTGTATTTCAGTTAGACACGCAACGAGCTTTCCATTGGTACGGTGGGACGTTCAATGTGAGTGGCCTTCAGATTCATGGTCAGAACCTGAGCGAGGACAATCTCTATACCCTGCAGACCGCGAGTGGTATCGAATCTGACCGCGCAACTCGGCTATGGGAACTTTGGTATGACCAGAAGTTGGATCAAGAGGGAAAGTACGACATCAAGATCGGGCAGCAAAGCCTCGATCAGGAATTCATGGGCAGCCAGAATGCGTTGCTTTTCGTCAACACCATGTTTGGTTGGGCGATGTTGCCCTCGGCGGACATGCCTGGAGGAGGCCCCGCTTATCCTCTCTCTGCACTTGGTGTTCGCGCACACGTCCGCCCTGGAAATTCGTGGACGCTACTTGCCGGCGCATTCACCGGCAACGCTAACCAACAGAATGTATCCGGAACCGCTTTTCCGCTGGACGGCACACTCGGAATCGCTGAATTGCAATATGCCTACCCCTCCCTGGGCTCGACGGTTCACGGGGGCAATAAGACGCCTCTATCTAGGGTCTACAAGTTAGGGGCTTGGTACGACAACGTGAAGTTCGACGATCAACGATTCGACAATACGGGTCTATCTCTGGCGAATCCCGCAAGCACAGGTGTGGCACAAACGCATCACGGCGATTACGCGCTTTACGCTGTCGCAGATCAAATGCTCTGGGTCGATCCCAACGAGAATGACCGGACGGTGAGCGTCTTTGTGCGCCCTATGGGAACGCCGCTAGCCGATCGCAACACAATTGATTTCAGCATGAATGCCGGTCTCACTTTCAGCGAGCCGATCATGCACCGCGACGATGACACGCTGGGTGTTGGTATGGGCTTTGCCCATGTGAGCAACCGGGTCTCTGATCTGGACCGGGATCAGAGAACATACTCGAACTCTACTGGCTTGCCGATTCGCAGTGGGGAAACCTATGTGGAAGCAACTTACCAGTACCAGGTAACTCCCTGGTGGCAGGTGCAGCCGGATTTCCAGTATGTCTTCAATCCAGGTGCAGGTATTGTCAACCCCAAATCGTCTTCCGGACAAAAGGTGAAGGACGAGGCGGTTTTTGGATTTCGAATGAACTTCGCTTTTTGAAAGGACGCCATCATGAGCGGCATCAGCGCAAAAGCATTCATCCTCTTAACAGCGTTGCTTACAGTGGCCATCCCCTCTCTGCGAGCGGAAAAGCCGAAACCGTTTCTTGAAACCATCCGTCACCACAGGACGCTGGTTTCGACCATTCCGGACAATGGCGATCTCAATCCCTATGGAGTGATCGTGGCGCCTGTCTCTGCTGGACGCATTCAAAAGGACGATGTCCTCATCAGCAACTTCAATGGTCTGACCAACCTTCAGGGAACCGGCGCGACGGTAGTTGATTACAACCCGTCCACCAAACGGCTGACAACGTTTGCTCGCGTACCGCAGCATTTGCCTCAATGTCCCGGCGGCGTAGGGATGAGTACTGCGTTGACGATGCTCAAGAGCGGCTGGCTGATCGTAGGCAGTGCGCCCAGCACCGACGGCACTACGCGCACACTTGGAGCTGGATGCCTGCTTGTGTTCGACTCCAGTGGTCAATTGGCAGCGACGTGGGCAAACGACAATATTCGCTGCCCGTGGGGCAATGTAGCTCTGATCGACAACGGAACGAGCGCCACCCTGTTTGTCAGCATGGCAGGATTCGACGTTCCCCCTCTCCAGGTTCGCGACCCTGTTACGGGGTATCCGGTTACCGTGAACAAGGGCACGGTGCTGCGCATTAATCTGTCCATCCCTGAAGGCAAACCGCCAACTATCAAAGATCAAACCGTAATCGCAAATGGTTTCGGCCAGAGGGCAGACCGGGATGTTTTTCTCATCGGCCCCACCGGATTAGTGATGGCCGCGGATGGCACGACGCTCTATGCCTCGGACGCGCTGGGCAATCAGATCATCGCAATCTCCGACGCGACAACGCGCACGACAAGTGCGGGCCTGGGCCGCACTGTAAGTAAAGATGGACTTCTGCGGCGGCCTTTGGCGATGGCCATGGCGCCAAACGGGAACCTTATCGCCTTGAATGCCAAGAATGGCCAGGTAGTCGAAATCGATCCGAACACAGGTGAACAGCTTGGAGCGCAATGGATCGACAACAACCCCGCGCAATCGCCTCCAGGTAACGGCGATCTGTTCGGCCTCGCCATTAAGCCGGATGGCCGCGGATTTTATTACGTAGAAGACGATGTCAATACACTGGTGGAGGCAACACAATGAACAAACCTAGAAACCATCAACCGCGTCTGATCCGCTGGATGCTTTTATTCCTGGCAATTGGTCTGATGGGACTTGCCGAATCAGGTTCTATTGCGGCAGCACAGTCGACGTCTTCAAAAGATGCTCCGACATCGAATTGGGGAAAGCCGCAGGACCCCAACCAAGCGGAGCCATTCTGGGGAGAGCATCAGGGCGGTATCGCGACAAAGCCGCAACACTTCATGTATTTTGCCGCATTCGATCTCACCGCGAACAGTCGCGAGGACGTCATCAAGCTACTGAAAGCCTGGACGGCTGCCGCCGCCAGAATGTCTGAGGGCGAAACCGCGCAACCCTTGGAGAGCGGCCTGAAACTGGCTGTAACTCCAGCCGCACCCAAAGGTGGCGATGCAGACGAAACTCCCGATACAGGCCCCAGAGCGGCTGATACCGGCGAGGTGCTCGGAATGCCCCCGTCGCGCTTGACCATTACCTTCGGTTTTGGTGCGGGGCTATTTTTAATTGATGGGAAAGATCGCTTCGGACTTGCCGCGCGCCGCCCAGAAGCACTGGTCGACATGCCCAACTTCGGCTCCATCGACCAAATGGTCAAAGAGCATACTGGTGGAGATCTGGCTATTCAGGTCTGTGCCGAAGATCCCCAGGTTGCATTCCATGCCGTGCGCCAACTTGCACGGATTGCCGAGGGGGTGGCGCAGATTCGCTGGGTGCAGACCGGCTACAGGCCGATTGCGGGAGATCGCCACTTGCTTGGATTCTCGGCCGAAGAAAAGACTCCGGGAATGAATGCTCCGCAGGCGCAAGCCATCTGGGCTGGCAAGGAGGGGCAGGACTGGATGCGTGGCGGCAGCTATGTAGTTGTCCGCCGCATTCGCTTTGCGCTCGAACATTGGGACCAGATGCCACAGGCCTACCAGGAGTCGGCAGTTGGCGAGATGAAGCACCCCAGTAAGCCGGTGGGCCAAGTCCAAACAAACGGAAAATCCTCCTCGGATAACGTCGTTACTGAAGACAACACCCCACCGCATCTCGCGATTGTCATACCTGGCAGGGACGCAATGCTCCGCCGGTCCTATTCGTACAACGATGGAGTCAATTTCACCACGGAACGCTGGCCGCCGTGGCGGCAGGGTTTGGAATATGACGCCGGCATGTTCTTCGTCTGCTTTCAGCGGGACCCGCGAACAGGGTTCATCGCGGTATTTCGTGAGCTGGCGAGTCATGACTCCAGGCTGAATCAATTCTGGACTCACGTGGGAGGCGGACTGTTCGCCGTTCCGCCCGGTGCGAAACAAGGTGAGTATATCGGACAGGGTCTGTTCGAGTCGCACTGATCCATCAGTACCAGATATTGGCTCGTTGGGCGCGGCTAGCCGCGCCCGCGCAACGGATAAATGACGAGGTTCTTAACAGTGGATGTAACTCAACAGCATTTGCAACATGGCGAAATAATCACGCTCAACCGCGATGGAGCGCACGAGCGATTCATCAACGTAAACAGTAGTGGCGGTTCTGACGAACTGTCGATTTTTGGCAATTTTCCACCCGCATCCGGTGAGATGGTCGCACAGCTTGTTTTTGGCGGGTGTGGCTTTGAGCAAGATGCACGCACGCGTATGTCGGGTGCAGCATGGCCAGTCCTCTGGGTTCAGGGAGATGTTTGTCCGGGAACTCATCTGTCCGGCACGCAAGCCTTCATCATCGATGGCCGTCCCGTGCGCAGTGTGACGCTTGGCGACCGGGTAGTTGGCAGCGTCTGGGCGGATGAGGATGCGGATTACTGCCTGCTTGCGGGCATTCTGCCCACCGATTCTCGCGTGACGCGCGGTGCTCAAACCACCAGCAGCATGGAGCAGATCGAGATTGCGCTGCAGAAGGCAGACATGGATTTCTCGCACGTGGTACGGACGTGGTTTTATCTGGACGATCTGCTTGCGTGGTACGACGAATTTAACACGGCACGCACAAAGTTCTTTGAAAGCAGGGGCGTCTTTAATCGCCTGGTTCCGGCCAGCACGGGCATCGGCGCTCGCAATCCGGCGGGCATGGCCCTGGCTGCGGGAGCGCTCGCCATCCGGCCACGGCACAAGGGAGTCCATACCGAAGAGGTCGCCTCACCGCTGCAGTGCTCTGCAACTGAATATCGCAGTTCGTTCAGTCGCGCAGTAGAGGTGGCATTTCCCGATCACCGCATGCTGATCATCTCAGGCACCGCCAGTATTGCGGCCGATGGCAAGAGCATGTTTACGAATGATGTCGCAAAACAGATTCACCTTACGTTCGATGTGGTCGAAGCGATTCTGCGATCACGCGAAATGGACTGGAAGAACACGATCCGCGCCGTCGGCTACTTTCGCGATATTGAGGACCTGCCGGTCTTTCAAGCTTGCTGTCGCGAACGAGGAATTCCTCCATTGCCGATGGTGCCCGCGCACGCAACTGTCTGCCGCGACGATCTGCTGTTTGAAATAGAGCTTGATGCAATCTCGACGGTCGAGCTTGAAAAAGAGAAAGGTATAACCGGTGATACTGTCCATGGAAATTGACAAGTTCTCCAACTGGCTCATTCATCGCACGGGAAAGT
>Ga0255356_1001067_pt1 | contig 17840 bp, 15 predicted proteins | sample HBST100metaG_FD_189944 | JGI IMG/M metagenome (GOLD analysis project Ga0255356, IMG submission 189944) | Peat soil microbial communities from Stordalen Mire, Sweden - H.B.S.T100 | ecosystem: Environmental > Terrestrial > Soil > Wetlands > Peat | place: Sweden: Norrbotten County, Stordalen Mire...
TGATTAGCGATTAAAAGGGCCAATCACGCGGAATGTTTGCGTGGAAACACACGGAATTCTGGGAGAATTGGACAAAAGCGCAAATTCAGGACAGTTTCAGGGACTTTTTGGCTTCCGACGGCCGGTAAGTTATTGATTCCCGGTTGAAGGCGTTTGCGCTTTGTCTTGCTATTTGCCATGAAAACGGCCCCCAATTGCCGGGTAAAAGCATGATCCAGATCGCCGTCGCGCTCTATCGCGCCCTTCGGCGTTTCACAGGACCGATCGAGTTGTCGCCATGTAACGTGTTCTCAATGAGTGGCTTTGGTTATCGCCCATGGACAGGATTGCCTTCGCTCGGAAAAGATGCTCCTGGGAGAGCCAATCGGCCATGTAAAATTAAAATTAGGAATGGAAATAGGCCTTAATCTCGTTTGGGCATTGCTGGCAGTCGTCCTTGTGCGGCTGTGGGTACGCTATGCTCCGCGTAAAGGCGCGAGCCAGCGAATGCAGGTTGCCACGCTGGCCATGCTCATTCTGATTCTGTTTCCGGTCATCTCAGTGACCGATGACCTGGTGGCGGCGCAAAACCCGGCGGATGTCGAGATTTATATGCGCCGGGGCCACACGGCAGGCATCCAGCACGTCATCTTTCCCGTGGTTGCCACGCTGCCTCCAGTTGTTTTTGGCGGCCTGTTTTTTGGCCATCAGCGCCTTGCCGCGCCCTCTTGCCTTCCGGTTCCCACAGTGGACAACCCCGCACTGGCCGGTATTCAGAACCGGCCACCGCCGACCGTCTGATCTTTCGCTTTCATCGTCTAATTCATTGAGCATATTTACCTTCCGTTACCGCCGTGCAAACCACGGCGCAAAGGTTGTGTATGAAGCAAATTCTCTTCTCCCTGTCGATTCTGGCAGCGGCGATGCTATTTTTTATGGCGCCTGCACTGCTTTCGGCGCAGCAAGGCCTGACCTGGGAGCAGGTCAAGGCCAAATTTGAAGCCGCCAACCCCGCTCTGCGAGCCGACGCTCTTGGCGTGGACGAGGTGAAGGCGGCCGAGACCACGGCGTTTTTGCGCCCCAATCCGCAAGTGGGCTTATCCAGTGATGGATTGCAAATCGCTCCACATACTGTTCCCGGCTTGGGAACCCACTGGGTGCCGCTGACCGGCACGCAACTGGTTCCCAGCATCAGCTACCTTCACGAGCGCGACCGCAAACGCGAGTTGCGCCTGGAAAGCGCCAAGCAGGGTACGCAAATCTCCGCCTCCGAGCACGAGGACCTCCAGCGCAACCTCCTCTTCGATCTGCGCTCGCAGTTCGTCGAGACGCTCGAAGCCAAGGCTGTACTCGATCTGGCCAAGGACGATCTTGCCTATTACGACAAGATCATCGAGATCAGCAGAAACCGCTTCAAGGCCGGTGACATTGCCCAGATCGATCTGGATCGCATCGAGTTGCTGCGCGTGCAATACGAAGTGGAGATTCAGACGGCCATCGTCAATTTGCGCACGGCCAAGATTGAGCTTCTCCAACTGCTGAACGAGCGCACCCCGGTCGAGCAGTTTGATGTCACCGGCGTTTTCGATTTCTCCGACGAGCTGAAACCGCTCGAAGAGTTCCGCCAGATCGGCCTCGACGAGCGGCCCGACCTGCGCGCCGCGCTGCAGTCGATTCAACAAGCGCAAACCAACCACAAGCTGGCCATCGCCAACGGCTCCACCGACCCGACTTTCAGCACCTGGTATTCCTACAATCCTGCCTTCAACAACAGCTTTGGCCGCTATACGCTGGGCGCCAGCGTCAACATTCCGCTGCGCATCTTTGATCGCAACCAGGGCGAAAAGCAGCGCACGCAGATCGATATTGGCCGCAACCAGCAACTGAGCGAAGCCGCGCGCGCGCAGGTTTTCAGCGATGTGGATTCGGCTTACACGCAGGTGGAAAGCAGCATCGCGCTGCTCAAGCCTTACAAGGCGCAGTACAAGGACCAGGCGCTGCGCGTCCGGGATACGGTGACTTACTCCTATGAGCACGGCGGCGCTTCGCTGATGGACTTCCTGAACGCGCAGAGCGACTACAGAACAGTGCAACTGGCTTATCTGCAACTGATCGGCTCTTATTTGACTGCCGCCGGACAACTGAATCTGGCCGTGGGACGCGAGGTAATCCAATGATTTCGAGGTTTTCTCTGAAACAAACTGCCAAAACTGCGTTTGCTCTCGCGCTTGCTGCATCGCTTGCTCTTTCCGGCTGCAAGAGCAAAGAGAAGGGCGACGGCGCGCCTCCGGCCAATCAGCCGGTCATCCAGGTGGCCGACATGAATCTGCTTACCATCGACGCCAACGACGTAGCCAAGTTCCCGCTGACGACGGCCACGCAGATCGAATCCGCATCGGAGCTGACGGCGACCGGTTCTGTCTTTCCCGACATCAATCGCGAAGTGCCGGTCATCTCGCTGGCCAATGGCCGCGTGGTAGACATCAAGACCCGCCTGGACGACAACGTCAAAAAAAGCCAACTGCTATTGAAGGTGCAAAGCCCGGATATTACCGACGCTTTCAACGCCTATCTGAAGGCCGCCAACGACGAGCAGCTCGCCCGCAAGGCTTTCGTCCGCGCCGACGATCTGCTCAAGCATGGAGCCATTTCGCAGGCGCAACTGGAACAGGCGGAAGACACGGCGAAAGATGCCAAGGCTGATCTGACCGCAGCCGAAGAGCAGCTCCAGACCCTCGGCGTAAACAAGAGCCATCCCAGCAGCGTGGTTAACGTCTATGCGCCGATCTCCGGCGTGATTGTGGCCCAGAATGTGACCAACGCCGCAGCCGCGGGCGTAAGCCTCTCCGGCTCGGCCACCGCTTTCACCATCGCCGATCTCTCTAATGTCTGGATTGTTTGCGACGTATACGAGAACGATATTTCCAAGTTGCAACTCGGCCAGGAAGCAAAGATCAAATTCAACGCCTTCCCCGACCGCCCGCTCACCGGCCGCATCAGCGACATCGGTCCCATTCTCGATCCCTCGCTCAGAACCGCCAAGGTGCGCATCGAAGTTCGCAATCCCGGCTTCCTCAGGCTGGGGATGTTCGCAACCGCGACTTTCACCAGCAAAAGCAAGGAAATCCACGCAGTGGTTCCCGGCGAGGCCGTTCTTCATTTGCACGACCGCGACTGGATTTTCCTGCCCGCGGGCGGAAATCAGTTCAAGCGCATCGAAGTCCACGCCGGTAGGATGCTGGACGGCAGCCGGCAGGAGATTCTCTCCGGCCTTCAGCCCGGCCAGCAGGTGATCGGCAACGCTTTGCTTCTGGAAACAGCGGGGAACCAATAGTGCGGTCTGCAAGTTGCAGCACGGCGAAACCTCTGCCGCTAAGCGGCTTTTTCCTTAAGAAAAAGCCACATTGCACCCAGTCAGAAATGGCGCAGATACTGGAGGACCACACTCGATGATTCGCGCATTCGTCGATTTCGCGCTTAGAAACCGCTGGATGGTGCTCGGTGGGGTACTGCTGCTCACCATCTGGGGCGTCATCAGCTTCCGCAACCTGCCCGTCGAGGCCTATCCCGACGTGGCCGGCAACTACGTGCAGATCATCACCCAGTGGCCGGGCCGCTCGGCAGAAGAGATCGAGCGCCAGGTCACAGTGCCGGTCGAGATTCAAATGGCCGGCATTCCCCATCTGGCGCATCTGCGCTCGACGACGCTCTCCGGCCTTTCCAGCCTGATGCTTATCTTCGACGACAAATCCACCAGCGACCTCAACCGCGAGCACGTGATGGAGCGTCTGGGCCAGGTCAACCTGCCCGCCAATCTTCTTCCGCAGATGGGCACCGACTGGAGCCCCGTCGGCCAGATCTTCTGGTACACGCTGGAAAGCACCAACCCCGCCTACGACGTGATGGAGAAGAAATCGCTCGAGGACTGGACGCTGGAGAAATCCTTCAAGGGCGTCAACGGCGTGGTTGATGTCTCCAGCTTCGGCGGACCCACCAAGGAGTATCAGATCAAGCTCGATCCGGAGAAACTTGTTTCGTACGGATTGAGCATCGGCCAGGTCGAGCAGCAAATCTCCGCCAACAACACCAACGGCGGCGGCAGCTTTATCGAGCAGGGCGCGCAGCAGATCAACGTGCAGTCGATGGGCCTCTTCACCAGCGTGCAGGACATCGAGAACACTGTCGTCAAGTCCGCCAACGGCGCGGCCATCCGGATCAGGGACATTGCCACGGTTACGCAGGGGCCCAAGATTCGTCTCGGCCAGATCGGCAGGGCCATTCACCGTGTCGATGGCAAGATCGTTGACAATCCGGACACGGTTGAAGGCATCGTCCTGCTGCAAAAAGGCGAAGACTCCGATCCCGTGCTCGACGGCATTCACAAGGAAGTCGAAAAGCTCAACGGAGATAAGAACCGTCCCGGCATTCTGCCCAAGGGCGTCAAGATCGTTCCCTTCCTGGACCGTTCGGACCTGGTCAAATTCACGGTCAAGACCGTGGAAGACAATCTGACGGCGGGGATGCTCCTGGTCTCCATCGTTCTTTTTCTCTTCCTCGGCAATATGCGCGGCGCCTTTATCGTCGCGCTTACCATTCCCTTTTCGCTGATGTTCGCCTCCATCTGCCTCGACCTCAACCATATTCCCGCCAACCTGCTATCGCTGGGCGCGCTGGACTTCGGCATGCTTGTGGATGGCTCAGTGGTGATGATCGAGAACATCGTCCGGCACCTCACCAACAAGGACGATATGCGAACGCCGCCGGAAAAAATCCGCGCGGCGGCTCACGAAGTGCAGCGGCCGGTCTTCTTCGCCCGCGGCATCATCATAACCGCCTATCTACCCATCTTTACCCTGCAAGCCGTGGAGGGGCGTCTCTTCAAGCCCATGGCCTGGACCGTCTGCTTCGCGCTGCTCGGGGCGCTCGTCTTCGCCATGCTTGTGGCTCCGGTGATGGGCAGCTTCGCCTTCAGCACGGGCGCAAAAGAGTGGCGGAATCCTCTGATGGAATGGCTCACCGGCCACTATCGCACGGCGGTGCGCGCGGCCATTCTCCATCGCAACTGGACCGTGGGAATCGCGGCCGCGCTCTTCGCCGTTGCTGTCTATCTCACCTTCGGCGGTCCCGTAGGCTCGGAGTTCCTGCCCCATCTCGACGAGGGCGCCATCTGGGTGCGTGGCACGCTGCCGCCCAGTGAAGGCCCCACAACCTCAATCAGCTTCACCAACCAGGCGCGCCTGGTGATGGCTTCGTTCCCAGAGGTCACGCAAGTCGTCAGCCAGACCGGCCGTCCCGACGACGGCACCGATACGGCCGGCTTCTTCAACACCGAGTACTTCGTCGATCTCAAGCCCAAGGATCAATGGCGGCCCGTCTTCCATCAGGACAAGGAAGAGCTGATCGCTGCCATCGACAAGGAGCTGTCGAAGTTTCCCGGCGTCATCTGGAATTACTCCCAGCCCATCTCCGACAACATGGAAGAGGCTGTCAGCGGCGTCAAGGGCGAACTGGCCGTGAAGCTCTTCGGCGACGATCTGCGCACCCTGGAGAAGAAGGCTGACGAGATTCAGGCGCAGATGGCCAGTATCCAGGGCGTTGAGGATTTGGGCATCTTCCGCATCGTCGGCCAGCCCAACCTGAATTACTCCGTGGACCGCGCCGCTGCCGCCCGGTGGGGCATCAACGTCGCCGACATTCAAGACGCCATGCAGACCGCCATCGGCTCGAACGCGCTTACCCAGGTGCAGCAGGGAGAGGCGCGCTATGACGTAACCCTGCGCTATCAGCAGCAGTACCGGGATACGCGCGAGGCCATCGAGAACGTGCGCCTGCTCGCGCCCTCCGGCGAGCGCGTTTCACTAGCGCAACTGACAAGAGTCTCCAACGACGACGGCGCCGAGCAGATTAACCGCGAGGGCGGCCAGAGATACATCGCCATCAAGTACTCCGTGCGCGGACGCGATCTTGGCTCGACCGTCGAGGAGGCCATCCGCAAGGTCAATAGAGGCGTAACGCTGCCGGCTGGATACCACCTGGAATGGGCCGGCGAATATGCCAGCCAGCAGCGCGCCAATCACCGCATGATGATCGTTGTTCCGATTACGGTGCTGGCCATCTTCCTTATCCTCTACGCCATGTTCCGCTCGTACAAATGGACTTTGCTCATTATGGTCAGCGTCATCATGGCCTCTGTCGGCGGTCCGCTCGCATTGTTCCTCACACACACAAACTTCTCGGTCTCGTCAGCGGTCGGCTTCCTGGCGCTTTTCGGCGTTTCGGTCGAGATCGGCGTGATCATGATTGAATTCATCAACCAGTTGCGGGCACGCAGCAAGCCAACGGAAAGAACAAGCCATGAGCACATCGTCGAGGCTGCGGTTGAGGGCGCAGTGCTGCGCTTGCGGCCCATCATGATGACGATGCTGGTAGCTACCCTCGGCCTGCTGCCCGCCGCGCTCTCGCACGCCATCGGCTCCGACTCGCAACGGCCCTTCGCCATTGTTATCGTCGGCGGCCTGTTGGCCAATCTGGTGATTGGCATCTTCCTGCTGCCCACTCTCTACGTATGGGTCGCGCGTGACAACGACATTATCCCTGATGTGGAATCCAAAGAGGATTACTAATCCGTGCCTGGGAAGCATTCTCTTCTGCAGATATGGGGTAATGATGCCCAGGACGCTTCTCCGAAAAAGACAGGTAAACCTCCGTGGCCTCCAGCCCTGGGATTCAGATTTCCTTGCCTATGGTGTAGGCGCGACCGAGCGGTTCGCCGACGCCAAAGTACGTCCTGTCTCCAGATGAATAGAGAATCGGCAGCACCTTCAGAATGTCAGGAAGGCCGGCGACGTTCAATACTTCCTCGTCGGCCTTCACGTCGATAATCTGGCCAACGAAATGGGTGTGCAGGCCAAGTTCAATGATCTGGATGATGTTGCACTCCAGAACAAGCGGGAACTCCTCAATGTAGGGCGCATCCACCAGATCGCTATGGATGGGCGTAAGGCCCGTGGCGGCGAACTTGTCCGCCTCGCGCCCGCTCGCGATCCCGAAGTAGTCGGTTTGCATGACCAGGGCCTGCGACGGCACGTTGACGGTGAAGGCCTTGCGCTTCATCAGGTTGCCGTGGGTGTAGGTGGCCTTGCGCAGCGACACAGCCACACAAGGCGGCTGCGAGCAGCAGATGCCTCCCCAGGCACAGGTCATCGCATTCGGCTTGCCCTGCTCGTCGTAGGAGCCGACGACCCAGGCAGGCGTGGGGCAGATCAACGTCTTGGCGCCGAGCGAACGCTTCATATCGTATCTCCCTGTCAGAGCGGTTCCAGAGTAACCGTGCCTTTTCTGGAATCATGCTAGGTGGCATTCTTCTTGAGGAAAATGCCACTGGAAGTCTGCGGCTCCGGGATAAAGCAACTCTGGAACCGCTATTGGCCAGGACTTCCGTTTTCAAGTTTCCGTTTTGGCAACCTGACCGGGTTCGATTACACAACTCCTGGCAAGAATTAGCAACTTCCAACGGACAGCTTCAAGGCTTGAATCGGAGTTGTCAAGGCTTCGTTCTCCAATTCGTTGACCAGTCCTTTTACAATGAAGAGAGGGGAGAGTGTTATGAGCGACGGCCGCGAAGAGCGCGAAGAACGGGAGAAGCGCCGCGAACAGGAAGAGCGGGAGAATCGCGAGGACCGGATCGACCGCGACTCTATAGACGAGTGGGTACCGGAGCGGGACGACTCCTGAAGCGCGCTGAAAGGCCGAGCGCCGGGCTCGCCGCAATCGCCGGGTGCCCCATCCTTGCCCGTCATTCTGAGCGAAGCGCAGCGGAACCGGGGTCCCCAGCGACAGCTTTTCGTCGCTGGGGTGGGAAGTCGAAGAATCTGCTTCTTGATCCATTGTCGCAAGGGTGGGAGACCACGAACCCATATCCCGCCGGATATTGACCCGCCGACCCGCCCGCTTCATCGTCTCCCGGACGCCGCCCTCCTGCCTGTCTGCCCACACCCGCAGTCCTCCATTGAAGACCGAAACACCGCTCTTCGAGCGCTATGGGCTGTTCTCGCCAGTTGAAAAGACTGGCGACAAGGCGACTTTTAGGGATTTATCTCCGCCTGCGAAGCCAATAACTAGAGTGAGAACAAGAATTCCTCTCGGTCCAGGCTTGTGGTCTCCTGCCCAAGAAGGAATTCCGCGAAAGCTCTGCAAGCGAGGCTTCCGGCTCCGGAAAGACGGGCTTTTTCAAGCGCCTCTTCGGGAGATAGTTTCCGGTCAGCTCGAGCATCTCTTTGATATAAAGAGTGAGAGGATCAGGAATTCTTATGTCGAATATTCAAGGAAAATGGGCTTTGGTAACCGGGGCCAGCCGCGGTGTTGGTCTTCATATCTCCACAGCTTTGGCCGATCTTGGCTGCAACGTCGTGTTGCACAGCCGGAGTAAGGATCACCTGGCTGCACAGGAGGCCAAACTCAAGGCACAGGGTATATCCACGTTCGTCGTCGCTGCCGAACTCGACGATCAGCAGCAGGTGGACGCAATGCTGGATGAGGTTCTGGCCAACGTTCCTCGGATCGACATTCTCTATAACAACGCCGGCATCATGACCCCTTTCCGCCAAGATCCCTGGCAGACCACCGCCGACGATTTCCGACGCAGCTTTGAGGTCAACGTGATCAGCCTGGCCCGCATATGCAATCGCCTGGTTCCGCGAATGCTCGAGCAGAAGTGGGGCCGCGTGATGAACGTAAGCTCAGGCATCGCCAACCAGCCGGAACTGATTGCCTATGCCATCTCCAAGGCCGCCGTGGACAAATACGTGCGCGACTTTGCCCCCAGCCTGGCCGGCACGGGCGTGATGATGAATCTGCTGGACCCTGGTTGGCTGCGCACTGACCTGGGCGGCCCGAATGCGCCGAATGATCCCTCCAGCGTAATTCCCGGCGCACTGGTGCCCGCTCTTCTCGACGACGGGATCAGTGGCCGCTTCTTCGGTGCACAGGACTATGCCGGGAAATCACTTGCGGAGGCGCTGGCACAGGCCCAGGGAATCTGAATCAGCCGAGCGTTGAAGCGGTCTTTTTCGTCCTGATCGCGCTCTTTTCGCGACAAACCGGATGGAGCGCGCTGCATGTTCTGAGCCCGCCAGTTGGCGGGGCGACGGGTTACGGCATTCACGCTGTTTCTGGGAAACAGCTGATCGGCGGACTGGCGTGGATGCGCATCTGCAGTAGGTTTTCTACGCTGCCGCAGGTTGGCTGATATGGTTATGCGCGAGGCGCGTCATCCGATACCAGAAGCTAATGTAATGCCATAGTCGTACATCATGCAGCGGTGATGCAGAACTGATCGTTTAGCTCGTCTCCTGGAAAGCCCTGGATGACACATCTCAGTCGTGCCCGCATGAGTCCCCAAAAGCGCCGCAGGCAACGGCGATCGTTATCAACGATAGGTCACCTGATTCCAGTCGCAATGGCGACTTCAGGGTACCGATCCGCTGTCAAGAGTGATTCGGTAATTTTGCATCAACTGAGCGAATAAACTGGTAGTCATTGAACTGACCAAATGCGCCCTTGGCAAAAAATCGCAAGCTACACGATGCTGATGCTCTACCAACGTAGCGGCTCGGTTCGATGCCTGCTTGCCTCATCTTGTTTTCCAAACAGGGCTAGCATTAAAGGATTTTCGCCGCGCCAAGAGCGCGATTGAGTACCGCTTTCTTCGCGACGTCCGTGGTCGATTCCATCAATCTCCTGAGAGCATCCATATACGCTGTGTCGAGCGCCTTGTTGGGGGACACTATGGTATCGGGTATCACGCCTTTTTTCTCCCAATTCGTTCTGCTCACGGCACTTTCAATATGCCCAGACGGAATCGTGATGGACAAAAAGCTATTGATCGGCCAGGGGCTTGCGGGATTGCCTGCTCCAACGGTCTTCTCGCCGACAATCGTTGCGCGATGGTGTTCCTGCAGAATGAATGGAACAGCCTCTCCAGCTGACCATGTTGAGCCTGACACCAGGACATACAGAGGCCGACTCTCATCCCGATACGCGACGCCTGTTGCTTGAGTACTGAAGATAGTAGGTTCTCCAGACCGGGGAACAATAGAGAGTAGAGGAAATTTGGGTTGTTCGAAAAAATAACTTAGGAGTTGTACTGCGGTGTCAGACGACCCACCCCCATTGTTTCGGAAATCCAAGATCAAGGCGTCTGTATGCGAAACGAAGTTCATGGCTGTCTCCAGTACCTCTGACCCCTCATTTGCACGATAGAAAGCAGTGATCTGCAAATAGCCGACATTCCCGTCCAGTACCTCTGCCCGTTTTATTCCAAAATTCTCCATTCGTGCACGTTCTGCACGCGACAACATTGGCTGAATGGGAGTAGCCCCGGGCAATTCTGATATGCCTACGTACAGATGCTTGTCGTGGCTTGCCTGATCAAGAGTATCGTTCAACTTTTCTGCCAGATCGCCAATATCCTTGGTGTTTGCATAGGCTCCCTGTTGCTCAGCCGCAACGAGCGCCTCTTCAATACGAGGAATGACGCTTGTATCGAAATACTTCTTCTGGATCAATGACTGGAGAGACGTGACGGTATCGTGAACAAATGCGTCAGTTATTGTTGGACCAAGCGTTTTTTCTGGCGGCTGCTGCCCCGATGAAACTGAGCATGTAAATGCGAGGACAATCACTCCAACAAATGACATTTTCATGCAACAACTGTATCAATAGCATTCCGCTTTGCAAAGGTGCAAATGATTTCACTGGCTGGCTATCCAGAAGTTGAGTTTCAGTTGACGAGAACAGACGCAAGAGCACATTTAGCCCCAGTTGAAGACTCCTGACTGGATCAGTACTCGTAAACGCCCTTGTCAGAAGTGATCCGCGCACGTTATCCCTTGCGGCGGTAAAGGACCTGGAACTCATAGCCGGGGTTGGCGGGGAAGAGGCTGGCGACATGGCGCAGGCGCTCGGCGAGGGCCGGAGCGGCCAGCAGCGGGTAGTCGCGCTCGCGCAGATCGTGATAGTCGAAGTCCACGGCCAGGGAAAGCATATAAATCGCCAGCGCGTCGGAGAAGGCCAACTCGAAGTAGAGGCCGCGCTCGCGCTCGTCAAGGCTTCTCTGGTTGCCGCGGCTGTCCTGGGCGCGGCGGCGAGCCTCCCATGCGTCCTGGCTGGTTTCGCCGCGCGTTTGCGCCTCGGCCTGCGACCATACCAGCGACGAGAAGCTCTCTGGAACTCCCGTAGCATCGACGAAATTGTGGGCCACGTTGATGAAGAGCTCGAAGGCGAGGCCGAAGCGGTCCTCTACCAGGCGCGTCGAAATAAAGACCGCCTCGGTCGAGCCGAAGACGGCGTTGCGATGGCAGATGGCGCGGTCGCCCAGCTCCACCGTGTAACTGGGCGCAATCATGGTGTCGTCGGTGTCGGCGATGGCCAGGGGAACAAAGTAATAGGCGCGGTGTTCGAGCGCGGCCGAAAGCGTGGCCGGCACGGCAGTCACCAGGTGCTCCAGGTCCGCCTCGGAAACGCGCGTTTCGCCCCACGCCGCCCAGTGAATTCCGTTGAGGGCCTGAGCCACGGTTACCTGCGTGGCCACCTTCTCCGCGTGCCAAAGCTCGACTTGTGCGCTATTCGTCATGCAGACTGTATTTTAGACTACGGAGGCCGCGCGGACGGCGCAAAACCGGGCCTGCGCGATGGCACCTGCCGCTCACCTCGGAAATAATCGAATCTGAAAGCCACTTTGGGCGCTCTATTCACAATACGAGGATTTGTCCCATGGAACTCAACCAGAAAGTCGCCGATTTCACCCTGCAAACCGACGAGGAAAAAGCAACAAGCCTTTCAGAGTATGCCGGCCAGCCGGTGATTCTCTTTTTCTTTCCCAAGGCGGACACTCCCGGCTGCACCATTGAAGCCTGCGGCTTTCGCGATGTCTTCAAGAAACTGCAGGCGGACGGAGCGGTGGTTCTGGGCATCAGCCGAGACACGCCCAAAGCCCAGGCCAGATTCCGCGCCAAATACGGCCTGCCTTACACGCTTCTTGCGGATGTAGACGAGAAAGTGTGCAATCAGTTTGGCGTGCTGAAGGAAAAGAATATGTACGGGAAGAAGGTGTGGGGCATCGAGCGCACCACGTTTATCATCGCCCCGGACCAGACCCTGCTGCACATCTTCCCCAAGGTTACGCCCGCGGGCCACGCCGAAGAGGTGCTTGCGCTGCTGAAGGAATGGAAGAAAGCGCACAAATAGCGTGAATCCCAGGTCTCAGATTCGAGACCCGCGGCGCCCGGATCTCGTGCCCGGGCGCCTGCTTCAGCGCGCCTTTTTCGAGGCGGCTCCGGAGCAGGTTGCGCCGCGCCTGCTGGGCAAGGTGCTCGCGCACTTTTCATCTCTTGGAATTCTTGCCGGCAGAATCGTTGAGGCCGAGGCCTACCTTGGCCCGCACAACGATCCGCCCGACCCGGCCGCGCACGCACATCATGGTCCCACGCCCCGCAACCGGGTTCTCTTTGGCCCTGCCGGCCACGCTTATGTCTACTCGATCTACGGCCGCTACTTCTGCATGAACATCAGTTGCGAGGCAGAGGGAAGGGCCGGTTGCGTGCTGCTGCGCGCGCTGGAGCCGCTGACAGGAAGCGGGCAAATGGCCTTGAATCGCGGCCTCATGCCGGGCGCAGCGGCCCGGCAGCTCAGCTCCGGACCCAGCCGCCTTTGCCAGGCGCTCGGCCTCACGCGGCAGACCCACAACGGCCTCGATCTGCTCGACCCTGCCTCGCCACTTCAGGTGCGGGACGACGGCTACACAGCCGGTGAGGTGCTGGTCACGCCACGCATCGGCATCCACGAGGCCGCGGACTGGCCTCTGCGCTTTGCCCTCGCGGGGAACGCTTGCGTCTCTGGAGCGAGGAAACCGCATGATGGGAGACACAAACCGTGAGCGAGGCAACAGGCGCGCGGCGAAATGGATTGTAGAGGGTTTCAGGCAGACCCAATGGTCAGAGAGGCGCAGAAAGCGAAAGGCGCTCCCGGTAACCGGGAGCGCCTTTCAAGAAACGAAGCAGGAATTGGCCTACTTCCCTTTCTTCTTTTTGCTAGTGCTGTCAGTTCCGAAGGCAGAGCTGTGCACCTGCGAAGACTCTGTCAGAATGCCCTTCACGTCATTGGCATACAGGCCGGTTGGGGCCAGCGCGAGGTATTGCTGATACGCCTCGGCGCAGCCTGCGGGCAGAATCATCCTCCCGGCGGGGTCGATGGTGGCCTTCTGAATGAGCCCCTGCCCCTTGAGGTAATAAGGAAGCGGCAGCTTGGGGTCGGCCTTGATGGCCTCGTCGGCGGCAGCGGCAGCGGCATCGCCATTGGCTGCATTCACAAAGATCGCCGCTTCGTTTGTCAGGTAGCTTGCCGCCCCAGCGGGATTGGCCTTGACCGCTGAGTCATAAGCCGCATTGGCTTCCGGAACCTTGCCTGTGCGCGCATAAATCTCACCGAGGCCGCTGTAGGCAGCGCCCTGATTCAAAGCGCTGGGCTTCTTCGACGCAGTCTCGACCTCGACAGCCTTCTTGTAGGAGGCTTCGGCATCGTCATACTTCTGCGCATCGCCCTTTGTCTTTGCCAGGCCCAACTGCGCCTGCCCCAACTCGTCCCAGAGGGCGGAAACGTCGGCCTTGGCCACAGTGTCCTTGAGCATCAGGGCCTCGACTTCGGAATATTTCGCGACCTTGATCTCGATCTCCTTGGCATCAACATCATCCTTGGAGGCCGTGGCGCCCAGAGCCAGCTTCGCCGCCTGGCGCGCAGTTTCAGCGTCCTTGATGTCCTGGGCAGCGGTCTTCAGATCGTTGGAGAGGACCCTCACTTCGGAGTTCTGCTTTCTGAAGTCCTCAGCCTGCTTCCGCTCGGCCGGGGCCAACTTGTCCATATATGCCTTGCGGGTCATGTCGATATCCTGGGTCAGATCATCTCCGGCCATGAGCTTGATGCCAGGAATCGAGTCCACCATCTTGTCGGCGGGTGTTTCGGGCGCACGGAAGACCAGCGTGTAGTTGCCCGGCACCGCCTCGCCGGAAAAAGTGCCCGTGGCAGAGAGCGGGAAGCTGAACTTTGCGGTCTTGCCACCATCTGTCGAGAGGCTCACGGTCCCCGAGGTTCTCAAGGCTCCTTCAGGTCCGGTGACGGTGCCATGAATCTTGCCCGTGTTCCCCTTGGGCGCGGGCGTTTGCGCAAACACGGGCAAGAGGGCAAAAGCCAGCAGGCCCAGCCAAAGTGAAAGATTGCGTTTCATTTTCGTCTCCTTGGGAGCGGCGCGAACAAGGCAGCCCGCGGGCTCAAAAAATCATATTTTGCCGGTTTACATACCGGCGAATGCCTGGGATCATCCAGGAACATTCAAAACCATCTAAAACAGCAGCAAATGGCTGCATATGAAAACCGGACAGCAGTGGCGCGGAAATCGGCGCGCCAACTGCCTCTCTTCGCAGAAACAAAGTTAAATCCAATCGCCTGCCAAGCACAAGAGCGGAATGCCGGAATATACGCTGCGCGAAACCGCATCTCCGATGCTGGCTCAGGGCATGGTATTCAATTTTCCATGGTAGCCCGCCTGTCGAGGAGCTGTGTGTGGCCTGTATCACACACTAAAATAAAGTTATGACAACCACGATTCGCCCCGCAACCCGCGCCGATTGCCCGCAGATTCTGGCCTTCATTCGCGCCCTGGCCGCCTACGAGCGCGCGCCCGAGGCCGCCATAGCGACCCAAGCCGACCTGGAACGGGACGGATTTGGCCCCACCCCTTTTTATTCCTGCCTGATGGCCGAGCACGACGGCCAGCCAGCGGGTTTTGCCCTTTATTTTTTCAACTACTCGACCTGGGTGGGACGGCCTGGAATCTACCTTGAGGATCTGTTTGTTGAGCCGGAGTTGCGCGGCCTGGGAATCGGCAAGGCCCTGTTGCAGCGCGTGGCTGCCGTCGCGGTGGAGAACGGCTGTCAGCGCCTGCAATGGTCCGTTCTGGACTGGAATACGCCCTCCATCGACTTCTACCGCGCGATGGGAGGCGATTTTCTGGACGAGTGGCGGAATGTGCGCGTGAGCGGCGAGGCGCTGAAGCGGCTGGCCGGGAACAGCCGGCCGGATAAAGATTTGTTGGGTGCCCCTGTCATCCTGAGCGAAGCGCAGCGGAGTCGAAGGACCTGCGTCTCGTCTTCTGGCGAAAGGGTGGGAGACCAGAAAGCTCAATCGTCGCCTGAATCTTCGGAGGCCGCGCAGTGAGGGTCCGCGTGATCGGCGGCGGACTAGCCGGACCTGAAGCGGCACTGACCGCGGCACGGCTGGGCTGCCAGGTAGACCTTTACGAGATGCGCGCGGTGGTGGACGGCAAGCCGCGGCTGACGCCGGCCCACCAGACCACGGACTTCGGCGAACTGGTCTGCTCCAACTCGCTCAAGAGCGAGTCGTCCAACACCGCGCCCTGGCTGCTGAAGCAGGAGATGCGGCGCGCCGGCTCGGCGCTGATGCGTCTGGCCGACGAAACCGCCGTTCCCGCCGGTCAGGCGCTGGCCGTGGATCGCGTCGAGTTTTCGCGGCGAATCTCCGAGGCCATCGCGGCCGAGCCACGGATTCGCGTCTTCCGCGAGGAAGTCACCAGCCTGGACGCTTTTCTCAATCAGGACGAGGACGGCGCGAAGCACACCATTCTGGCCACCGGCCCGCTCACTTCCGAGGCCTTGAGCGCGGAGATTGAGCGCATCACCGGCTCCGGCCATCTCGCCTTTTACGATTCCATCTCGCCCATCGTCGAGGCCGACTCCATCGACATGGAGCGGGTCTACTTTGCCGCGCGCTGGGACAAGGGCACGCCCGATTACCTCAACTGCCCCATGGACCGCGCCGAGTACGAACGCTTTCTTGACTCTCTGCTGGCCGCCGAGCCGGCCGAGGCCAGGGAGTGGGAAAAGGCGGAGTATTTCGAGGGCTGCCTGCCCATCGAGGTGCTGGCCAGCCGAGGCCGCGACACGCTGAGATTCGGCCCCATGAAGCCCGTCGGCCTGCGCGACCCGCGCACTGGCCAGAGGCCCTGGGCCGTGGTGCAGTTGCGCAAGGAAAATCTGCGCGCCGATAGTTACAACCTCGTCGGCTTTCAGAACCATCTGAAGTTTGGCGAACAGGCCCGCGTGCTGCGCCTGATTCCGGGCCTGGAGAACGCGCGCTTCCTGCGCTATGGCCTGATTCATCGCAATACCTATATTCAGGCGCCGCTTCTGCTCGATGAAACTCTGCGCCTGAAGAAAGAGCCTCGGCTTCTCTTCGCCGGGCAGCTTTCGGGCGTGGAGGGTTACACCGAATCCATCGCCACAGGGCTGCTTGCGGGCATTTATGCGGCCAGGTTAGCGCGCGGCGAAGAACCGACGCCAGCCCCGCGCGCCTCGGCTCTGGGCTCGCTGGTTTACTACATTACCCACGCCGATCCCAAGCACTTCCAACCGGCCAACATGACCTTCGACCTGATCGAACCGCTGGAAGAAGAACTGCGCAAGAAGATTCGCGACAAGAAGGAGCGCCATCGCCTCCAGTGCGAGCGCTCCCTGGCGGCTTTTGATGCGTGGTGGGCGGCGCAGATCCCGGCCTCGGGAACTTTGCAACGGGGTCTTGCGTAGTCTCTGCTACGCTGGGTCTTCCCGGAAAGGTCTCATATGCGCGCCATCTCTGCCGTGGATTCCGTTTCGCTTGCCTTTCAACGCACCAAAGAGTTCCTCTTCAGGCCTTTCAGATGGGGAACCTATCTGAAGCTCGGCCTGGTTGCCATCATCACCGAAGGGATCGGGGGCAATTCCGGACACCCTGCGCACGGCGGTCAAACGTCAGGCCATGGACCAGTGATTAGCTCGCCGTTCAACCTCGCCCCGCAATGGATCGCGGCGATTGTGGCGGCCGTGCTGATTGTGATTGTTTTGTCCATTGTCCTGTTCTATCTGGTCACGCGGCTGCGGTTCGCCTTCTTTCATTGCCTGACGCACAACACCAGCGAGATCCGGCCGGGATGGCGGCTCTATGGCGAGCAGGCGATGCGCTTTTTCTGGCTGAATCTTGGCGTGGGATTCTGCTATCTGCTGTTGTTGGCGCTGGTCTCGATTCCGTTCGTAGCCGGGTTTTGGCGGCTGTTTCATGAGATCCCGCCCGGCGGCCAGCCCGGTCTCGGGCCGGTGCTGGCTCTGGTATTGCCCATGATTCCCGTCATCCTTCTGCTGGTGCTAGCTGCTTTTCTGATCGACGTGATCCTGCGCGACTGGATGCTGCCGCACTTCGCGCTGGAGGATGCATCGGCCGGAGAAGCGTGGGCAGAGGTGTGGGAGCGCATCACGGCGGAGCCGCGGGAGTTTCTTGTTTACCTGTTGCTGCGACTGGTTCTGCCGTTGATTGCGTCGATTGCCCTGTTCATCGTGCTGTTGATTCCGGGGCTCATGCTGGCTGGCACGGTGGGGGCGATGGAATACGGCATTCACTCGGCCTTTGTGGATTCGACAGGCGCATCGGCGCTGGTCGGCATTCTTCTCCAGGTTTTCTTCGGGGTCATTGCATTCGGCTTCCTGCTGTTGGCCAGCATCTGCCTGGGAGGGCCCGTGAGCACGGGAGTGCGGGAGTATGCGCTGGTCTTTTACGGCGGCCGCTACACGGAGCTGGGAGATTTGCTCAATCCGCCGCCTCCGGCCATTTCCGCCGGGGCATAAAGAGACCTTAGGCAACCATCGCCAGCCCTTTTTGCGAGACCAGCGAGAGCAGTTTGAGCGAGGCTCCACGCGGGCGTTTCTCTCCGCGCTCCCATTGGCTCACGATGCCTGTCGTCACGTTCAGATAACGTGCAAAAA
>Ga0255356_1001068_pt1 | contig 17835 bp, 16 predicted proteins | sample HBST100metaG_FD_189944 | JGI IMG/M metagenome (GOLD analysis project Ga0255356, IMG submission 189944) | Peat soil microbial communities from Stordalen Mire, Sweden - H.B.S.T100 | ecosystem: Environmental > Terrestrial > Soil > Wetlands > Peat | place: Sweden: Norrbotten County, Stordalen Mire...
TTGTGTCACCAGATAATGCTTCCCGTCGTGAGTTGAATGTTGCCGTGCGGCAGGAATTGAAAGCCAACGGAACCCTAGCGCCGGAGGATCGCACCTTCCGGGTGCTCGTTCAGCGCCAGGACATGACCGGAGCTGAACGCACTTGGGCCAGCCACTACGAGATCAACGATGTGGTGCGTTATTCACGTGGCAGCCAGGCCATCGGCATGGAGGCCGGGAGCTACGGTTCGGTTGTCGGCGTCAACCCCGCCTCCAACCTACTCACCGTCGCGAAATCCTCCGGCGAACTGGCGACCTATGATCCCCGCCGCCTGACCGGCGTCAGCGTCTACCGCGAGATCGACCGCGAATTCTCCGTTGGCGACCGCATCCAGTTCACCGCGCCCAACAAGTCGCTCGGCGTTGCCAATCGCGACCTTGCCGCCGTCGAATCCATCTCGCCGGACGGTCGTATTTCCGCTCGCCTCGACAACAACCGCGAAATCGAATTCGACGCCACTGAACACCGCCATTTCGATCACGGCTACGCCGTCACCAGCCACAGTTCTCAGGGCCTCACCGCCGAGCGCGTCCTTGTGAACGCCGATACCGGCGTCCACCCGGACCTGCTGAATTCACGCTTTGGCTACGTCTCAATCTCACGCGCCAGCCACGAAGCCACTGTATTTACCGACAGCTTCGCCAAACTTAGCCCGCAACTCAGCGCCGATGTCTCGAAGACCTCTGCTCTTGAGATCAACCAAGCCCCGTCCGTCACTCAGGGAATCGGCATGGGAATCTGACGGATGCAAACAGTAGAATAAACGAGTAAAGAGAGAATTACTCCATGAAGACGAAGAAGTCGCAATCTATGTCCCAATCGCAACAGAGCGATCTGATTCAGGTAGGCCACGGGAGTTTGATGGATCGGGTTGTTTCGATTCTGGAGCAGGCTCGCGCGAATGTGGTGCGTTCCGTCAACAGCAATATGGTGATCGCCTATTGGCTGATTGGGCGAGAAATCGTTGAGACATTGCAGAACGGCGAGAACCGTGCCGAGTATGGACAAAGCCTGATGGAAGATCTGTCAGGGCAACTGACGCGGCGTTACGGACAGGGTTTTTCCATCAGAAATCTGCGGCATATTCGTCTGTTTTATCAAGCATTTAGCGATAGGGCTCCAATTCAGCACACACTGTGTGCCGAATTGACTGATCTCACCCAAAGCGACGTTTTGACCGATATGCAGACAGCCCTGGACACTCCCGGTGCGCTAAAAGGCTTCTCGCCTAACCTGAGTTGGTCGCATTATCGCACCCTCAGCCAAGTCGAAAGCCGGGCCGAACGGCAGTTCTATGAAATCGAGGCAGAAAAGGCGAACTGGAGCGTCCGGGACCTGGAGCGGCAGATACACAGCTTGCTCTTCGCCCGCCTGCTCAAGAGCCGCGATAAAGCTGGTGTGCTCGCTTTAGCCGCGCAAGGACAGACGGTAAGTCAGCCCATCGACGTAATCAAGCAACCCTATGTACTCGATTTCCTGGACCTGCCAGACCGAGCGCAGTTGCGCGAGTCAGACCTGGAAACAGCGATCATCGAGAATCTGCAACCGTTTCTGCTCGAATTGGGAAAAGGATTTGCTTTCGTTGGCCGCCAATATCGCGTGACTACAGAGTTTCAGCACTTCTTCATCGACCTTGTGTTCTACAACTATCTACTGAAATGTTTCGTATTGATCGACCTTAAAATTGGTCGTCTGGAGCACCAGAATGTAGGGCAAATGGATATGTATCTGCGCATGTTTGACGAACTCAAACGTGGCGAGGGTGATAATCCAAGCGTTGGTCTGATCTTGTGCGCGGAAAAAGATGAGGTCGTAGCCCGATACTCGATTCTGCACGAAAGCCCGCAGATGTTCGCATCGAAATATATGCTCTACTTGCCAACCGAGGAAGAGTTGCGTAAAGAACTTGCGCGCGAGCGTGACAAAATTGGATTCAGGAAGAAAGATGTCAATACCGAAGAAAATTGACGAATTTGACGGGATCGATACATCAATTTCAGCTTTGTCCGTTGTCTAAAAACCTATCAATAAATACCTCAGAACTCTCCTCCCTATTATGTGACAACCTGCTATAGCCGTCCCTGGCGGGGCCGCTGAATTCGTATGCAGGTTGTTTCTTCAGTCCCACTACGCACCCTCGGGTGGACGGCCCAGCGCACGATGAAACCGTGCGCTGAACGGGCCTTTTACGTCCGTTCGGAGCGCGGCTGCGCGCCAAACAAAGTGCGTGTTTGTCACTGACCGCGCTTTTCCCTCCGGACTCCCACCGTCGTGCGCTACGTTTGTTTCTTTTCCGCCAACCGTCTTCGCGCTTCCCAGCCGTGGGTGAGAAAGACGCTCAGCCGGTTTCGGCGGAAAAGGAGAACAAAAACATGAATTTCAATAGCAACCTCAACAGCAACGGCAGCAGCCACACCGCGCCGCACAGCAAAAATGCGGCGCTTCGCACTCGCAGTGATTCGCCCTATCAGCAGCGGACCAGCCAGAAGGACAACCCCACACAGCAACTCATCAAGCAGGCCGTGGATTATCTCATTCAGCAGCTTGAGGCTGGCAAGAGCGAAACATTGACCGCGTATCTGGCTGCAATGGCGCGGTTTCATGCCTACAGCTTTTCCAACATTTTATCCATCGTTCGTGCCCGTCCCGACGCTACGCACGTAGCAGGTATTCGCACATGGAACGAGTTGGGCCGTTTCGTGAAGCGGGGCGAGAAAGGCATTCCGATCCTTGCACCCATGATCGGTCACCGGCAGAGACAAGACGAAGCTGACCAGAGCAGCAGAACAGACGACAGCGCCAAACCACAGCCAGTATTGATCGGATTCAGGGTTGTACATGTCTTCGACATCAAGCAGACGACTGGCGAAGACCTTCCCCAGTTCGAGCAGAACATCACCGGCGACGTGGGCGAACACCGGGACCGGCTCATCGAGTTTCTGGCGCAACAGAATATCGCCCTTGAATACAACGAGAACATCGCACCCGCTCTCGGAGTGAGCTACGGCGGAAAGATTGTCTTGCTGCCCGGACAGTCCGATGCGGAGGCGCTGGTCAGTTTGGTCCACGAAACTGCTCATGAACTTTTGCACAAATCCACTCGCCGCACCATCACAACCCAAACTGTGCGCGAGACAGAAGCCGAAGCCGTGGCCTTCATCGTAGGTCAGGCCGTGGGCTTGGAGATGGGAAAAAGTTCAAGCGACTACATACAAATGTACGCAGGTAACGAGGCATTGCTGGCCGAAAGCCTTGAAGTTATCCAGCGCACTTCCGCAGTAATTCTGGACGCCATACTCACGGACGAAACAGTCCCGGAGAATGAGGCCGTTGCGGAGGTGGCGTAATGCGGACCATTCTTCGCATTCTTGAGCGGGCCGGAGGTTACCGGCCCACGCTCTATCTCAAAATCGAAAACCCGCCTTATATGGCGCTTGTCATCGAAGCCACACCAGAACTCGGCCCGCTCAATGCTCCGGCGCTTTCCGTTGCGCACTACGGCGAACAGAACGGCGACCTGATGCGCGACCCGGAAATGTGTTTCGAGTTGACCAATCCGCTTGGCATGGGATGGATGATGACTCCGTTTTACTTCCGCAACGACTACGCGGGCGTGGAGCAGTATTCCCGTACCCGTGACGCAAAAAACTACATTTTCTATTCTGATCTTTTCCACGAACACGAGAGCTTCGCCCGTTTGTGGGACAAGAATCTCCGCGCACAAGGTTTCTTTGAAGCCTTCCTGCGCAGCCGCTAACCTGCCACTCTTCGGGCGGGCTTCGCGGTCCGCCCATGCTTTCACGCTGGACAACCTCAAAGGAGATTTTGCAATGACGACTGAAGTTCAATCCGAATATCGCAATCTGCCACTCGACAGCCTTACCGAGTCACCCAACAACCCCCGGCGCAGTTTTGACGAAACCGCTCTTAACGAACTGGCCGCGTCCATCAAAACGCAAGGCATCCTTGCGCCGCTTGTTGTGCGGCCCGTGGGCCAGCACTTCGAGATCGTGGCCGGAGCGCGGCGCTACCGCGCGGCGCAATTGGCCGGACTTGAAACCGCGCCTGTCCGCATCGTCGAATTGACCGACGCCCAGGCGCTCGAAACCAGTATTGTCGAGAACCTGCAAAGGCGTGACGTACACCCGATGGAGGAGGCAAGCGGTTACGCCCGCCTCTTGGCGCTTGACGAGCCGAAGTACAGCGTCGAACAGATTGCCGCCAAAGTTGGCAAGGCCCCTGCGTTTATACTTGCTCGATTGAAATTGGTCGAGCTTGTGCCCGCCGTCGTGGAAGCATTCACGCAAGACGAGATAGGCTTGGGCCATGCGCTCTTGCTGGCAAAGTTACAACCCGCACAACAGGAGGGAGCGCTTGCCGCTTGCTATCAGGAGCAGTACACCAGCGGCAGTAAGTCAAAGCGCATCTTGCTTCCCGTGCGCAACCTGCAACAGTGGATTGAGCACAACGTTCTGTTGGAACTTGCCGCCGCGCCATTCTCGAAAAAAGACGCCGCGCTTGTGCCCGAGGCTGGCGCGTGTGTCGATTGCCCGAAGCGCACCGGCCACAATGTTCTTTTGTTCGAGGGCATATCTGCGCAGCACGATTCGTGCTCCGATCCGAAATGCTACGCCGCAAAGGTTGATGCGCACGTCCGCCAGACAATCGCGGCGAAACCAAAGCTGGTACAAATCAGCACCGCCTACGGCCCGGCGAAGGATGGCAGTGCCGCCGTGCCGCGCAACAAGTATGTTGAGATTCACAGCGAGAAACCGACCAATCCGAAACAGCGCGATTGGCCGGAGTACAAAACGTGCAAGTTCACCACCGAGGCCATCGTCACCGAAGGCAGTGAGAAGGGCGAGTTGCGCCGCGTCTGCTCGAATCCCGATTGCCCTATTCATCACGCCCGCAAGCAGCGGACGACCGCCGATGCAGTCATCAAGGCCGAACAGGAAAAGCGCCGCCGCGAGGAGGCGATGGCGCAGACTACCGGATTGCGCGTATTGAAGGCCATCGGCGAAGCGGTTCCCGTTCGCCTGATGAAACGCGACCTGTTGTTTGTGGTCGAACGTCTCGCCGCCGTCTTGGACGAGCGCCGTCTGGCGATCATTCTTCGTCAGCACAATCTCGGCAAACCCAACAACACCACCGACGCCCCGGCCAAATTGCTTGCATCCTTTCTCCGCAAGTCCGACGAAAGCACGCTCGGACGCCTCTTGGTTGAAGTGGCCATTCTGCAAACAGCGCACTCTCCCAACGATACCGGCAAAACCCTGCGTGAAGCCGCCGACTATTACAAGGTGGACGTGGCCGCAATCACGGCCAAGGTCAAGCAGGAGTTCGCCGCGAAAGAAAAGGCCAAGACCGCGAAGAAAGACGCGCCGAAACCGCCAGCCAAGATCGTAAAAAAGGCCGTGGCCGCGTAACCATCAACCAACCAAACATACTCAGCGGAGCCAGAACACAGGCTCCGCATTTTTCTGTCCGCAGCCCGTCTACCCGCCCTCATTCGCGCTCCCGCCACAGCGGGAGGCCCTTTCTCGCCCACCCGACGGTCTTGAGCGCACCATTGTGCGGCACCGCACACGCTGTCCGCACTGCACCTCGATCACTAAAGGCGTTATCCTGAAGATAGGCTGTGAGGAGCCGCTACGAGAGGTCTGGGAATCTTGTAGAATCATCGCGACATTGTTGTCTTCCAGATATTGGGGATGAATCAGTATGATGCAAACTTTAGCGAGATTCGCTGTAATATTGGCTATTGCAATCCCTGCCTCACTTCCGGGGCAAACACCCAGTCCTGCCGCGAACGCTAGCAGTAAGCCGCAGGTGAATAGCCACAGTCAACAAACAGCGCCCACTCCAAGTATGCCCGTCGTCGATGCTACCCGTACCCAAAATTCCCAAGAGCAATCCGCCAATCAGAATGGCAGCATAGGAAGCGTAACCGTTTGGGCGCGTGAACCGCTGAAAGTCCAGGCCGATGTCCCCAAAGATTGGAGAGACAAACTTAATTGGATTCTGAGTCTAATTCTTGTGCTGATTGGTTGTTTTGGCGTTTGGTACGCCCGAAAGACTCTCAAGGCTATTGAAGGTCAACTCAATGAAATCAGGGCGGCGGGGAAACAAACCGACCAGATGATTGAGCACACCGGCGCTCAGGCTAGAGCGGCCTTGATGAATGCTCAAGCTGTTATTGACAGCGAACGCGCTTGGCTCTCCGTCAGCATGGGTGACTTGGAATTGCCCTACAAAGAGATCCCTACTGATTCGGAAGTGTGGTTTGCTCCTCGCGTGACGAATATCGGAAGAACTCCCGCTCACATCACGAAAATGTACCTTAGAGTCCGATTCTGTACTTCGATCACGCAGTTTGATTATCCACCCGTCTACGAGAATGAGACGGATCGGCCCAACGATGGCAGCAGTAGGCTTTTTGGCGATAAACTCTTTGAGGAAAAGGTCATGGCTGTGCCCAACGGAACCATAATGCCCGTCCGCGTCAATACGAGCGGACAGAAACTCCGTCAACTGGCGGACGGGAATAACATGAAACTGTTTGTGTATGGATACGTTAAATATCGCACTATAGGCCATCCGGCTTGTACTACCGGTTTTTCCCTCCAGTACCACATACCGGGCGCCATCAGCGATCCTCTCGAAGGTCTCCCCACGGGCTTCGCCATATATGGGGCACCAGGCTACAATTACGCTACTTAAAAGCCAATTCATCGTTTCAGGAACAGGGCATGAAGGCGCAACAAACGACAATGTAGCGTACGCAGGATACACCGGTGTTCGTCGAGACGTGCCTGCACTTTACCGGCGGCGGGGGACTTCCTCTCGATAGAGCTGAACCTCACCAGCGGAGAGGGAATCTATTAGCTGGGGATTCCATCCGAACAAACCTCTACTTCTTGGGATAGGGCTGGTAACGCCGGAGGTTGTTGATAATGTCACGGCGCTGGCTTTATGTGTTTCTCAGCCCACTTTCTCGCTCGTTCCTGTACGCGGGACAAGTCTGCCGTCGTCAGATGTGAGGCAGCATCATCCCGTTCTTTGGCCAAGTCTACAGCCGTCTGGGCTCGCCAGGAATAGTGCCCGCTTTTGTCGCCGGCAGTTTCTTGAGCCAAAACCTCGACTCCAGTTTCCGGTTGGTTAGCCGCCGTTGCGAGATCCAACCAGAAGTAAGCTTCTGCGTAGTCTTGCGGGACGCCTCTGCCTTTGAGATAAAGGTTGCCAAGGCGTTCTTGCGCTTGGACAATCCCTTGCTCGGCTGCTTTGCGATACCACACCGCCGCCTGCAAAGAATCTGACGGTACGCCTATGCCATCGTCGTAACTTAATCCGAGGTTAAGTTGTGCCTCAGCATTTCCCTGCTCAGCCGCCTTGCGATACAAGACCACCGACTGTACTAAGTCTGATGTCACACCCAGACCAAATTCATATTGCCAGGCAAGCATGAATTGCGCAGGAGCATACCCTTGCTGTGCGGCCCTGCGAAACCAGAAAGCTGATTGAGCGTAGTTCTGGAGCACACCGTGCCCATCCTTATAAAAGATTCCGAGGTTATATTGAGCATTCGCATTTCCTTGCTCGGCAGCCTTGCGAGACCAGTAGGCTGCCCGTGTGTAATCCTGCGGGACAACGTGACCAAGGTAGTACGCCGCGCTAAGGTCGAGTTGCGCCTTCGCGTTTCCGGCAGCGGCTTGCTCCTTGAGTGTGGAAATGCTTTGGACTGCTGCATCTATGGATTGAGCCAAAACACCATACCCCAAAGTCAACAGCGCCAAGGCTACCCATAGGTGAAAGAATCGTGTCTTTCTCATGTCCATCCTCTCTTCCACGTTTCAGCAAAATCATTTCCTTAGCTTCTCGGACTTTTCGATGATTTCTTTCATATGCTTGGCGCAATCCTCCGCAGTTCTTTGGAGTTGGTTGGCACCTCCCTTGCCTGCCGCATAGGCGAACACAACCTGTGAAGAGCGCGGATCAACTACGGCAATACCTGTGCTGGTCGATCCGAGAGCCGCTAATGCAGCCCCATAGCCACCGCCGCTGTTGCTTCTGGTGATCACATTGGAATTGTTGACATTATTGTTGTTGACATTAGAGTTGCTGACAACAACCGCAGGCTGACTCGGAGTTGTGTGGTTGACAGTGCTCCGAACTATGTAGTCCGCCTTATCCTTGTCGGCCACAACGACCAAGGGGACGTGCTTCTTCACGATTGCCGCGGCCAGATAGGTTTCATAGCCGTCCATTGGTTCGATGTAGATGGTAGACCCGCTCTTGAGTTGTGGAGCCTGAGCGAGTGCAATTGCAGAGGACGTGAGCAACACAATGGCGAGTACTCGATTCATGAGCATTTCCTTTCCTTGCGACCCATATGCTCAGGACGGCTTGTGAGCGCCGTAGCGATTGCCGCTGCGCCAGTTGTTGTAGTGGCCGTTCCTGTGATGGGAATTCGTCGCGCCGGGATACTGGCCACCGTGCGAGGTCGTGTGCTTTCCCCCGCCATAGTAGGGGCGACTTGCCGACGAATGACGCGCCGTGCTGTAGATTCTTGCGTGTGTCCCAGTTCGATACTTGGGGGTGGCCGCGTGAGCAGCACACAGTGAGACCATAATGCAAAGCAAGGTCAGGATAGCGGCCAATCGTTTCATGAAATTGTGTACGCCCTTCCTTCGAGATGCGAGTGTCATTGAGGATTTGCCTGGACGGGATGGTCCTCAAACCATTTTCTCGCCCTTTCCTGCGTTTGCAACAATACCGTCTTGGTCAAGTGGGAAGCGGCATTGTCACGGTTTTCCGCGAGATGGGGCTGTTTTGCAGATGCAAGGCTATACCAAAAGTATGCTTCGGCGTAGTCTTGAGGAACGCCCTGTCCATTGTCGAAGAGTATTCCAAGGCTGTTCTGCGAGTACTCATCCGCTTGTTCAGCGGCTTTCCGATACCAAATAGCTGCTAGAGAGTAATCCTTAGGGAATTCACCTCCGCCGTCATCCCTAATCCCTCTCTTTCCCCCTCCGGGCGCATCAACAAATTTGATGACTCCGCCGTTATAATACAGATCACCTAAGTCTCGCTGAGCATAAGCGTTCCCGAGATCCGCGGCCTTTCGATACCAAGCGGCTGCCTGCGTATAGTCCTGCGCTACACCGTTGCCGTATGCGTATGCCTCGCCAAGCGCAGACTGTGCATCCGCAGTAGTTCCCTCCATAATCTTCCGAGACCACTCGGGAGCTCCTGCGATTTCTCCTTGGCGAAGTTCAGCGGCCTTGCGAAACCAGATGATGGCCTGTGCATAGTCCTGTGGTAAGCCTTGACCTCTGTAGTATGCAATTCCAAGGTTGTATTGTGAAGAAGGATCGCCTTGCTCGGCGGCTTTACGCCACCAGATGGCAGCCTGCGAATGATCTTGTGGCAGACCTTGGCCGTTGTCGTACATGACTGCAAGTTCTTCCTGCGATACGGCATCGCCTTGCTCAGCGGCCTTCCGAAACCAACCCGCAGCTTGTGTATAGTCCTTTGGGCGTCCACACAGCGTCGATCCTTCTTCATACGTGTACCCAAGATAATGCTGCGCCGATGCGTTGCCGTTTTGCGCAGCTATGAAGCCCCAGCGGCATGATTCTTTCTGATTGCCTAAGCGTGAGTAACTTAGGGACACTTGCTCCTCCGCATCCGCATCCCCAGCCTTCGCCTTGGCAAGCAAGGCGGGGTCGATACCTTTGCTTTGCGCCCATCCGGTGGCAATACATACCAGTATTGCCAAGGCTACCCACAGGTGAATGAATCGCGCCCTTTTCATTTCCGTTCCCTCTGCACTATCTCAGCAAGATCATTTCTTTTGCTTCTCGGACTTTTCAATGAGCTCTCTCAGCTCTTTGCACAAGCCTCTGCTGTTTTCTGGAACTGGTTGCACCGTTGTTCCCCGCTCGATAGTCCACGTGGTTAAATGCTCCCTATTTTAGAAGCCTGAGCGAAACTTCTGCATACTTGCTGACATAGTCTGCTTCGCCGTCGATGCCGATTTCTCTTTTTCCCCAAGGGTTCCAGGGGGCCTCTACCTTCCAGCCAGCAAGCGGAAGCTCCATCTTGATCTCATCGATGAGCTCTTGTTTCGCCTTTTCGGTCTGCCTTTTAAAATCGAGCGGGTAAAAGACTTCGTTGGGCAAGACCGCAAGGGTGATTCGCGTTCTTCCCCCGTCAGATTCATCAGAGTCATCGATGTTCTTGACGATACCCGTCTTTTCTAATCTCTCTTTATTGGCGCTCCACCAGTGGTTGAGCACTCGAATTCCAATATGTCCTCCGTGGAAGAAGAACTCGGGAGACCAATCTGAATCTCCAAACTTGTCTTTCAAGATCGGATGAGGGAACTTCAGAAAATCCAGACTCTGGGAGTATTCGATGCTCTTTGTGTACCAATTGGGGCCGGTCCAATGAACCAGCTTGGGGCTTGCTTCGCTTGAAAGTACAACTGCGGTGATGCCGGAATAAAGCGTATGGAGTGGTGTCCAGGGGTAAGAAGGAAGGCCGCCTTCAGGATAAGGTCTCTTCCATTCAGCCGTTACTAAACCGAGGTCAAACAGCATCTTTGCGATATTCGGTCTGATCCACACGCTGTAGGGTTGGGAACTGAGGTCATAGACTTCGCGGATGCTAGCCATGTTCTGCTCGGTCCGAAACCAAACAAGAATAAGCAAAACCACGATTACGATTGTGCCGTGCAGGGATATTCCACCCACGAAATAGATGAACGCCCCGATGGCAATGATTTCCAAGACGAACAGAAAAATATCTGTTATCGACTGAAAGGATCGTGCTCTCATCTTCTTGCCTCGTTCGTGCTCTCTGGTTGTTATGCTTGCATATGCACATCAATCTAGGCTAGGGCTGGTAGTGCCAGAGATCGTTTAGATAGCCCGCCGTTCCTGTCGAGTCAAAGCCATCCCCACCCAAGAGCCAGAAATTGCCTGACGCATCGCTCCAGCTCACGGCATTTTGCCGTCCACCTGGGATGTTGATTGACGCCGCCGTTCCCAGCGTTCCATAGACGCCGGATTGGCCGAAGTATGCTTTGGGGACTGTGCTGCTGCCGCCCATCCATATCCATTCGCCATATTCGCCCAGTGTCGGATCAAACTTCCACAGGTCATTGAGATAGCCCCACCACGTTCCGGTCGAGTCGTAGCCTTCCCCGCCGAAGAGCCAGTGATTACCCGACGCATCGCTCCAGCTCACGGCATTTTCGCGTCCTCCGGGGATGTTAGTTGCGGACGCTGTTCCAAGCGTCCCATAGACGCCGGATTGGCCACAGCCGTAGTAGTCGCAGCCAACCGTACTGCTGCCACCCATCCACGTCCACTCGCCGTAGGTGCCCAGTTGTGGATCAAACTTCCACAGGTCATTTAGATAGCCACCCTTTCCGGTCGAGTCGAGGCCATTTCCTCCGAAGAGCCAGAAATTACCCGACGCATCACTCCAGCTCACGGCTTCTTCTCGTCCTCCGGGGATGTTCGTTGAGGCCGCTGTTCCCAACGTCCCGTAGATGGGCGAACCGCCGCCGCCCATCCATGTCCACTCGCCGTAAGTACCCAGTTTTGGATCAAACTTCCATAGGTCATTGAGATAGCCCAGCGTTCCGGTAGAGTTGTAGCCATACCCTCCGAAGAGCCATAAATTGCCCGATAGATCACTCCAACTTACGGCGTTGTTCCGTCCTCCAGGGATGTTTGTTGCGTCCGCCGTTCCCAATGTTCCGTAGACGCCGGGTTGGCCACAGTAATCAATTGTGCAACTCATTGTGCTACTGCCACCCATCCAAATCCACTCGCCGTATTCGCTCAGTTTTGGATCGAACTTCCACACATCATTGAAATAATCCTCTCTTCCGGTAGAGTCGGAGCCAAACCCGCCGAAGAGCCAGAGATTACCCGACGCATCGCTCCAGCTCACAGCATTTTCGCGTCCTCCAGGGATGTTCGTTGCAGCCGCTGTTCCCAGTGTCCCGTAGACGCCGGATTGGTCACAGTATTCATCGCAGGCAACAGTGCTGCTGCCGCCCATCCACGTCCACTCGCCATAAGTACCCAGCTTTGGATTAAACTTCCACAGATCATTGAGATCGCTATACGCTCCAATAGAGTCGTATCCAAACCCGCCGAAGAGCCAGAGATTGCCCGACGCATCACTCCAACGTGTGCCTCCGTAACGTCCTCCGGGGATGTTCGTTGAGGCGGTCGTTCCCTGCGTCCCGTAGACGCCGCTTTGTCCACAGTCACCTCTGGCGACACAGGCGTCAACCGTGTTGCCGCCCATCCATGTCCATTCGTTTGAAGTCGGACTTCCAACCAGTATTGTCGCGGTGCCTGATTTTGAGGTGTCCTGTGTCGAGGTTGCCGTTATTGTCGCGGTGCCTGTACCAGCGGGTGTGAATACCCCAGAAGTCGTGATTGCGCCATCTGATGCGGCCCAGGTAACCGCCGAACTGTATGATCCAGTACCCTGCACGGTTGCCGTACAGGTAGATGTCTGCGTGGTTAGGATGGACGCCGGAGAACAACCCACTGAAACCGAAGTGATTATGGACGGCGCGGTCACTGTCACTGTTGCATCGCCGGATTTGGTCGAATCCTGCGTCGATGTTGCGGTGATGGTCGCCGTCCCTGTGCTGGAAGCCGTAAATACGCCAGCACTGCTGACGGTGCCTATGCTCGTGGGGCTGACGGACCATGTGACCGATGAGCTGTAATTTCCAGTCCCGCTCACTGTCGGTGTGCAGGTTGATGTTTGATTTGTATTGATCGAACCGGGCGAACAGACCACCGCAACAGACGTGATTGCGGGCATACTGCCCCCGCCGCTGCTACCGCCCGAACCTCCGCCACAACCGGACACGAGCAGCACAATCGAGATAACCAACGCGAAAGCAATCTTTCTGTGGAACGGCATCTTGGCCACCTTTCGAGCCTAAAAGAGTGTATGCACTAAATATAGCGCAAAGGCTAACCCGATGATGAACGCATGGCAAGGGACATCTGTGCGGCGACCGGCGAGCGAATCAGGAAGTTGCGCCGCGCCCGGAATTGGCGGCAGATTGACCTTGCCGAGCAGTCCGGCGTCCACGAGGTGCATATTTCGGATTTGGAGCGTGGCGCACGAGAACCGGGGCTGCGCACCCTCAACAAGATAGCTCTCGCACTGGATACTACACTATCAGAGTTACTGAAAGGATTATGATCCACTTTTGACCTGCCTGCTGGCTGTTAAGTGATTGATAATAAGTATACTTACCTCTTCCGGCGACCGTCTGAAGAGTGAATTGGCTTGCATCTCCTCTGCTCCAGCGCGAAGCGGTATTTGCCGGCAGAAACACCTAATGCAATCACCCAGCGGGATTATGGGCGACCGTTTTGGAAAAAGTTCCGATGTCGCCTGTCCGTTCAAACAGCACTCGCAAAGAGGCCACTGATCGCGGTAGGCATCTTCAGCCAGAGGTGGCTGTCGTCTTTATAATTTAGGTGCTAAAGACCAGTGGATGCGAATTGCAAAGGACCAGTCCGTTGCCGGTTATCCGGCGCTCGTGGCGCGCGCCTTTCTCCGGCGCTGCCGGTTTTGCACCATTGTCCCTGAAACTGCTGCTTATGCACTGAGGGTTAGTAATCGAAAGGCGGCAGACTTCCTTTGTCAGCTCGCTGCGCTGGGGCTGATCAAGCCCGCAGAGTATTTGCCTCTAGACGAAAAGGCGGCATATGAGATCACAACTCGGGGAAATGCCTTTGCCAATGCCTCCGCAACAAAACCAGTCTTCCGCAAGACCGCCGAGCTGGCTCTCGAACGCTTCTTGGAGCGGCTCCATGAATTGAATGCGAGCCCTGAGTACGTCTACCGGGTCGATAGCGCTGTGCTCTTCGGCAGTATGCTCTCCGATGTTGAGCGGCTGGGCGACGTGGACATTGCCATCGAGTTGCAATCTAAGGTGGCTGGAGAGGCGGAGTTTCGGAAATGGTGTGACAAACGTCGGAAAGCCGCCCAGGAGCAGGGAAGAAGCTTCAGGTCCGCCTTCGATTGGGTCGTGTGGCCAAGAATCGAAGTCTTTCACGTGCTGAGAGCGCATGCTCGTATTCTCAGTTTGCATGAATGGGACGAGGTCGTTCGGATGCCGAAGGTGCGCTACAAGGTTCTGTGGGGTGACGCCGAACAGATTGCAGGGCTGATTTCTAAGGGAACGCAATGCTGACAGGTGCAGGTTCCAGAGTTCGCGAACGCGACAAATTGGAGACAGCCGCGACCTCGCCCTTATCGTAGCCTGGCGAGAGATGGTAAGAAAATGTTTCGGCTCCTCTACGATCAGGTATCGAGAACCGGGCATGGTTAAAATACTTGGTTCAGTTGCGCGCCGAAAGGACTCCAAAATTGGGTAGTGGGCTACTTTGCTTTTCCACTGGCTTTAATGCCAAACGCGATTGAATGCTAGGCCGGTCGTTTGGCAGGTTTGGGGCGTTGGCGATTGTGTGCCTATTAGGTGTAGTCGTTGTATCCTTTGGTAAGGCTCACACGAAACCCCGATGGGTCAATCTTCTTCCCGTCTCTATCAGTCATTCCTTCCCCCATATAGAAGCGATAAACAGAGCATACGCGGGTGTAATGCGGGTGCCTGAACGCATCCTGATACTCAATACACCCATAGGCACAGAGAATCTTTTTCCCGTTTCTCAGGTCGATCAATTCTTCTGGAGTGAGCGGCTTCCCGTATTCAAGCGGAGCAGGAATCTGGTATCTGTATCCAGAGGGATTGACGCTGCCTCTTGGAAAGATTCCCTCTTCCGATTTGAAAGTTTGAGTCTTTTCAAGCAGCGGTTGAGCGGGGTTGGTTCCCGGAATAACAGGAACAATACGGCAGCGGAAACGCTCCCGGATAATTCTGACTGGAGGATTCCCGGTCACTTCAATGTCGTAGATGGCACTCGGAACATATCCTGGCGAGTCTATCGGCTGCGACAGATTAAAAATTCCCTTCACTGTTATCCATGCTCTATCGGTCGCTTTCTGAAAGCGGATGGCTTTCCAAGCCATGTATCCAGCCCAGAGAGCGAGAACGGCCAAAGCCCAATTAGACCAGGTTGCTGGCCAAAACGCTTCTTCCCAGTGATCCCAATCATGCGGTTGATCCTTGGAGGTGGACTGCTCTTTCTCGCCAATTGGTTGTATTTGGACGTAATGACAAAGTGGAGCAGCCGAGCAGGGGTTGTTTGTTTGGCTTTGGGCATGATTATCCTGCTTGCTCCTATTCGCTGGGAGATTCTGTGCGGATGCGATCCCCACGAACACGCCGAGTATGGTCAGACGAATCAGTAACACCCAAACAGGATAGTCGATTCGCCGGACGTTATGCAGCTATTGCCTTTGCTTCGTAGGACTCCCATAGCGCAACCAGATCGTTTACGCTCCACAGTTTAGAGGTAACGCCAGCGGCCATAGCAGGACTCATACGGATGGTGCGATGAATTTGAATAAAGTTGTAGGCAAAATAATTAAGAGCGGTAGCGGCTTCATGGTTCTGCAATTTCCGGCTGAACCCATTGGACAGGCGCGTGTAGCGCCTCATGCTGGTTCTCACGGTCCAATTTTGCCGCTCAATATAGCTGGTGGAAACGTGTTTCGGGTCAGGACTCCCGGAAATGCGGTGCTCTTCAATCCCGATGCACTTGGCGGGCGAGTAGCGGTGTTCCTCTTGGGGTTTGCCATAGATTTTCTGCAAGACGGAATAATCGACATTGCAACCAAAGGCCCGCTCAACCGCTTCAAGGTAGGGTTTATGGCCGTCTGTTGTCAGTTGGACTCTGTGCCTCAACCGGCTGGCCAAATCGTCAACAAAGTCTTTCGCCGTTTCAGCGTCGCGGCTTCCCAGGGTCCAGCACGGAACGAGTTGTGTATCGGCGTCAACAGCAACCCACAGCTAAATATCGCCCGCATCAGGATGCTCTTTTGCAATCTTTTCCGTGCGGTGTTTTTCTTTGCAGTAGATCCATGCCCACAATTCGTCAAGCTGCAAGCGACGGCACTTGAGATTCTGGAAAACCTCATTTTGGTAAGCCGCGCACACATCGCCAACTTCAACCAACAACCGCACTACGGTTTTCTTCGCAACGCCGGTCATTCTGACGGTGTACCTGATCGAGCATCCTTCGATCAAGCAGTTAATCACTTGTGCTGTTGTGTCGCTGGGTAAGCGGTTCATAATGAGTCAAGAACACTAATGCGCTTTAGCATTGTCAAGAGAAAAGATTGCAATTCAGCAATTCTAAGTGGGAGGCGGATTACATGAGATGAGTGTATTCATGAGGCTGCACCAGGAGGGGAAGACGAGGTAAGCTGAGATGGTTCGGATGTGCTGGAAGAAGCTGGAGCGCGAACCTTTTGCCTGGCGGGCTTGTTGCCAGAGGGTTTCCAGGCAGTCGTTTGCGGTATGGAAGGCGAAGGCCAGCAGATTCATGGCCGCGAACATCCTGGCCAGGTATTTCTTTCCGTGCCCAAAGTTGTGCGCGAGATTATAGCCGTTGTTTTTCAGCACGTTGAAGCTCTCGTTCTCGATCTTCCAACGGGCTCGTGCGCAAGCGGCAACCTCGACCACGTTGTCGGCCGTCAGCGGCAAGCTGGTTACGAAGGCACCGTCGTAGCTGGTTTTCCCCTTGGCATCGACGATGCTGACTCCGAGCCAGTTGACGGCCAGCGCATCGTTTCCATCGCGCAGCGGAACGCCCTCGATCCAGCGGTAGCGATAGGTCAGGCTGTGCTTGCCGGGCTTGCGCTCGGTGACCGTCTGTTCGTCCAGCGGCGCGCCATCCAGGAACTCATACAATGTTTTGTGGCCGTCCTTCTTGCACACAAATAGAAAGTCCGCGCCCGTTGCGAGCACTGCTTCGGCCAGTGGTTGGCAACTGAACAGCGCATCGCCCAGATAGACCGGACGTAACTGCTTCACGCGCTCGCCGTGCGCAATCAGCCAGCGTTTGGAGGCGTTTCGTTCGTAATCCTGCTTCTCGGCTCCATCCTGCGCAGAGATGAACTCCGGCATCAGCGGCAGAACCATGTTATGGCCGGACGCGACGATCATGGCCGCCAGCATGGCATGATAATGCTCCGTCTTGCCGTTCGATCGCTTGCGCGTAAGACACTGCGGGAAGCTCAGCTTTTGCGAACAGAAATACTCGGTCCCATCGAGTGCTATCAGCGTCCGTCCCGCCAGCCTCTGAAAGGCCCTCAGGCCGTCGCGCTCGCGCAGTTGCTCTAAAACCTGGTCGAAGCAGGGCTGCAATGCCTGTGGGGAAACCGTGTCCAGCAAGGTGCGGATGTGGTTGTCGGTGGGAATCTTCTCCATGCCGAACAAGGTCTGGCAATTCGAGGCGCCGTGACCTTCCAGCAACCGTTTCTGGTGAGACAAAAACGACTCGCTCTGCATGAAAAACAAGGAAAATGCCGAAAGCCCAATATCCGACATGGCGTAGCCCCCGTCGGAAGAGCGCCGGGAATCGAAAAATCCTGAACAAGCCTCCCGCAAACCTTGAAGAAGAACCTCGAATATCTCCATACCCCAAGAAAACACTGCGCTATACCCACGCAAATATCGACCTTGGTTCCCACTTAGAATTGCTGATGCCACCAAACGTGGCTGTATGCTAGAGGAAGAAACAATTACTCTTCTGATAGGGGATTGGGATGTGTGTTGGATTTCCACCGTTGCGCTTTACTCAATATGCGGCGATACTTCCAGCCATAAATCT
>Ga0255356_1001071_pt1 | contig 17790 bp, 14 predicted proteins | sample HBST100metaG_FD_189944 | JGI IMG/M metagenome (GOLD analysis project Ga0255356, IMG submission 189944) | Peat soil microbial communities from Stordalen Mire, Sweden - H.B.S.T100 | ecosystem: Environmental > Terrestrial > Soil > Wetlands > Peat | place: Sweden: Norrbotten County, Stordalen Mire...
GCCCACAATACGCGATCCCGTAAATCTTGCGAATAGGATTGCATCCGTGCCGCCCCTCTCCGGCAGGTTAATTGTAGCACAAACTGTATTCACTTAAATTAGACACGCTCTAGAAACGCCAGAACGCGCGGATTCGGCTCGTACGCGTGAATCGTCGCCTGCGGATAACTTGATCGGGCGGCGATCGAAAAGAAGCCGACGTTGGCCCCGATATCGAGAATGGTCCGTACACTGGAAAGCCGCTGCCGCAAGCCGTAATCGTTGCGGATGCAGCACGCTAAAAAATCGCTTGAAACGCCATGGTCCGGCGGGTATTGCAACGGAATGGATTTGCCTGCGACATTGACTTTCTGTGGCATTCTAAACCAGCGTGCGCGCACAAAGACAAAGCCGAAGCGAAGCGCATTAAGGTAGGAATGCGCTTGCCGCAGATAGCGGCTAAACGAACGCCTGAACGCAACGAAAAGCTGATTCATGTGGCCTCCGAGAAATTTGAGTTTTTCAAACTTGTGCTACATCGAAACGAGCAATGTGGCTTCGAACAAGAACCAAAGCACCACACCATTCTTGAAAAATTCCATAGAAAGCTGCGGCAAATCGAGCGGCCTGTCCTCAGGGCATTAATGAATGCCCAAGGCCCGGAAGAGAGAATACCCGCATTCTCAAACAACCGTATGCAAGACTCTAACCGGCGAGCATCACAGGTGATACCCATTTTCTGACTGGCTCACCACGAGCCTGCCCATTGTGTACTTAGGTTACCCATCCAGCTTTTTTGTCACTAGTTCATTGAGCAGCGCCGGGTTGGCCTGGCCTTTCGACGCCCTCATCACCTGGCCCACAAAGAATCCAGCCACCGTTTTCTTGCCGCCGCGATAGTGCTCCACCTGTTTGGGGTTGGCGGCGATGACCTGGTCGATCAAGGCTTCGATTGCTGAAACATCGGTGATCTGCTGGGGCTTTTCGCGGTCATAGACGGCGGCGAAGTCTTCGCCCTTCTCAAAACACACATCGAAAAGCTGTTTGAGCTGCTTTGAGCTGATCTTGCCCTCGTCGAGCAGATCGGCGGCCTTGACGATGCCGTCCATCGAGACGGGTGACTGATCCTGTTCCAGGTCCAGGGCTTTCAGCCTTCCGCCCACCTCGCTCAACAGCACATTGGCCACGCGGCGGGGGTTGCGGGCGGTCTTGGCGGCGGCCTCAAAGCGGTCGGCAAACTCGCGTGTTGCGGTCAGCGTGAAGGCGTCCCGGCTAGCGATTTCATATTCGGCAATCATGCGGGCGCGGCGCGCTTCGGGCAGTTCGGGGAGCTTCTTCCTCGTCTCGGCCAAAAATTCAGCGGAGATGATCAGCGGCGGCAGGTCCGGCTCGGGAAAGTAGCGGTAGTCGTGCGCCTGTTCCTTGGAGCGCATCGAGTAGGTGCGTCCCTCGGCGGCGTTCCACAGCCGGCTCTCCTGAATCACGAGCCCGCCGGACTCGATGACTTCGATCTGGCGTTCGATCTCATACTGGATGCCGGCGCGGACGTAGCGGAAGCTGTTCACGTTTTTCACTTCAGCCTTGGTGCCAAACTCCGGCGCGCCTTTCAGGCGCACGCTTACGTTGGCATCGCAACGGAGCGAACCTTCCTCCATGTTGCAGTCGGAGACGCCGCAGTAGAGCAGGATCTCTTTCAGGCGGGTCAGATACTCGAAAGCCTCGTCGGGGGTGCGCATGTCGGGATCGGAGACGATCTCGGCCAGCGGCGTGCCGCAGCGGTTCAGGTCAATGGAAGTGTGGTTGGCGGAGTCGGCAAGCCCGTCGTGGATGCTCTTTCCGGCGTCGTCTTCCATGTGCAGGCGGGTGATGCCGATGCGCTTCCACCCCAGCGGCGAAGACCTGTCGCGGGGAACCCCGGTCGTGCCGCCGTCTGCCGTGGGCACGTCGATCCAGCCGTGCTCGGCCAGGGGCTTGTCGAACTGCGAAATCTGGTAGCCCTTGGGCAGGTCGGGATAGAAGTAGTTTTTGCGGGCGAAGATGGAGCGCTCACGCACCTGGCAGTTGATGGCCAGCGAGGCCAGCGTGGCAAACTCGACCGCCTTGGCGTTGAGCACAGGCAAGGCCCCAGGCAGTCCCAGGCACACCGGGCAGATGTTGGTGTTGGGGGCCGAACCGAATTGGTTGGCGCAACCGCAAAAGGCCTTGGTCGCGGTGAGCAGTTGCACGTGAACCTCGAGTCCGATGACGGGCTCGTATTTGGCCAGGACTTCAGGTGACAGGGTGGCGGCGGACATAAGTGAATTCTAGCGCGAAGCACGAGGATGGATCAGCGATTTCGCGGCCGGGATGGGGCACCGCGCCCCTGTGGGGAATTGGGAACAGCCAGGCAACCGACGATACACGATCCGTAACAACTGACCGCTTTGCGCGAATCGCTCTATAATCGCCGCATGTCGTTTCTCGGCGATCCCCGCCACCGGTTCGTTGCCCTGCTTGCGGGCGGTGTGCTGCTGTTTCTCGCCCTGCTGATTGCGTTGCAGGCATGGGACACCTCCGGCATCCGCTTTCTCAATCCACAAACCTCCGGGGAAACCCTGGTCGTCACCAGCATCACCGTGCTGGTGTTCCTGCTGCTGATGCTGCTGTTGATGCTGCTGCTCAGGAACATCCTCAAGCTCTATGCCGACCAAAGCAGCAGCGCCCTGGGCGCGCGGCTGCGCACCAGGATGGTGCTGGGCGCGGCCTTGATCGCGGTTACCCCCGCGGTTTTCATGTTTCTCTTCAGTTTTCAACTGATGAACCGCTCCATTGACCGGTGGTTCTCGCCGAACACGTCGGAGTTGCGCGAGGACTCGACGCGGGTGGTGCTGGAACTGGCTCAATATGTTACTGCCAACGCGCGTGTGGAGGCGGAGTCCATTGCGGCCTCCGGCGCTCCTGACCGCGAGCTGCCGGCGCTCAGGGAAGAGTTGGGCGCTCATCGCATTACGCTGGCGGGTGGCTTTGCCGTGGTCTATGACAAGAATCGCAAGCCGTTGGCCAGCTTTCAGGTGCCGGCTGAGCAAAGCCAGGCCAGCCTGCTTCCCTGGTTGGACCAGGGAGAGGAGAGGGCCGCCGTTCCGCTCCAAGGGCCGCTCACGGCCAATCTGCTGGCTCTTGCGCAACGCAGGGACGAACCGATGGTCAATGTGGCAGGCCAGGAATATGCGCTGGGCATGTCTGAGACCGCTTCCGGCAAGGTGGTGGTGGCGGCGTTGCCCATGCCGCAGGGGCTTGACCAGACGGCCGTGCGCATCCGCGCCGGCGCGGACGAATACTGGAGGCTCTTCCGCTCGCGCCACCAGATTCGCAACATATTCGTCCTGATGCTGTTGCTTATTACCGTGTTTGTCTTCTTCTCCAGCGTCTGGCTGGCGCTGTTCTTGTCCAAGCAGATCACCAGGCCCGTTGAGGCTCTGGGCAACGCGATGGATGAAATCGCCACGGGCAAGTACGACCATCGCGTGTCAGTGATCGCCACCGGGGAGATGGGTGACCTAGTTCGCGCCTTCAACCACATGGCGTCGGATCTTGAGACCAGCCGGCAGTTGGCTGAAAGCTCATCCGCGCAGCTCTCAGCGGCCAACCTGGCTATCGAGGAGCGGCGCCGCGAGTTGGAGACGATTGTCGAGACAATCCCCTCGGGCGTGGTGACTCTGGATGGCGAGGGCATCGTGCTCCAGTCCAATCGCGCATTTGCCATCCTGATGGGACGGCGCGAAGACCTGGGCCTGGCTGGGGAGAAAATCGATACGCTGCTGCCCGCCGATTTTGCGGAGGATTTGGCCGGAGTGATCCGGCGGAGCCATCGCATGGGCGCGGCCTCCACCGAGATTGAGTTTTCCGCACGGGGCCGCACGGTTCATCTGGCCGTTACCAGCGCGCGGCTTGAGCTGGCCCACGGTCAGCAGGGAAGTGTGCTGGTGGTCGAGGACACCACCGAGTTGCTGCGCGCGCAGCGGCAGTTGGCGTGGAAGGAGGTGGCGCAGCGCGTGGCCCACGAAATCAAGAATCCGCTTACGCCCATCGCCCTCTCCGCCGAACGCATTGCCCGGCATCTTGACCGCGGCCAACCGGACTCGCCCGCCGTCATCCGCAAGTGCAGCGAGGTGATTCTGGGCTGCGTCAGCACCTTGCGTACGCTGGTGGACCAGTTCTCGGCGCTGGCGCAGTTCCCCGCTCCTCAGCCGCGGGTCTGCGACATGAACAAGGTTGCAGAAGAAGCGCTGGCGCTCTTCGCCGGCCGTTTGGCCGGCATCACGGTGCAGCGCGATTTGGAGCCGGGTTTGCCCACGGTGCTGGCCGATCCCGAGGCCATCCGCCGCGCGCTGGCCAACCTCATCGACAATGCCGCCGAGGCCATGCAGGGCAGCCTGCTGCGCGTGCTTGGCGTTTCCAGCAGTCTCAGCGAAGATGGCGGCGCGGTCGAGGTGGCCGTCTCTGACACCGGCCACGGCCTGACCGATGAAATACGCGAGCGGCTGTTTCTGCCTTTCTACTCGACCAAACATCGCGGCACAGGGCTGGGCCTGTCCATCGCGGCCAAAATCGCGCAGGAGCATGGCGGTTCCATCCGCGCCGAAGCCAATTACCCCAAGGGCGCGCGCTTTCTGCTCCGGCTGCCGTTGATGGAGCCCCCGGCCGGGACGCAGGCGGCACAGCCCGCTGAGGAAGCCAACCTCGCCACACCAGCCGACACTGCCGCTTCGCTCGGAGGACCGCGCTCATGAATCACATTCTGGTGGTGGACGACGAGGCGGAGATTCGCACTGCGCTGGAAGAAATCCTGCGCGAAGAGGGCTATGGCGTGGCCTCGGCGGCAACCGCAGCCGAGGCGCTGGTTCTGTTACAGGACTCGCCCTATGACGTGGTTCTGCTCGACATCTGGCTCCCTGACCGCGACGGGCTCGACGTGCTGGCCGATATGCACCAGTTGGCCGTGGAGATGCGGCCCGAGGTGGTCATCATCAGCGGGCACGGCACCATCGAGGCCGCCGTCAAGGCTACCAAGCTGGGCGCATACGACTTTCTTGAGAAGCCGCTTTCGCTCGATCGCACGCTCATCGTGCTCAAGAACGCGGTCGAGGCGCGGCGGCTGCGCACTGAAAACATCGAGTTCAAGCGCCAATTCAGCGTGGGATCGGTGCTTACCGGCGAAAGCGTGCCGGTGAAGGCGCTGCGCCAGCAGATAAGGCTGATGGCGCCCACCAACGGGCGCGTGCTCATCTATGGCGAGTCGGGAACCGGCAAGGAACTGATCGCGCGCGCCATCCACGCCGAGAGCCTGCGCCGCGACCAGATTTTTGTCGAACTGAATTGCGCGGCCATTCCGGAGGCGCACATCGAAGCCGAGTTGTTCGGCTACCGGCACGGCGCGCAGCCCGGCGGCCCGCCCGAGCAGCGCGGAACCCTGGAGCGCGCCGACGGGGGAACGCTCTTTTTGGACGAAGTGGGCGACATGAGCCTGAAAACCCAGGCCAAGGTGCTCTCAGCCCTTGACGACCAGCTCTTTACGCCGGTCGGCGGCACGCAGCCCCTGCGCGTGGATGTCCGCCTCATCGCCTCCACCAACAAGGATCTTGAAGAGGAGATCGCCAAGGGCAATTTCCGCGAAGATCTCTTCTACCGGCTCAATGTTGTTCCATTCGGCGTGCCGCCGTTGCGCGAGCGCAAGCAGGATATTCCGTTTTTGGTGCGCGAGTTTCTGGCCGAGTTCGGCCGCCAGTACGGACGCCCGCGCATGGAGATCGGCGAGGATGCGCTGGAGACGCTGGCCCAGTACCACTGGCCGGGCAACGTGCGCGAATTGAAGAATGTCGTCGAGCGGGTGCTCATCCTCAATCCCCGCGCCCTGCGCATCGAGCGCAAGCACCTGCCGCCGTTGACCCACAAGGCCGGAACACGCTCCACGGAGGAGTTTTCCACGCTACAACAGGCCCGCGACGCCTACGAGCGCGAGTACATTCTCAAGAAGATTGAAGAAGCCCGCAACAACGTGAGCCACGCCGCCGAACTGCTCGGCCTGGAACGCAGCCACCTCTACCGCAAGATGAAGGCGCTGGGAATCAGCGTGCGGGAATAGAGCATTTTTGGAAATTGTGTAGGCCGAAATTGTGTATGGTATCCCACCCTTTCCGCAGGAAAAAGCGGAAAGGATGGGGCACGGATCAGTTGCACCTATTCAAGTGTGGGCCACCAGCCAATCCTCGTGATGAACGAGAACTGGCGCTTGTCCGCTACTCGATTGTCCAAATCTCCAGGCTGTCTACCATTGCACTTCGAGAACCGGCACTTCCGCCTCCGGGTTATCGGCCATCTGCGGGTCTACGCGGAAGTCCCAGACCGACTGGTTGATGTCTGAGGCGGAAAGTATCTCCACCAGCGCATACTCGCCAATCGTCAGGGGCTTGTCGGGCGTGATCCTGAGCCAATGCTTGCCGGGCATGACTTCAACCTTGGCGGGCATTACGTTCTCGTCCTGGGTTACCGTGCCGGTGGGGCTCATGTGGACGGCCCCCACAATGCGCACGGCATTGCGCTCGTCCACGTGGACAATGGCGAACCCCGACGTAGCCGAATGCGCGCCATGCTTGCGGTTGGCCACCTCCTTTGCGCCGCCGGTGTTCACGGTCAGGGCGTGGGAGATGACACTCTCGGCGTCGTCGAGATCGTTGAGCGAGAGAAAGATGGCCGGGTCGTTCACATGCAGGTTAACCTTGGCGTGAGCGCCCTCCAGCTCCAGGCTGGCCTTGGCGCCGGCCATCGGGTTCAGCGTGCCGATGCCGTGTTTGGTCTTGGCGTTCATGCCGAGTTCCGTGGGAGTCAGCTCCACCAGTTCCGGCGTGCCTCTAAAGATATCCCGCGCAAAGACGCCGTCGCGATCGGGCAGTTCAAGGTTCTCGGCCACTTCGGGCGTGCGGGCTTTTTGCGCGGCGCGCTGTTCGGCCTCTTCCTTGTCCAGGTCCTGGGCTTCCTTCATGGCCGGTGAAGCTGCTTCTTCGGCCTGGTTGGCGTGCTCCCGCTCCCACTTGCGCGTGGCATCCCAATCAACCAGTTCGGAGGGCAGCTCTTCCCAGTCGCCGGTGCGCTCGATGGAGATGTAGCGCACCCGGTCGCCCACAATCTCGTACTTGCGCACCAACTGGTAGGAGCCGTCCTTCAGGATGAGGCGATGGTTCGTAGCCATGCCGGGGACGCCGGGCTTGAGCTGAAGAGGCGTCTGCGCCGCCGTGGCCGTCGCCGCCAGCAGCAGAATCGCCAGCGAACCGGTCAGCAAGTGCCGTAAATATGCGAAATGATTCATCGCCCAACAGTTTAGACGAAACAGCATAGCTTCGGTTGGATGAAATGCGCCGGTTCCGTGCCGGCGAATAACTCCAAAGCCTGCCTTGAGCGCAGCCGTGGGTCGCCGCAAATGCGGCAAAAATGAGCGCCGGCGTTGCTCCCAGGGCAGCCTCGGCGCCGCGGCAAAGCTCGTCCGGGCTGCCCCCAAACGCAACCCTCTTCTGTGCTCGTGCGTCCAATTCTGTGTATCCTTAATGCAGGGGATGGTTGGTTGACAGGATTTCAGGCATATTCGACGAGTGATCGCCGCCCAAAGCCAAGCGCTTTGCCGGTTGTGACCGTGGTATGCCTTCTCTTGCTGGCGCTGATCACCGTGGTCCAGGTGGCGCACACGCATCAGCTCGAAAGCGATGCCGACCATTGCCCGTTGTGCATCGTAATGCACTCCGCGGCGCCCGTTGCGGTGATGGCGGCCGTAGTCGTCCTGGTCAAGGTTGGAACTCCCGAGCCGGTCTTTGAGCCGATTACGGTTGTCCGCCACCGTCATCCCAAGCTCTTCACGCGTCCGCCTCCATCTGGCTGCTAGCCCATCTTTCCGAATCCTCTCTAGAACTTGCCCTCCGGGCCAAAATGAACCTGCTCTCGCCAAGGCGAGGCAAGGACGCATCCGGCGGACGATTCTCCAGAATCCGGAAAAGATGCTCTCTGAATTCCTCAGGCGTCGCGGAATTTCCCCTCCGCTGCCTGATTTCAGCAGTTGTCAGCCATCATATGGAGGCTTCCTATGCCGTTCAAACGCGGCACGATTTTTTGCATTCTTCCCCTTTTTGTCATGTTTCTGGCGGCAATCAATCCCCCTGCCCCCATTGATCCCCTTGGGCAGAGCGGTAACTCAGGCCAGGTGCGCGGCACGGTCACCGATCCCACCGGCGCGGTGATCCCCGGTGCTTCGGTTGATCTGGTCAACGCGCTCAGCGGCCTCAAGCGAACTGTCTCCAGTGACGCCACCGGCCAGTTCGTTTTCACGAATATCGCCTTCAACCCCTACCGGATCAGCGTTTCCGCCGCGGGCTTTGCTCCATTGAGCCAGACAGTCGATCTTCGCTCCACGGTCGGCGTCAACCTCAAGCTGGTGCTCCAGATCGCCGCCGCCGACTCCACCGTCACCGTCGAGGCGGGCGGCGACCTCATCGAGAACGACTCCACATATCACACCGACGTGGACCGCGAGTTGATAGACAAGCTGCCCATCGAGAGCGAGTCCTCCGGCATCAGCTCACTGGTGACGCTCTCCACCCCCGGCATCTCTTCCGACTCCGACGGCCAGATGCACGGCCTCGGCGACCATGCGGAGAACTCCTATTCCGTCGACGGCCAGTCCATTACCGACCAGCAGAGCAAGGTCTTCTCCAACCAGATTCCGCTCGACTCCGTGCAGTCGCTTGAAGTCATCAGCGGCGCGCCGCCGGCCGAGTTTGGCGACAAGACCAGCGTGGTCATCAAAGTCACCACCCGCTCCGGCCTCGACACGCCCAAGCCCACCGGCAACGTCAACACGTCGTATGGCTCCTTCGGCTCGGTCAACACCGGCTTCAACCTGGCCGCGGGCAGCGCCAAGGCCGGCGACTTTCTGGCCGCCAACTTCCTCAACACCAGCCGGTTCCTCGATCCGCCGGAGTTCAAGTCCTTCCACGACAAGGGCAACGAGGCCAACGTCTTCAATCGCGCCGATTACCGCATCAACTCCAACGACACGGTGCAATTGAACCTGGGCTATACCCGCTCCTGGTTTCAAACGCCCAACTCCTATGACAACCTGAACCCGGCGCAATTCAACGGCGCGCTGACTTCGGGATCGTTGCCAGCGACGGATCAGCGGTCGAAGATCGGCACCTTCAACCTCTCGCCCACCTGGACCCACGTCATCGATACGCATGCCGTGGTGAATACCGGCGCCTTTGTGCGCAAGGACCAGTTCGACTACTACCCCAGCGGCAATCCTCTCTCTGACGTGGGGCCGGCCGACTTGCAGCGCGAAACCGTCTCCCAGACGCGCAGCCTGACCAACCTCGGCGTCCACTCCGACCTTTCCTGGAGCCGCGGCGTGCAAAACGTGAAGGCCGGCGCTACCTATGAGCAGACGCTGCTGCGCGAGAGCGATGGCCTGGGGATCGTCGATCCCACCTTCAATGCGCCGTGCCTCGATGCCGATGGAAATCCGGTTGTTTCGCCTCTGATTACATCCGTCGGGCAGTGCGCGGCACATGCGTATGGAATCAACCCGAACTACAACCCGCTGCTCGCTCCCTACGATCTGACGCGGCCCACCCAGGCTACCGGGCTCTTCTACTTCCACGGACGCACCGACGTGAAAGAACTGGCCCTTTACATTCAGGACGCAATTACGGCCGGCAACTGGCAGTTCAACTTGGGCATTCGCGGCGACCTTTACAACGGCCTCACCGTGGCTCGCCAGGCAGAGCCACGCGTTGGCCTCAGCTACCACGTCAAGCCGTCCAACACCATCCTTCGCCTCTCCTATGCGCGCACGCTCGAGACGCCCTTCAACGAGAATCTTGTGCTCTCAAGTCAGGGCTGCAACTACGCGGTGATCCAGGGGTTGGTTCCCTGCGTTACCGCTTCGCTGCCTCCCGGCTTTCGAAACGAGTTCCACGCCGGCCTGCAACAGGCGCTTGGCTCCCATTTCGTGGCGGGCGGTGAATACATCTGGAAGTACACCCACAACAGCTTCGACTTCAGCGTGCTGGGTAACACCCCGATAACATTTCCCATTGACTGGCATAACTCGAAGATTCCCGGAGTTGCGGCAAACGTCAGCATGCCCAACTTCCACGGCTTTTCCGCCGAGGTGGTCATGTCCAGCGTGGCGGCCCGCTTCTTCTCGCCGCAGGTGGGCGGACTGGGCACCGTGCCCACCACCACTGCCGGGCAGGCGTTTCGTATCGATCACGACGAAAAGTTCAACCAGACCACGCACGCGCAATATCAGTTTGCCCGGCACGGGCTGCTGAACGGAGCCTGGGCGGGATGGAACTGGCGCTATGACTCCGGCCAGGTTGCCGGAGCCATGCCCTTCGCGGTCAACGCGACAACTCCCGTAGACCTGAGCGGCCTGTCCAATGACCAGCAGGCGCAGTCCGGCATCGCGTGCAATGGCGTGAGGGCAACCGTCACTTCGGGCTTCAAGTCCTGCATGCCCTCGCAGTACACCTCTTCGCTCATCTCCATCCCCGCGCCGGGCACCGAGAACGACGATCACAACCCGCCGCGCATCGCCCCGCGCAGCCTCTTTGACGCCTCGCTCGGCCAGGATAATATCTTCCACAAAGAGCGCTACAAGGTGGGCCTGAACCTGACCGCTGTCAACATAACCGATAAGTACGCGCTCTATAACTTCCTGTCTACCTTCAGCGGAACGCACTTTGTAACTCCGCGCGCGATGACGGCGAAGATTACGCTGAATTTTTAGTGGTGTCCGCCACGCAGATGGTCGTTCAACTGCTTTGAAGGGTAGGGCCTTGAAGGGTGCGGGCTAAGGAAGCTCTGCGCAAGTCGAGTTTTTTGAAAGCGCACGGCTTTAGCCGTGCCGTACATACTGCAAAATGAATGCGGGCTTTAGCCCCCGAGGGACGTTCTTCGCCAATTTCACCCGAAATTCTGGGTTTTTCCGCAGCATGTTTAGCCCCCGAGGGAATGCGGCCTCACCAGAAGCGCTTGTTCAGAGTCTCCTTAAACGAGGGCGGCTGCCCCGCAAACTTTATACTTGTACTGACATGCAAGAATTCCTGCCCGTAGACGAACAGCTTGACCTGCTTCAGAAGGGCGCGGCCGAAATCATCCGCGTCAGCGACCTGCGCGAACGCCTTGAAGACAGCCGCAAAACCGGACGCCCCCTGCGTGTGAAGGCCGGCTTCGACCCTACCGCGCCCGACCTGCACCTGGGCCACACGGTGCTGATGCGCAAATTGCGCCATTTTCAGCAACTGGGGCACACGGTCATCTTCCTGGTGGGCGACTTTACCTCGCTCATCGGCGACCCCACCGGCCGCAACGTCACCCGCAAGCCGCTCACTCGCGAGCAGATCGACCGCAACGCCGAGACCTACAAGCAGCAGGTCTTCAAAATTCTGGACGAGAGCGCGACCGAGGTCCGCTACAACTCCGAGTGGCTGGGCAAGCTCGGCTACGAGGAGACGATCCGGCTGACGGCGCACTTTACCGTTTCGCAGATGCTCGAGCGCGACGACTTCCACAAGCGCTACGAGGCCGAGCAGCCCATCAGCCTCCACGAATTCCTCTACCCGGTGATGCAGGGCTATGACTCCGTGGCTCTCAAGTGCGACGTCGAACTGGGCGGCACCGACCAGAAGTTCAATCTGCTCTGCGGGCGCGAATTGCAGCGACACTACGGGCAGAAGCCGCAGATCGTGCTGATGACGCCGATTCTCGAAGGTCTGGACGGCGTGCAGAAAATGTCCAAGTCGCTGGGCAACGCCATCGGCATCAACGAGCCGCCGGCCGAGATGTACGGCAAGCTGATGAGCATCAACGACGCGCTGATGTGGAAGTACTGGGTCTTCCTGACCGATCTTCGCATCTCCGAGGTGGACGCGCTCAAGGCCGAAGTCGCCACCGGCACGCTGCACCCCATGGAAGCCAAAAAGCGCCTTGCCCGCACCATCACCGCCGGTTTCCACGGCGACGCCGCAGCCTTGAGCGCCGGCGAAAACTGGGCGCGCATGTTCCAGCAGAAAGAGACGGCCGAGGATCTGGAAGAGGTCACGGTCGTCTTTGCGGATGTGGCCGGGCCAAAGGGGGAATTGCAGATTCGCAAATTGCTGGTGCAGATGGGGCTGGCGGCAAGTGCCACCGAAGCCAATCGCAAGATTGCCGAGAAGGCCGTCAAGCTGGATGGGGATGTGTTTGGCGGTTTGACGGTTCAGCTCCCCAAGCTGCCAGCGCGCATCGTCGTCCGCCTGGGCAAAAGGGCCAAGGTTGCGGTGATCGAGTAACGATCAAGCCTTTTGCAATCGGCCTCACCGGAGGGAGCACGGGCCTTCAGGCCCGTGAAATCAGTTCCTCGGCAAAAATGGCTTTAGCCACGGGCTTTTTGTTCATGCCAAAGGTGCTTCTGCTTCCGTCTCCATATCAGGCTCGGTCCACATAATCAGGGTTTGCGGCAGGGTCCATAGGGTGAGTGTCAGCAGGAAGAAAAACACTGGACCGGCTTGCAGTAGCAACTCCTGTTTCCAGGAGCCCATCAGGCTATAGGAAACGAAAAGAACCAACACCATGATCTGCGCAATGGAGTAAGCCACAAAATGAATGTGGTCCCGCTCAGTGATCTCCCGCTCATCGATTGCCAACTCCTGCGCGATTAAATCCCGTTGGGTAAGTGATTTGCCAAAGAGAGGCTGCACTATGCTGCGCCCCTGCCTTTGTGTACGGAACGGTTTGACCCATCCCCCCGCGCGAACCCCTCCGAGCAGAATCACGATCCAGAAGATCGACTGAAAAGGCAACTGCAAGGCAAAGTTGTTCGATCCATGGGCATTGACATAAAAGTGTAGAAATCCCACACACAGCAGGGGAATCAACCCGCCCCAGAAGATTCCCACCAGCCAACGGCGGGTCCGCTGACGGGCAAGAGAGAGACCAAAGAGATTGCTGTTCGCCGAGATCATCGTTTGTTTTCCTCCGGTAGTGCGGGTGATTCCGATGCGTGCTGTTCGGCTCCGCGACCATAGACCTGCTCACTGAGCGGCTGGAACGGCTGTTTGGAGAAGATCGCCTCGACCGGTAGCCCGAAGTACTCGGCCAGCGAGAGGGCCAGCTTGAGGCTGGGGCTGTAATCGCCACGCTCCAGGAAGCCGATGGTCTGGTAGTTCACATCCATGGCGTCGGCCAGCTCTTGGCGGCTGATGCCGCGCTCGGCGCGCAGGACGGCGATGCGGTTGTAAAGGCCGCTTTCGCCGGGAGGTTTTTGGGTGGCGCTGTTCATTTTCTAAAATATATTGTTATGTAATACAAACATTTTGTCAAGCGGAGAAACATAAATTGCCCTTTGGACTGAGTTTTTGGGAGGAATTGACTGGTTCGGGATCGGTGCTGGTTCGTGGTTTCCCACCCATTCCGCTGAAAAAACGGTTCGCCGTTTGCAGAGAATTACAGCCCGCCGGCGCAGAATAGTTGCATGAGAACCCTGCCCAAAGGCCTTCCTCCCTACCAAAAAACAGGGGTAAAAACAACATGCGCCCCACCCCCTCGTCAGAAGAGCAACCGCCGGTCCCTGACGCCCCTTCGCTACGCTCAGGTTTGCTCAGTATGGCAGAGAGGATGGGGCACCGGACGCATCATTTGTGGGCCGGATCAATGGGCATTTCTGCTTGAGTTGCCGCCCACGCAACGGTGAACACCCCACTGGGTGCGTGCAGCCGCTGCTTGCTACTCAGAGAGAACGAAGTTGATTTCAACTTGCACGGTTGCCTCGCCGGGGCCGGGCGCGAACTTCCACTTGCGCACCGCCTCCTCTGCCGCGGGCGACAACATGCGATTGCCGCTGAGCGCTTTTGCATCGTTGACCTTGCCATCGGCGTCCACGGTGGCCTTGACCTCGACGGCGCCGGTGATTCTCATGCGCTTGGCCAACTCCGGATAGACAGGTTGTACGCGCGACTTGACGGCGCGCTCGTCTGCCGCCCTGGCGGGAAGCACCATCGTCACCGCAAGCGCCAGCGCGGCAACCTGGAAGATCTTTACCGCTGTTTTTGGGAACCCGAATCCTCTGTTTGCAAACCATTTCATGTTCACTGCCCTCCTGAAGTTTTAGAACTTGCTCACTTGAGTTATCGGCGGGAGGTGAAACGGCATTAGCACTTTTTGAATATTTGCTCGGAGGGGAGCGGAGAGGCTGTTTGCGAGGCGGTTGCTATGCCGTACCGGCGGGGGCGACGGCGGCGAAGGTGAGGTCTTGGGCTGCCGAATTGTGCTGCTGGCGCCAGAGGTCGAAGAGGCGGCCGTAGCTGAGGGTGATGTATTGGGAGGGGTCGATGCCGAGGCGCAGAGCGGCGCGGTCGATCCATTCGGCGGAGCCTTCGAGTTCAGCGAAGTCGCCGATGGGGGTTTCGTCGACGACACAGTGGCCCTCGCCGTCGGTCCACTCGGTGCGCCATTTTTCATAGCGGAAGGCGGCGACGAGACCGAGGGAGAGGAAGACTGTGGCAAGCGCATCGCCATTGGCGACCTCGGTTTCGGTTTCGATGCGGTGCTTGTGACGGTCTTCGCCGGGCCCGGAGTCGGGGAGGCGTTTGTGGGTGACGGTCCAGCGGCCGGCATAGCTGCGGATGCGCAGGATTTCAGTGCGGGCGCGCATCTGGCGGTCCGGAGTGTCATAGAGAATATTGCTCTCGAAACTGCGAGGGGTTAGCAGGGTGAATCCGGCGGTCTCAAGGCGGTGGGTGAGGCCGGGCCGGTCTTCGACGCGGAATTTGATTTCGGTTTCTACGGGCATGGCAAGAAGTGAGTATACGGCAGGCGGGCGATGCGAGCTGGAGTTTGTCGATGCGCAGATCCCAAACACGAGACTTGGACACCCGTATGCGGCAAAAAAAAGCAATAAAGGGCTGTCGACAGGTGAATCTATCCCACCTTAACCGATTCGCAGAAAACGCGAATCGGCGAAGGTGGGGCACCCACTGTCTGAAAAAGGCGAGAATAGAAGAGTGAAGACACTGCGATTGGTTGTGGACGCGGAGCATCTGGAGACGGCAGAGGCTCAAGACGCGCTGCAGCACGCTGCGCGGATTCTGCGCGCGGGGGGACTGGTGGCGCTGCCCACGGAGACCGTCTACGGGCTGGGGGCGAATGCGCTGGACGAGGCGGCGGTGGCGCGGATTTTTGCGGCCAAACAGCGGCCCAAGTGGGATCCGGTGATTGTGCATATTGCCGGCGAGGCGATGCTCGAAGGGCTGGTGGAGGAGGTTCCCGAGGCTGCGCGGTTGCTGATGAAAGCGTTTTGGCCGGGACCGCTGACGCTGCTGCTGAGGCGGACGGCCGCGATTTCAGATGCGGTGACGGCGGGACGGCCGCTGGTGGGGGTGCGAATGCCGGCGCATCCGGTGGCGCTGGAACTGATCCGGCGGGCGGGGGTTCCGGTGGCCGCGCCCAGCGCCAATACCTTTGGGCACACCAGTCCGACGACGGCGGCGCATGTGCTTGAGGATCTGGATGGGCGAATCGATGCGATTGTGGACGCGGGACCGGCCGAGCACGGGGTCGAGTCCACGGTGCTCGACCCTGGCCAAAGTCCGATGGTGATCTACCGCCCCGGAGCGGTTACAGCCGCGCAGATTCGCCAGGTTGCCGGTGCGGTGAAGGTGTTTCGCGAGGCCGGAACGCCGCAAAGGACGCCGCGAGAAGGGCTGCCGTCGCCGGGCGTGGGGCTGCGGCATTATGCGCCCAAAGCGAGGCTGGTGCTGGTGGAGGCTCCGCTGGCTGAATTGGGCGCTCGGTTGGCCGAGGCGGCTCGGGACTGGAGCGGGAAACGGGTGGGAGTGATGCTGCCGGCGGAGGTTGCCGCGCCGATTGAGGCCGCTGCGGTGTGGGCGTGGGGGCGATGGGCCGCTCCGGATGAGATGGCGCGCGAGCTTTATGCGGGTCTGCGAGCTCTGGATGCGCAGCGGTGTGCCGTGATCCTTTGCCCGATGCCGCAGGCGGAGGGAATTGGCGCGGCGATCCGGGACCGGCTGATAAAGGCAGGGATCAGGGGGTAGGGAGTAGGGAATAGGAAGCAGGCTTGCGGCGGAGGGAGTTAGTCAACGGCATGGCTAAACAGGCTGCGGAAAAACTCGGGATTTTGGGCGGAATTGGCGCAAAGCGTCCCTCCGTGGCTAAAGCCATTGTTGATTCTGTTGGCTTTATGCGGGGGTTAAAACCCCGCCTCCCTCCGGGTCGCGTTTTTCCGCGGCCTATAAAGCCCCGCTCTTTCAAAATTTCCGTAGAGATAAATACTCTTGGTTTGTTCAGGGTTTCCCTAACCCCTAACCCCTACTCCCTATTCCTCCCGGAACGGTCTTATTGGCCGGCGTCGCCCAGTTTGTACATGTACTTGATTGCGGACTTATAGACCAGAGTCTTTGCGCGGCCGCGGACCTTGAGGGCGTTGCGGTCGTACCACTCGATGCAGCCCTCGACATGCTCGCCGTCCTGGAGCACGATGACCATGGGCGTCTGCGCCTGGATCTGCTTTTGCAGGTAGAAGAGCTCGGCATCGCGGCGCGGGGGCTCGTCCTCGCCGGCGCGCGCAGGGAAACGGAAGGACAGCGGCGCGGGCGAGTTTCCTCCGGCACGGGCTTGAAGCCGGTCGGGCCGTGGCCCGAGTTTGTTGCGGACGGAGGGCAGAATCGCTTGACTGGGCAAACTGGACATGGGGAACAACCCTCCCTGGGAAACGGTGAAGCATTGAAGATGCCGCCCAAGAAACGTGCGGTCTATTTGTGTTAGTCAAGAGTTAATAACGGAAGAACCCGTTTGATTCCTCTTGCGTGTGCCCCATGCTCAGGAAACCGCCGTGTACCGGGCCCTGATGCCGGGAAAGGCTTGTCGAGTACCGATATCCGGGCAATGGCTGGGATTGCTTGTACACGAAGAGATGCCCGGCTGTGGGCGGGGGTTGCTCTTGTTTTTTGGGGGGGCAAAGGCGGGACTGACTTCGGATCAGTTGCGGCTGATGCTGACGGCCATGGCATCGAGCGAGAGCGAGCGGAGGAGATTGCGGCGCATGCCCTGCTCGACCTGAGCCAGGGCGCGGGCCGCGGAGTCGATCCAATCCACGGTGAGGGCGGAGTCTCGCACCATGCGGTCCAATTCGGCGGCCAGATCGAGGTTGCGGATCAACTGCGGCGTTCCGGCCAGGACCAGGAGCAGGTCTTCGATGAGGCTGCCGAGGGCGCGGAGGAGGTTGATGGTCTTTTCCTGTCCGGCGGCGCCGGCGCGGTAGCTCTCAGTGGCGTGAAAAAGCTGGGAGTAATCAGGTTCCCGCAGTGCGGTGCGGAGCAGGACCAGCGCATCCTGGCGGCTGGCGAGGTAAACCCCGAGGTCGATGGTGAGCGCGCGGCCCACGGCGCCCTCGGCGAGGCGCGCGGCCAAGGCGCGGTCGGGCGGCTTGAGTTCGGGACGGCGCAGGGCCAGCAGGGCCTCAAGATCGAGGGCGGGGATTGCGCCCAGGCGGTAGACGACGGCGCGGGAACGGATGGTGGGCAGCAACTCTTGCGGATTCTCAGTGAGCAGGATGAGCGAGGTGTGCTCGGGTGGTTCTTCGAGGACTTTGAGCAGGCTGTTGGCCGCCTCCTTCATGAAGGCCGAAGAGGTGAAGATGGAGAACGACCGTTTGGACTCGACCGGCGGGCGGTAGTAGGCGACGTGGATGACCTGGCGGACCTGGCCGAGCTTGATGAGCAGTTGCGGCGG
>Ga0255356_1001079_pt1 | contig 17720 bp, 11 predicted proteins | sample HBST100metaG_FD_189944 | JGI IMG/M metagenome (GOLD analysis project Ga0255356, IMG submission 189944) | Peat soil microbial communities from Stordalen Mire, Sweden - H.B.S.T100 | ecosystem: Environmental > Terrestrial > Soil > Wetlands > Peat | place: Sweden: Norrbotten County, Stordalen Mire...
TGGCAACAAAGCGTTGAGCGGTACGGGTTCAACACGCTCTCGGTTGCGGCAGATCGAAGTTCAAACGTGCCGGCAGACGGCAAAACAGTGAGGGAGTGGGTCAGCACCGAGCAGCTTTATCCGGATTACACACTTGAAAATCACGGTTTCTTTCATCCTGTCTATATGATGGTTGCTCCGGCGACGAATGCGCAGGCCGCCGTCATGTACAAGCTGGGAGACAAGCCGGTTCCAGATGCGTTGACATTTAACGATCTCAAGCAATGGGAGATGCTAAAGTACGTCACCCTGCCCGACGGCGAATGGCTGTACACGCAGGGGCTCGACTGGGACCTGCACGATTACGAGCATATCCATTATTGGACCGCCCTCGCCACATTGTTCCACGATCCGGCTGCCTCCGTGATCGAGGCGAGAGTGGTAACGCTTCTTCGTAAGCGCCAGCAGCTTAATGGCGATGGCAGCTTCGTCGGCCCGACAAGCGGCCTCGGCTTTGCCCGTGAGTCGATTGAGGCTGAACGTGTATCGTTCGCGTTGCTGATGCACAAATACTTTGGCAATCCGCCGAGCGCCAATGCCGATGCATACGACAAAATGGCGGCCAGCCTTGCACCCGATAAGATTTTCCCCTATGTGGGCATGGTTGTCCATCGCGACCGCGACGGGTTGATCTCAATGGCGTGGAAAAACAGGCTGATGGCGCAAGTCGTTCCTGATTCGGCAATGCACCTCGACGAGCCATATGTGACGACGCCAAGCCCGGAGACACTTGTGGGCGGTTTCACAATCGTTGGCCAACCTGGCGACGATGGCGAGAAGTTCCATATCGACTCAAAGTCCGTCGCAACCACGCCCAATGGCTTTCGTGCGGTGATCGACGCCACGACAAATGCTGGCGCACTGCGCCGGCGAATCGCCATCGAAGCCATAAGGCCGGGAATTGTGGCGTATTCTGACATTGTCACCGCATTGAAGCCTGTCACCATATCGCAGGAACGGGGGCTGCTGATCACTGTTGAAAACGATGCCGTAAGTGGTGGAAGCCGCAAGCTGACATGGGACAATGGCTCTGATACCGCGCAGGGCGGCGTAGCACGCGATATTAACGTCCATGGCAACTGGATAAACGTGGACGACCGGCTCGCAGTGATCGTGCCTGGGGGCTCAGGCATAGTCTACAGGGTGGCTGGGCAGCCAAACAGAGCCGGTGCCCGCGAAGACTCTCTTATTGGCGCTTACAACGGCGTCAAGAGGACGTTCAATGCTGGCGCCACCGTGGCCGCCCGATCCGCAGTCGTCCTCCTAAACAGGTCGTCAAGCCAAACATCGGCTGTGGCGACAAACGTAGATTCCGATGCGGCCGCCCATACGTTGACGTTTGTCACGCCAGACGGCGCGCATCACGCCATTTCCATGCCGAACGACGGTGCTCCGCTGTTCGACAACAAAGCGCTGCCCGACGACCCGCAGCCGTACTCCCCTTAGTCCGTTGGCAGAACCGATACAAATTCATAGTCCCCACCGCCTATCCTGAACTTCGCGAAGCCTGATTGGAACCCGATGAGGGTGACGCCTTCCGATCGTGTGGCTACCTGGCCGCTTTCCCGCACTTCCCAAGGATCGCGCGCTGGAAGCCACACAGTCGCCTGTGTGTTCGCGGGAACCGTGACGAACCATTGGAACGTGCCGTTGTTGTTCATCCAACGGCTTCGAATTTCACCATGCATCGAGTGGTGTACAGCTTCGGCCCAGTCCAATTGCCTGACGCCAGACGGTTTCATCTCAATTTTCCGAAAACCTGGCGCATCGGCAAGGGGGCGTATGCCGCCGACGCACTCGTGAAACCACGCAGCAAAACCCGCACGCATGCAATGGTTTTGGGATGGCGGCGGCACCGTCCCAGCGAGCTTCATATCGAGTGGTTCTTCTGGCCAGGTCGTGTAGCCGCAGTTCAAGAGATATCCGAAGCTTGGGAATGTGCTCTGGCGCATGAGGGCGAACGCCAACTTGTCGTGTCCGTACTCGGACAACAGCGTGTAAATCGCGCGTGCCCCGTGAACCCCTGCGTGGACGTGCCCTTTACGCTTCTTTGTGATGTCCGAAACGACTGCCTTTGCAATCGCCGCCTCTTTGCCTGCCGGTACCAACCCGTAACGAAGGGCGACCGCGTTTGCGGTCTGCGATCCGAACGTCATCGCATCCAAGTCCAAAAACTCGTTGATGAATGCCGCCTTGGTAGTCAAGTGTTGCCGTTCGTAATCTCTCGCGTCGTCAGGACGCCCCACAAGCGTTGCAACTTGGCTTGCGATCTTGAGCGCCGCGCAGTGCAGCGCGGTTGACGTGAGATCGGGCGGGCAGTCCGTTGCATCGGTTCCACCTCCCGTCCACCAGTCTCCAAAACCATAAGGAACGATATGATCGATGGAAAGGCCGCTCACATGGTCGAGCCATCGCCTGATATTGTCGTATTGGCTGAACAACAGGCTATTGTCGCCATAGTAGAGATACAGATACCAAGGTAAGAAAACCGTGGCAACGCCGCAGTCGGGCATTGCCTCTCCGCAAAGTCGTTTGCCTACCGATATGTTGCACGGTATTCCGGGTGTCGCTGGCGATCCCCAATTTGTGCGCACGCCTTGCCCCGCTGTCGTGGCAATGTCGTCGCATATCTTTCGAAGAAGGCGGGCCATTTCAAAGTTGTAGATCGCCATTTCGGCAACGATATGCGCGTCACCAAGCCAACCGCATTTCTCTCTGTGCGGACAGTCTTCAAGCGTGCCGTGGATATTTGACTCGAGGGTTCGAACCGACGTCTCGTAAACGCGGTTGAGCTTGGCATCCGAACAGGAAAACGTCCCGCGACGGTCTACGGACGTCCGAACGCAAACGGCCTCAAATTGATCCAGCGTCGGTCGTTTCGTCAACCCGGAAACTTGGGCGTATCGAAAGCCGTGGTACGTGAACCGCGGCTCGTGTACCTCTGGAACTGTGTCACCACGGCAAACATAGATATCGGTCTGAACCAACCCTGTTACGAGTGAGCCGGTGGAGCGCGGATCAATCTGAAGGCCGTCTGGCGTCAGCGCTTCCGCGAGGTGTACCGTCACTTCCGTGCCCGCCGCCTCATTGACACGCATGCGCACCCATCCTGCGATATTGCGGCCAAAGTCGATTATCCATCCGCCGGGCACACCAGCACTAATCTTCTGTGCAGGTTCAGTGCCGCACTTCTTAATTGCCGGTATGTGTTGAGATCGCAGATTGGCAGTCAGAGGCTTCGTCGGCTGGGCGTTTTGCCATCCTGCATCGTCATAGCCAAAATGAAGCCAACCCTTGCGCTCGCTTTGCGCGTTGTACGTTTCACCGCCATAAATGTTGTCGTATAGAATTGGCCCTGTGGCGACCTTCCATGTTGCGTCCGTACATATCTCCTGCACCGTACCGTCAGCGTAATCGACGATAATTTTCGCGATTAGTCCGGGCTGGCCCCACGCGAGCAAATCACTTCCAAATGCCATGTTTTGTCCGTAAAACCCGTTTCCAACGATGACGCCAAGAACGTTTGCGCCATGCCGCAAAGAAGAACTGATCTTGTGCGTCACGTAAAACGCACGCTGATCGTATGTAGTGATCGACGGGTTTAGCAAAGTGTCGCCGACGAGCCTTCCGTTCAAATACAGCTCAAAGCAGCCCAACCCGCAGATATACGCACGAGCCCTAATCACTTTGCCAACGGAAATGAACTTTTTTCGGAACAGCGGGCATGCATATGCGCGAACTGCTGTCGGAGCCGACATCGTTGCTGTTTGGACGGGGCTAGATGCAAGGATGGTGTCGCGGTCGTCATAGCCGAGACGAATCCACTGCGCGGGGGTCCAGTCGTCCTGAGCCAGCAGTCCCATTTCCCAGAATGCGGGCAAAGACCATTCGCTCAACTTGCCTGCTCTGTTCCATATCCGCACTTTCCACCAGCACCGTTGCCGCGACAGCAACGTCGATCCGCCGTATGGATGCAGTGTGCTCTCTGATTGAGAGACTTTGCCTGTGTCCCAGAGGTCGCCGATGTCCGCGTTCAGGTTGTCTCTGCTGGAAGAGACAAGCACTTGAAACGACGTTTGAGAGTCGCCCCGTTTGCTCGATGTCATCATCCACGAAAGACGAGGGGCAGTCATATCGACGCCCATCGGATTTTCGGCATATTCGCAGGTCAAGTTGCCAACGCTTATATCAGCATCCAATTCGATAAGTCATTCCTCTACAAAGAGACCCGTTCATATCGGCGAAAGGATCGTATAATGTGGACGTCAATCGTCCAAATCCACTGCTCTTGAGCGAAAGCAAAACCATGGAAATTAAAGACACGACCGCAAAGCTAACTGTGAGCAATGCGAACCTCGAGGGTTCGACGTTTCATGACGTGAGCTTGCAGGGTTCGTCGTTCGACGATATCAACTTTAGCGAAGCCCGGTTGAACAACGTGACGTTGAAGAACACCGAAATCACCGACTGCTGCATTGAAGGTTTGCGCATCAACGGCGTGCTGATCTCGGATCTTCTCGAAATAGCCGCGCATTAGGCAGCATTTGCTAGCCTAATGCGCGGCCAAAGAGTGGCCACGGTAACATGCCAACGCAAAAACCGTGCCTACATTGAGCCTGACGTCGTGAAGACCATTACGCCATAAGCCGGCATTTCGACCTCGCCTGTTTCCTCATACCCGGTGACCAGATCGGTCATCGGCAGAAACAGCCCTATCGTATTCGAGTGGCTTGCGTAGTTAAGGACAAAAATCAGCCGGTCGCCGTTTGGTTGCTCCCGAATTGCAACTTCCACTTCTTTCGGCACCATGATGACGCCTTCAATCGGAGAAATTATGCCGATCTCGTCGATAAGCGCCTTTGCAACTCCCGGAGAAAACGCCCCACCGAACGAATAGCAGTCTCCATTGCCGTACCGGTTCCGTACAAGCGCCGGCCTGCCGGAGTAGTGCCCTGCATCGTCAGAATATGTTGCAATGACCTCGACGGTTGGAGCTTCAACATGCAGGATATCGTTGAAAACACCTGCATTGAGCACTCCCAGCCGCGCGTCGGCCGTGCTCCACATAAGATCTGGCACGTGATCGTTACTGCCGATTCTCGTATATTCCTCCACCGTCACACCGCATAAGTCTGCAACCGGGCCAGGCATCGGCACACCAAGACGGCAATGTCCCCGCGTGTCCTTGTAGCCGGTGCGGGCGCCGAAAACGATGATTCCGCCTGATTCCACATAGCTCTTTAGCAGGGCCGCCGTGGCGTCACTGAGAATTGCCGGGTGTGGATAGACAACCACACGATATTTCTTGAGATCGTCAAGCGTTGTGCTTTCGCGAATGGTCACGTGATCTGCGGGGATATGCCACCTCTGAAGCGTGAAAAACCAAGCATAGGCGCTCCGCTGCGTAAGCGGGCCATGCCAATTGTCAAGCTCGCCGTCCCACTCGTTGTCATAATCCTTCAAAATGGCGACGTCCGCCACATAGCGAGATCCCACAATCGAATTTCCGAACTTGGCGAGTTCCGATGCAACCTGCGCAGCTTCGCCGCATCGGCGGTTGGGGCGATTGTCATAGTCGTTTATCCCGTGCCAGTAGATCTCGGTACCGAACGTTGCTGTGCGCCATCGGAAATACAGAACCATGTCAGCCCCGTGCGCGATCGACTGATACGTCCACAGCCGCATCTGACCGGGTTTTGGAGAAGCCTGCCCCATCTTGTTGGTCCATCCGCCCGGGCCGGACTGTTGCTCCATCACGCAAAACTGCGGCGAAATGTCCCGAACAGTCGACAGGTTCGCGCTCCAGTTCCTGTCTTGCAGGGATTCGTCTTCAGTGGCAGGCGAAATGCTTGCAAATTGAGGATACGAATCGTAGGAAATGAAGTCCAACAGGTCGTCGGTAAGCTTGTGGCTGTCCAGATGGCCGAATATGCCGTTCGTCGTTATAAAATGGACCTTGTCATATCGGCGGATCGCATCGCGCTGCAGCCGGGCAAACGAAATGGTCGAATCGGAGATGAAGCGCTTCTCGTCAAGCGCCTGATGCGGATTCGGCGAATCCGACGGCGTTGTCCGCGTCAAATGCACCTGCTCCCAGTCCGTATAGGTCTGGCTCCAGAACACAGTGCCCCACGCTTGGTTTAGCTCGGAAAGCGAGCCGTATTTGCCCTTCAGCCATGTTCGAAACGCCAGGTGATCGGCCTGCGCATAGAACGTGCTTATTTCGCAATTAAGCTCGTTGTCTATCTGCCAGCCCATGAGCGCAGGGTGGTCATGGTAATGCTCTGCCATTTTCGCCGCGATCCGCTCGCACAGGTCGCGGTAAACCGGGGAGTTGTAGTTGTAGTGACGACGCTGGCCGTGTTGGAAGACAGTGCCAGATTGTGAGACATTCAACGTCTCAGGGTATTTTTGTGTCAGCCAGGCTGGTGGAGTGGCCGTTGGCGTGCCCATGATCACCTTGATGTCGTGCCGGTCGGCCAGATCCATCACGTGGTCGAACAGGTCAAACGAAAACACACCTTCCGCCGGCTCGAAAATCGTCCAACAAAACTCAGCGATTCGAACAACCGAGAGCCCCATTTTCTGCATCCGCGCGAAATCGTCGTTCCAAATGGCCTCTGGCCACTGTTCGGGATAATAGCAGGTTCCGAGATGAAAAGTTGACGTCCTTAGTGATCTTGCCATTGAAGATGCTCCTGAAAGAATTGAGGGATTGAAGGACATTTTACTCGTTTTGCAGAAGCGATCCAGCATGTTTCGACTGACGAGCTCACATATAATCCTCTCGGCCCTGCTCACCCTGATCCTGTGCACCGGTGCAGGCGCACAGGCTACAGGTCCCGCGCTTAGCGTCGACCTGGCCGCAGATCGCCACACTATCAGCCCGGACATATATGGGATGAACGACAATCCTTGGGACCTGTCGCTTGGTCGTGAGATCCGCTTGCCGGTGAGCCGGTGGGGCGGTGACGCCACAACACGATACAACTGGCAGGTTGACGCGGCAAATGCCGGCTATGATTGGTACTTCATGGCGGGAGGCGACAAGAAAAGCGTGGTCCCTAGCGGGAGCGCAGATGCGTTCGTGGCAAAAGTGAAATCCGTCGGCGGAAAGGCGCTGCTCACGATCCCGGTAATCGACTATGTCAACAGCATCAAATGCACCGACTGGGACTGTAGCTTTCCTGTTTCGATTGTCGGCCCGCAGCAAAAGGTCAATCCCTATGTACATCCCGTTGTCAACGGGCAACGAACCGACGCCGGAAATGGGACGAAACCCGATGGCTCTCAGATTATCCTGACCACGGATCAGATATTGCGCGTTCACGTCCCCAATTCACCGTCCTTCCAGCAGGGCTGGATCAAGCACCTTATCGCGACCTTTGGCACTGCCCAAAAGGGCGGCGTTGCAATCTACATGATGGACAACGAGCCGGGAGGTTGGGCGAACACACACCGCGACATTCATCCCGTCAAGCCAACATATCAGGAGATAGTCGACAAGACCCTGCCTTACGCCAAGATGGTGAAGGCAACGGATGCCACGGCGCAAGTGGACGGCCCTGGTGATTTCGGCTGGCCCGTCTATATTGGCGACACGAAGCTGAACGGTGGGCTGGGCAATGCCGAGTATTACCTAAAGCGATTTCACGATGAGTCCGTTGCAGTGGGACATCGTCTTCTCGACTATTTTGACGAGCACTATTACCCCACTGCCCAAGACGGCCAGAACGATGCGGTCCGCCTTGAGTCAACGCGGTCGTTGTGGGATCCTACGTATAAGGAGAAGGACTGGATCGGCCAATGGGGCGGCCCAATTTACCTGATTCCCCGCATGCACGAATGGGTGAGCAAATACTATCCCGGTACCAAGATCGCAATCACCGAATACAACTGGGGCGGGCTGGAAACGCTCAACGGGGCGCTGACCGAGGCCGACGCGCTTGGGATATTTGGGCGGGAAAGCCTGGATCTGGCCACGCTGTGGGGCAACCTTAAGCCAACATACCCGGCTGCGTTCGCTTTTCGAATGTATCGCAATTACGATGGTCAGGGGAGCGCATATGGAGACACCTGGGTTCGATCCACGAGCGCCGATCAGGGCCGGCTTGCAATCTACGGCGCTGTCCGGTCATCCGACCATGCTCTGACACTAATTGTAATAAACAAGACCTCGAGCGATTTTTCCAGCGCCGTGTCGTTGTCGAGTTTCACTCCAGCTCCAGCGGCTCGCGTGTTCCGATACAGCTCCGACGATCTGTCTAAAATTGTCCGCCAGCCCGATCTAAAGACGGCTGACAACGGGTTCACTGCCGTTTTCCCAGCTAACTCGATAACGCTTATAGAAATACCGCGACGGTAACGGCAAATCAGGCGAGCCAACCCCAATTCCCGGCGTTCGCCCCGCATCCATGCCGACAGCTTCCCTTCTCACGGTGAGAATGGGCCTTGGGAAAGAACATTGTTGAAAGGACCGAACTTTGATAAAAATTGTGATTATTGGAGCTGGCAGCTTCTTTGGCAGCAAGCTCTCTCGCGACATACTCTCTCTGCCTGTGTTTCAGCAAGACACAACCATCGCGCTATGCGACATAAACGCTGAAAAGCTCGACAACGTCGCACGATATGTGCAAAGGCTGATCGACGGGCATCGTCTTGGCACCAAGCTAGTGAAGTCCACAGATCGCCGAGCCGTTCTCGGCGGAGCGAGCTTTGTAACGACCAGCATTTCGGCCGGAGGCCCCGCCTATGCCGGTTTTCCGTTCACCGCCGAACTGAACATGCCCTACCAGAAGTACGGCCTCAGCCAGTCTGTTGCAGACTCGATAGGCGTTGGCGGAATATTCAGGTTCTTGCGAACCGCGCCAATCCAGCTTGGCGTTTGCAAGGACATGGAAGAGCTATGCCCCAAAGCGCTTCTGCTCAACTACACCAATCCTATGGCCATGTTGACATGGCTGCACTCAGCCGGCTCTGCCATTGCCAATGTGGGCCTTTGTCACAGTGTGCAGAACACTGCGAGGGAATTGTCCAACTATCTTGAAATCGACAAGAAGGATCTGGTTTTCACCGTTGCGGGAATCAATCATCAAGCATGGTACCTAACACTGAACAAGGACGGCGAGGACCTTTACCCCAAGCTGCGCAAGTGCCTTGACAACCCCGAAACCCTCGACAAGGATCGCGTCCGCTTCGAAATGATGCGGCACTTCGGCTACTTCGTCACCGAGTCAACCAGACATTGCTCCGAATACCACCCCTATTTCCGCAGAACGCCGGAACTGCGCGAGAGGTACGGACTCGATCAATGGATTGCGGACGACACCGAGCGGGGCCATAAGTTGGATCTTGACGGCGAGCTTCCGCCGCTCGCCCCGTCGGAGGAGTACGCTTCCGGCATCATGCAGGCATGCGTCACCGACGAACCTTACGTGTTCCATGGCAACGTCATGAACACAGGTCTGATCGACAACCTTCCTCCAAACTGCTGTGTCGAGGTCCAATGCCTCGTAAACCGCAGCGGCGTGAATCCCTGTCACGTGGGGCGTCTCCCAACCCAGCTCGCGCATCTGAACTTGACCAACATCGCCCCGCAAGAGCTTGCGGTAGAAGCGTTTCTCAAACGGGACCGCGACCTTGCGTTCCAGGCGTGTGCGCTCGACCCGCTTACACGGGCGACGCTTTCGCTCGAGGATCTTCGAAAGTTGTTCGATGAGCTGTGGGCAGCCGAGGCAGCCTTGCTCACGCACTTTGCGTAAAGCCGCAGGTGTCGGCTTACTTGCCCAACGGCGTGTTCGGGGCGGTTGTGAGATGGCAGGTCAGCTCATGATCGCCTCGGACCACAGTAATGTCCACTGTCGAAGCGGAAAGGGCGTACTTAATGTACTGGGACGTGAACGAGTGCTTCTGCCCGTTCAATCCAACAACTTCGTCGCCAATCCTCAGCCCGGCTCGCTCTCCGGTGCAGTCTGGTTCGAGATGAGAAACGTAAAGGGGCTTGTTGGGAAGCCAGCTCAGGGAGATGCCTGCACCCGGCTCAACTCTTTTGAACCCTGAAACTCTCACCAACGTGCATGTTCGCTGCTTGCCATCGGCACCGACCACGGTAACGTCCGATTTTTGACCAATTGCCCCGTCAAGCAAGCCTTGAATAGCGCCGGGAAGCTCGCCGTCCATATTCTGGCCGTCGATGGCCAATATTCGATCTCCCACCTTTATGCCCGCGATATCTGCCGGGCTTGTCGGATCTATTTCTGCCGCAGCAACGTGGTCGTTAGACATCGCAACAACGCATCCCGAACATCCGTCGCCTATTGCAGCCTTGTTTGCCACACCGTTCTTCACGTAGAGCATGCTTTGATCGACATCGATGGTGATCTTGTACTGCGACAACATGTCGCTGCCGATTTCTGGTGAGAACTCGTCCTCATGCACAAATGCGACTGGAAAATGCGACAGGCCAAAAGGCCCGACAGAGCCGCTTGCGCGACATCGGTCCACCAGGATTGATCCGCCGTCCAGACGCATGGCGTTCATTTTCCCGTACTCCTCGATGTGCAGGTCATCTCGCGTTGAATTGGGAAGCATCGTTCGCTCGGCCCCAGTGTCTAGCAAGATCCCGTTCACCAACCGTCCCCCGCTTCCCACGGCAAGAAAACACTTTGACGAGTACCGTACCAGGCTGTAGTGCGCTCCAGCGTCCTTCTCAAGATCAACTGGCCTGCCAGACCAGAACGTCATTGTCTTCGCTGCGTAGTCGAATGTCACACATTGCTTTCGGAAGATGATCGGGGCGCCGATTATGCCTTCCACTCGCACGCCCTTCGACGAAGCCAGGCTCAGCAGCGGCAACACGTCAGCTTTTGTGCAAGCCAGGTCGACCGTGTTTCCGGCATCCCCGATTATCAAGCTGTGTATTGCGCCGTTGTACGCCTCTGACGCGATCGGAGCGCCGCTTCCCCCTCGCTGCACATCGGACTTCGCCGTGGTCGGATCAAGTTTTGCCACTTCAGCCCCAGCGGGCGTGAGCAGCAGCCCCGCACCCGCACCTGTATCGACCAGCAGGTTCAGTGGGGCGCTTCCATTGATGGATGCGTGTACGACAGGATATGGGATCGACGGCGGATCAAAGAGAAAGCTCACGCTCTGCGCAGTTCCGTCCTGCTGAATGGCAGCGGTAGCGCTCGCACACGCCGCTTGGCCGTGAAAGAAGCCGAGAAAGAGTATCAGAAGAATGATCGGAGATTGTCGAGACATGAGATAACCGCCTAGCAGCGAATGACGCTGCTTTAACAAGACGACGCCGCGCCATTGCGTGTTCGCCATGATCAACGTCGCGCGCCTGCGTGAATATGTGGAAAAGTAAGCATCATTAGACAAGAATTACTCTTACCATTCCTAATAAGGAATATAATTGTAATGTTGAGCGGTATCATCGAACGTTTGTTTTTATATTAGTGAATGCGCCAGGAGAGAAACCTTGTCCTACAAATTATCTTTTGCATCACTTTTTCCACACAAGCACCGGATTAGCCTGTGCCTTTAAGGCTGAATTCAAAATCAGCCGTTTACAAATGTCTCCATATGGCAAATCGGCCAAGAACAAGCAAACTAATTTAAGAAATGTAAGATACAATCGGTTTAGTGTTGCGATGTCCGCGCGTTCTACGAACCTTATGAGCAAGTTTCCAACAATCCAAGACGTAGCCGGTGCCCTGGGGATGCACAAGTCCACAGTGTCGCTTGCCCTCTCTGGAAAGGGGCGAATTTCTAAGGAGACACGGGAGCGGATCCGTAGCGTCGCTGAGGAATTGGGCTACGAGCCGAATCCACTTGCTCAACGTCTCGCCCGAGGTCACAGCCATCACAGCATTTACCTTGTGAGCGCAATGATTGATGTCGGGCTCGGATCAGAGAAGATCCTTCGCATTCAAAAGCGATTGAGCGAGCACTCTTTCCAAGCACCGATATTCACATTTTCCAATGCGCCCTCCCAGCCGGAAAAGCCCCATGAACACCAGTTGGCCCAGCTTTGTCGCCAGCGTCCGCGCGCAATTGTCGGTTCCTTCCATATGTTGGACGGGAGCGTTCTCGACGAACTGAGCAAATATCAGAAGGGCGGCGGCATTGTCGTGAGTTACGATTGTCCGGTGAGCCTTGATTGCGACCAGGTGATCTTTGACCGTGTCGACAATGCGTACAAGGCCGCCATGCACCTGCTCATGGCGGGACACCGGCAAATCGGCATAGCAGCGTCAACCCGCTCACAATGGCTGTCAACCAGCTTAAACGGCCCTATTGAAGCTCGCATAGCCGGATTCCGGCGAGCCCTCTGCGATTTTGACGTCACAATGCGTCCCGAGTGGTTGTTCCAAACGTCGGCTTACGAGATGGGTGGTGCCGAGCTGGCAAAGCAGTTTCTGGCATTGAAAGAGCGCCCGACAGGCATGTGCGTTGTAAACGACTATGTCGCGCTGGCCTTTATGGCAGAGCTGATCAAGGTGGGTGTTAGGATTCCGCAAGAATTGAGCATCATCGGACACGACAATCAGCCGATCGCCATTTATTGCCCTGTTCCCCTCACGTCCGCCACTCAGCCAGTGGACAAGATTGTCGATTCGGTCGTTGACCTGTTGATAGAGCGCCTCGAAGGCGGCACTGCGCCGCCACGGACAGTAGTTATCACCGGCGATATCGTCGTGCGAGACAGCGTTGCGCCGCCAGCGCTGTAAGCCGTGCCGTTTCGCGCCATAATATGAGATCGTCTCGGGCATCTCATAGTTGGAAAGGCAAATTTAGTTGCTTGCATTACGTTCCTTTGTTCACATAGGGCCGGTTCTCGCATTCATCGCCGCCGTTGCGCTCATGCACTTTCCGCACAGCCTCTTAGCACAATCACAGCCGGCATTTGCCGGCGCAATCGGCTTTGGGGCAAGCGCCACTGGTGGATCAGGTGGTGATACCTATCACGTTACTACCCTGCGTGATTCTGGCGCCGGCTCATTTCGGGATGCCGTCAGCGCCGGTCACCGGATTGTGGCGTTCGACATTCCCGGAGTTATTTCGCTCGCTTCCCCAGTTAGCGTTCATTCGGACGTCACAATCGACGGTAGCACGGCGCCAAGCACCGGCATCACCCTATTCGGACAAGAGATATCGTTCTCGCATTCAAGCAATATCATCGTTCGCTATGTGAGAATACGGCAGGGTGTGGGTTCGGACAAGCATAAAAGCAGCGTGGCCATATCAAATGGCGCCAATATGATTTTCGACCACGTCTCCGTCGAATGGGGCCGATGGGACTGCATCGACATGAACGGCAGCTCGAACATCACTTTTCAAGACTGCCTAATTGGCGAAGGGGTTAACCCACAGCGCTTCGGCTGCCTCTGTGGCAGCACCGACATAACGTTCTTTCACGACCTGTGGATAGACAATCAAAGCCGAAACCCGAAGGCAAAGGGCAAAGTGCAGTTTATCGACAACGTTGTATACGATTGGGGAGTTGACGGCCTTGTCGAAGGAAACTCATCGGGAGTAACGTACGATGACGTGATCAACAACTATTTTATCGCCGGCCCGAACAGCAGCAGCCACGCATTTGGAATGGGAAATGCGAACGCCCAGGTGTTCGCTTCGGGAAACTACATCGACATGAACAAGAACGGGAAACTGGACGGTGTGCCAACCACGCCCCAAGATTTTGGGCCCGTAACCCTTGCCGCCGCACCGTTTGCCGCCGCGCCGGCCGCAATCGACTCGGCTGAACAGGCTTATCGACACGTGGTGGCCGAGGCCGGAGACAGTCGGGCTCGCGATGCGGTGGATACGCGGTTGATCGGATACCTTGAATCTCTTGGCAGTCAGGGCCAGATTGTTGAGACGCCGCCTGACGAGTCGGTCGATGCAACGATTCCTGCTTCTAACGCTTCTACCAACCGTCATTCCACGCGTCACCATCAGAAAACCCAGTGATCAGGGTATGCTTTTGCAACGTGTTATGCGAAGATATTTGCCGCTCAATCAAAAACCACTAAGTATTTCGGCCCACGATAGGTAATATGCGCATATGCAAGTAACGCCCTCCTGTACCTCGGCCGGCGGCAACCCCTCGGTTGTATCGCCCGATCCGGAGCAGTATCTGAATGCAATAAACGGCTCGACGGACACTGCGATTTTCACGGTCAACAGTGCTGGCGTTGTCACAAGTTGGAACGGCGGTGCGACGCGAATGCTTGGTTTTTCGCCAAAGGACGCTATTGGCTCTGACTTAGGGCGCTTGTTTCCGGGCGACACACGGGAGTTACGCGATAGAATCGTATCCTGCACAAAGGATGTACAGTCGTTCTCGCTGCCTGAGACCACAATGCGCACAAGTGACGGGAGCACGCTGCCGATAAGTCTCAAGGCCGTGCACATTTCAAGCTCTCCGAGTTCGCCGTCGCAGGCACTCTGCCTGGTGTACGACAGCAGTGACGTTTATCAAGCACAGCATGCGATACAGGAGCTGCAGACGCAACACGATGACCGATTGTTGGTTCTGGAAACCGCTAGCCGCGTCGCACTCGACATCTTAACGAGCGCAACGGGCGTCGAGGCACTACGGCACATTGTGGACACCGCACGGCTGCTGACGGGAGCGCGGTATGCCGCACTTGGCGTTGCGCGCCCAAATGGACAGGGGCTCAGGGAGTTTATCACCGTCGGCCTTGACAGTGCCAGTGAAGCCGCAATAGGCGCAAGACCGCGTGGCGTCGGTATTCTCGGTCTCTTGTTGACCCTCGAAAAACCGCTCCGTATCGACAAATTGTCGGCTCACCCCGCATCGGTAGGTTTCCCACCGAACCACCCGCCAATGACAAGCTTCCTCGGGGTGCCGATAAGGAGTGGCGAAACGGTTATCGGCAGCCTCTACCTCACCGATAAAATTGGCGCATCGACATTTACAGAGGCGGATGAAGCCGCCGTCGTTCAGATTGGCTCCTATGCTGCGGTTGCGATTCACAATTTGATTCTGCTGTCACGGCAAAAATCTCTGGTAAGCGGCCTTATTTTTGCTCAGGAAGAGGAGAGGAGGGCCATTGCATACGATCTTCACGACGGATTGACGCAATATGTCATGGCGGCGCACGCGCACATCGATTCGTTCCGCAGGTTGTACCGTGAAAAGCACCTTGACAAGGCAGAACGTGAGCTAGAGCACGGCATGCGCTATTTGAAGGACGCCGTGGTTGAATCGCGGCGACTGGTCAATGGCGTTAGGTCTTTGGCGCTTGACGACCTAGGCCTTGCAGGTGCTATCGAGCAACTTGTGGTTGAGGAAAAAGAGCGGGCTGAATGGGAAACCGCCAGCTTCGTGCATAATCTCGCAGACCGCCGTTTTGACCGAACTGTTGAAACGGCGGTGTACCGTATAGTTCAGGAAGCGCTGACCAATGCGCGCAAGCACTCGCATGCGAAAAACGTGCGGGTCATGCTTGTTGAGCATCACGATGACGAGACCGACCAGATAACACTTGAAGTGGAAGTGCGCGATTGGGGAATTGGATTTGAACCCAACGATGCCGCTGCGGGCGAGGGTCATGTCGGTCTTCAGGGTATGGTGGAGCGCGTTCATCTGCTCGGCGGGTCCCTTCGCTTCGAGAGCAAACTCGGCGAAGGCAGTGCGATAATGGTACAGGTTCCAGTGATCGATGTGCATACGGACACAAAGCAGGGTTCAACGAATGAGTAGCGTTTCTGAGAAATATCAAGTCGTTAACGTGATGCTTGTCGACGACCACGCCATCTGGCGAGGCGGTGTGCGAAGCATGCTCGAAGACACCGAGTTTGCAGTAGTTGCGGAAGCCTCATCAGGTGCCGAAGCCCTTGCGCTCGCAAAACAGCAATCGCCCGACATAGTGCTGCTGGACATACGCATGTCCGGCGGGGACGGGCTCGATGCGCTGCAGGCCATCAAGCAGTACTGTCCGCGCACTGCGGTCGTCATGTTGACCACCTATGAGAATCCGACGTATGTTGCGCGCGCGGTCGCAGGCGGCGCTGCGGGATACCTCCTCAAGGGGATTGATCGAGAGGAACTGCTGCAGTCGTTGCGCGCAGTTGCAAGCGGCGACATGCTCCTCGCTGCAGATGATTTGACTAGGTCTCTTCGATCAGTAGGAGTTGGGCCAGAAAGCGCGGCAGACCTTATTGCGCCACTGACCGAACGAGAGCTGGAGGTTCTGCGGCTCCTCTCCACCGGCTTGAACAACCGTGAAATTGGCAAAGTGCTGTTTGTTGCCGACAGCACCGTCAAGTCGCACGTCGAACACATCATTGGCAAACTTGGCGTTTCCGATCGCGTCCAAGCAGCAGTGTGGGCGGCCAGATCAGGTCTGCTCAGCAGCAAGCGATGATTCTTTATTGAGAACGTTCTAAAAACGCCCCTGCAGCCGTCCGTCCGGGCCTCAGAATCAAATCCCCCGTTTCGCGGATGCGCGTGAATCGGCCTCTCTTCTACAATTGGCACATGTCGGTAACGTTAAATGGTTACGCAGTGAGATGCGATGGGGACGGTTGCAAGAGCATTGCGTTGCTGCCTGTGGCTCTGCGTACAGTGCTTACAACCGGGAATAGCACGGACGCGAACCAAATTCGCGGCTGGCTATACGTTTCGGACGCCACGGGAACACACCACTATTGCAGAAGCTGTAGTCGCGCCTATCTTGAAGGGTTGCGAGAAACAAGCAACAAGTAAACAGGATTGCGGCAAATAATGCGCCACTTGCAGAAGTTGTTGGTAAGATAATTCCTGTATCCGATGAGGCATCAAAGCACGTCGATACCATGAAGATGTGACTACACTTTCTGCTTGAGGAGCAATATATTATGTTTCATCGCGTTCTGGTCCCTGTAGATGGTTCGGCTGCATCACGCAGCGCAGCCCGTCTTGCATCTCAAATGCTGAGTGGTGAAGACGGCGCACTGGCTGTAATCGTTGTCGCGATCTCCCCCATCGACTCTGGCACGGTTGACATAGACGAGCTTTCGGTCGACAAGAAGAACGAGCAGATGCGACGCGATGCAGATTCTGTTCTTGCCGAAGCCACTCGCGTCTTCGAAGAGCACGGCGTTTTATGCAGTTCAAAGGTTATTACAGGTGATCCTGTGTCAGCCGCAATTGCAGCAGAAGCCAGTAGCGACGGATACGACCTGATTGTAATGGCGAGCAAAGGGCTTGGCATGTCGCGCAACGACACCCATTATTTGGGCAGTGTGACCGAGCATGTCGTTCGCCGCGTCAATATCCCGGTTCTTGTACTTCCCCAACACGCTAAGTAGCGCCTAGAGCAGTTTCTGCGGGACTGGCCGAAAGGAAACAATCAAAGCTATGGTAAGTGCCGAAGCGGTTGCGCGAGCTCAGTTTGCGTTCACCGTAATGTTCCATTACCTTTTTCCCATGCTCACAATGGGCTTGGGCACTCTGATTGCAGTGCTCAAGACGGTCGAATACGTAAAGAAGGATCGGTTTTATGGGTCGGCTGCAAGGTTTCTAGCCAAGATCTTTGCGGCTAATTTCGCGATGGGTGTCATTACGGGAATTCCAATGGAGTTTCAGTTTGGCACGAACTGGTCTCATTTTGCGGCTGCAGGCGGCGCCGTTATCGGGCAGACGCTGGCCATGGAAGGAACATACG
>Ga0255356_1001080_pt1 | contig 17709 bp, 7 predicted proteins | sample HBST100metaG_FD_189944 | JGI IMG/M metagenome (GOLD analysis project Ga0255356, IMG submission 189944) | Peat soil microbial communities from Stordalen Mire, Sweden - H.B.S.T100 | ecosystem: Environmental > Terrestrial > Soil > Wetlands > Peat | place: Sweden: Norrbotten County, Stordalen Mire...
CCAGGATCGGCATGGCCGCCGCGTCGCCCAGCGGGCAGAAGGTGCGACCGAGCATATTCTCCGCCAGGTACTGAATGTTGTCGATGTCTTTTGCTTCGCCAAATCCGGCGTGGAAACGGGTGAGCGATTTCTTCAGCCAGTCCGTTCCCTCGCGGCAGGGAATGCACCAGCCGCAGCTTTCGTGCTGATAGAAGCTGATGGTGCGCAGCGCGAACTCGACGATGCAGGTTTGGTCGTCGAGGACCACCACGCCAGCCGAACCAAGCATGGAGCCAGCTTTGCCCACCTGGTCGAAGTCCATGCCGATGTCGATTTCCTCGGGCAACAGGACGGGAGTCGAAGAGCCGCCGGGAACGACAGCCTTCAAGGCGCGTCCGCCGCGCACTCCGCCAGCTACCTCGTAGATCATCTTCTTGAGGTTGTAGCCCATGGGCAGCTCGTAAACGCCGGGCCGCTCCACGTGGCCGCTGATGCTGAAGAGGCGGGTTCCTCCGTTGCGCGGCGTGCCCACCGTCGCGTAGGCTGCCGCGCCCATCTCGATGACGTGGGGCACGGTGGCGATGGTCTCGGCGTTGTTGATTACCGTGGGTCCACCGTAGAGGCCGACGACAGCAGGGAAGGGCGGCTTGATGCGCGGCACGCCCCGCTTGCCTTCGAGCGACTCCATCAGAGCCGACTCCTCGCCCACTTCATAAGCGCCCGCGCCGGTTTGGGTGATGATCTGAAACTCGGTATCCGAGCCGAAGATGTGAGTGCCGAGAAAGCCTTTGGCGTAAGCATCGGCGACGGCCTTCTCCATGATTTCGAGCTGATGGCGGTACTCGCCGCGCAGATAAATGAAGCCCACCTTGGCGCCGACGGCCAGACCCGCGATGATGGCGCCTTCGATGACCGCGTGAGGGTCATGCAAAAAGATCAGATGATCCTTGCAGGTTCCCGGCTCGCTCTCGTCGCCGTTCACCAGAATGTACTTGGGCTTATCGGATTTTTTGGGCACAAACGACCACTTCATGCCCGTCGGGAAGCCAGCGCCGCCGCGTCCGCGCAGGTTGCTGGCCTTCATCTCGCTGATGGTCCAGTCTGAACCCTGAGCCAGGCACTTCTTCGCGGACTCGTAGCCGCCGAGTTCGATATAGCGGTCGATCTCCGTCGCGCCCATGCCAAAGCGCCGGCTGACGATCTTCACCTCATCGGGATGCGAGACCAGTCTAGGCATGGGGCGCCTTTCCATCCGCCTTGTCGCGATAGCTGGCGAGAATGCCGGGCACCTGCTCGGGCGTCAACTCCTCATGGAAGTCGTAGTTCACCTGAATGGCCGGCGCCCACGAGCAGGCCCCAATGCACTCGACTTCTTCAAGGGAAAACAATCCGTCGGGCGTGACGCCCTTGTTTCCAATGCCCAACTCTTGCTGAAATCGCTCGTAAATCTCGTAGCCCCCGCGCAACATGCAACTGATGTTGGTGCAGACCTGCACGTTGAATTTGCCCACAGGCTTGAAGCGCAGCATCGAGTAGTATGTGGCCACGTTGCGCAACTCCAACTCGGTGATGCCGATGCGCTCCGCCACCTCCGCTATGACCGCGTCGGAAAGGTAGCCAACTTCGTCCTGCGCGTAGAGCAGCATGGGAATCAGGGCCGAGCGGCGCTGAGGGTACTTCTCGACCAGCGCATCAAAACGCGCTGCCAGTTGGGGAGAAAACAGGGTCATGGTTTCAGGACTCATCGGTCAATCTCCCCCAACACAATATCGATGGAGCCAACCACGGCCACCACATCGGCCAGCATCCGGCCCTTGCACATGGTTTCCAGCGCCTGCAAGGTGGCGAAGGATGGGTAGCGCATGTGGACGCGATACGGCTTGGCCGTTCCGTCGGAGACCACATAGTAGCCCGTTTGCCCGTGGCCCGCTTCAATGCCCTGGTAGACCTCGCCGGCAGGCACCGCGAAGCCCTCCGTGACGATCTTGAAGTGATGGATCAGCGCCTCCATCTGGGTTTTCATCTTTTCGCGATCCGGAAGCACAATCTTCGGCGCATCGGCCTTGAAGGGGCCCTCGGGCATCCCGTCGAGCGCCTGTTGGATGATCTTCACGCTCTCGCGCATTTCAATCAGCCGGACCTCATACCGCGCCCAGCAATCGCCGTCGGTGGAGGTGGGCACTTTGAACTGGAAGTTCTCATAACCGGAGTAGGGCATATCACGGCGCAGGTCGGAATCCACGCCCGAGGCGCGCAGGATGGGGCCAGTAACGCCCAGCGCAACTGCATCTGCTGCCGATAGATAGCCCACACTCTTCAAGCGATTCTTGAAGATTGGGTTGCCGGTCAGTAGATTCGAATATTCGTCGATCTTTTCCGGGAGAGTCTTGATGAACCCCTGCACGCGATTCAGAAAGTCCAGCGGCGGCTCCAGCGCGAGTCCCCCGATGCGGATGTAGCTGGTCATCATGCGCTGGCCAGACAAGACCTCAAAGATGCGCAGGATCTCTTCGCGTTCGCGGAAGGTGTAGAGGAAGACGGTCAGGGCGCCAATGTCCATGGCGTGCGTGCCCAGCCAGATGAGGTGCGAATTGAGGCGGCTTAACTCGGCCAGCAGAACCCGGAGCCACTGGGCCTTCTGGGGGATTTCAAGATCCAGCAGCTTTTCAACGGCCAGACAATAGCACAGGTTATTGGAGAGCGGGTCAAGGTAGTTGACACGATCAGTTAGCGGAACCACCTGGTGATAGAACTTGGCCTCACAGGTCTTCTCGATGCCGGTGTGCAGGTAGCCGATCTCAGGGTAGAGCCGGAGCACGATCTCGCCATCGATCTCCACCACCAGGCGGAGAACACCGTGCATTGACGGGTGCTGCGGGCCTAAATTCAGGATCATGTGCTGATCGTGCGCGCCTTCGGCCACGGGAGCTTGGAGGATGGGTGTGCCAATCGTATCAATCATTTAGCGATACCCCTCCACCGGATAATCCTTGCGCAGTGGGTATCCCAGCCAGTCGTCGGGCATCAGGATGCGGCGCAGGTTGGGATGGCCCTCGAAAAGAATGCCGAAGAGATCGAAGACCTCGCGCTCGTAAAAATTGGCGCCAGGCCAGACCTGCGTGATCGAGTCGACCGCCGGATCCTCGCCGTCCAGCAGTACCCGCAACCGGATGCGCTCCTTGAATGCGTGGGAGAGGATGTGGTAGCTCAACTGGAAGCGCGGCGAGGAAGGGAACCAGTCAACCGCAGTTACGTCCTCGAAGAAGTTGTAGCCAGCGGCCTGCACGGTGGCCGCAGCGGCGCGAATCTCTTCCCGCGCAATGGTCAGGGTCAACTCGCCGCGGTCGAACTTGGCGTCTAACAGAGCTTCAGGCTTCCAGGCCAGGATGGCCTTGACCGCCGGATGCTCGGGGAGGCCTTCCAACACAGCCGCCTTGCCGATGAATGTTTTTGCCTCGGCCATCTTAGAGGTCCGCCTTGTCCTGGCTCCAGTTCAGAATGCCCTTGCGCACGATGTAGTAGAGACCCACAGCCACAAAGCCCAGGTAAACCACTATCTCCCAGAAACCAAAGAGCCGGGAGCCTGTGATTCCATACAATTTGCAGTAGATCACCGCCCAGGGCATCATGAAAACCACTTCAACATCGAAGAGAATGAAGAGCATAGCCACCAGATAGAAGCGCACGCTGAATCGCCCGCGAGCATCGCCCTCGGCCACAATCCCGCATTCGTAGGCAGCCAGCTTGACGGCTGTATTGCGATGCCGCCCGACGAACCACGAGGCCAGGACCATGACGAACCCAAGCCCAAACGCGGCCAGAATTTGCAGAAAGAGCGAGAGATATTGCCAGTGATAGGGGATCATCGCCGTCCAGTCCAAGAGGTTACCGGGGAATTGAACCTGGTGTGGCGAAGCCCCTAGCGGCTTCGAATCGCCAGGATACTGGTTCGAGATTAGGTATTCAAAGGCGTTCCGTCAAGAAAAGAAACTTTCAAACGGCGCTGAATACGGGCCTTAGAGGCATTCGGAGGCAATTCGTCTCCGATACCTCGCGAGTGACCTTCTATAGATGATTTTATCGTTTAATGAGACTCTTGCTCTGAAACCAGGCAAATTCCCAATGTGGGACTTGATCATCCACAGTTCGCTGGTGGGAAACGGTACGTTCGTCATCTAAAAAACCGGTCCACATTGCCGAAGAAGAGAGTGAGGATAAAAACATGGCAGCCACCACGACCACCGGCTTCTCGATTCCGGCTTACGCGCCGGCCGTCTCCACCACCTGTGTACGCGCCAACCGCCGCCGCCGCATCACTCCGCAGGCAGGTCGCGCACTGGATCTCCTCGCCCACGCCATCGAATATCTTACCGACGAGTTTGTGCATCAGGGCCTTGCGTATTCCTCAAAGGATGCGCAGTTGGAAGCCGTGCAGATGCTCATGGCGCTCAACCGCCAGGTCTATTTCGAGTGCCCTGAAGTGCCGACCTTTGGTGAGCGCTGCCGTGCGCTGCTGCATCGTCGCTCTTAGAACGTATTTATTGTTTCTGTCATGCCAGAGTTGTGGTATCCCACCCTTGCCGCAAAAACAAAAACGCGGCAAGGATGGGGCACCCAGGCATCTTCGCGCGTCGTAGAACTCCACGAGGGTTCCGGGGACGTCGCCCCGTAGGCCATCCGACGGTAAACCTCGCAGGCTTCTACCCCACCACCTGCACTGTGTTTTTGCCCACTAACTCCTCGACTCGCTCGACCCATCCGCGATCCGCCGCAACGCTCATCCCTTCCGGCTCCAGGATGACCGCATACTCGCCCTTCTTTTCCAGTTGCAGCATCAGCTTGCCCGGTCCTGGCGCCGACTCCGCCACGCTCTTGAGGCCAGCAAAGATCTCCTCCGTCGCGCGCTCCAGATTGATGCGAATCCGTATTCCCGACGGCAGCTTTACCTGCACCTCTTCCAGCGGCACAATCGAACTGACTGAAATCTTGGGCGCCGCATCCTCGTCGCCCATCAGTACACCCCGCACCAGCACCGGCGCCTCGATCTTCAACTGGCCAGAAAGTTTTTCATAATCCCGAGAAAAACAGATCAGGTCAATCTTGCCTGTGGCATCTTCAAGCGCAGCCTGCGCGTAGAGCTTCTGATCCCGCTTGCTCTTCTGCACGCGCAGTCCCACAATCATTCCCGCAACAAGAATTTCATCCGCCGGGTCAGACTGCGCGCCCCAGCGCTTCTCCGGAGGCTTGAGTTCCAGCGCCTCGGTCACGGGAATCACTCCCGTCAAATTGCGCAGCTTCTCCGCGTACTTATCCAGCGGGTGCCCGGAGACAAAGAAGCCCAGAACCTCTTTTTCATTGGCCAGCCGCTCGCCTTCTTCCCAGTCCGCCACGTTCGGCAGGTCGTCCCCGGCCCTTCCGCCATCGCGCCCCGTCTTGGGTTCCTCATCGAAGAGTCCGAAGAGCCCGCTTTGTCCCTGCTCCGCATCCCTCTGCGCCCTCTGCGCGCGCTCCATCGCCTTGTCTACGGCAGCCATCAGCGGCCCGCGCTTGCCCAGTTCGTCGAGCGCTCCGGCCTTGATCAGCGACTCGAGCACTCGCTTGTTCATCACGCGGAGATCGACCTTCTCGCAAAATTCCCAAAGGCTTTTGAACCGTCCGCCCACCTCAGCGCGCGCCTTCAGAATCGACTCGATTGCATTGCCACCGACGTTCTTTACCGCAGCCAGACCAAAGCGAATCGCATCGCCGTGCGGCGTAAACTGCGCGCCTGAAACCTGTACGTCCGGCGGCTCTACGCTGATGCCCATCTCCCGGCACTCGCCGATATACTTGACCACGTTCTCCGGCTTTGAGGTCTCGGAGGTCAGCAGCGCCGCCATGAATTCCATCGGGTAATGCGTCTTCAAATAGGCCGTCTGATAGGCCAGCAGTGCATAGGCCGCGGAGTGCGATTTGTTGAAGCCGTAGCCGGCAAACTTCTCCATCTGGTCGAAGATCTCGCCCGCCGTCTCCTTCTTGTGCCCCAGTGCCGCAGCTCCGTCCATGAAGCGGTCACGCTGCTCGGCCATCGCCTCGGCATTCTTCTTGCCCATCGACCGCCGCAGCATATCGGCTTCGCCCAGCGTGTAGCTCGCCAGCACATTCGAGATCTGCATCACTTGTTCCTGGTAGACGATGACCCCCAAAGTCTCCTTGAGAATCCCTTCCAGCTCAGGAAGCGCATACTCGACCCGGCGCCGTCCCAACTTTCGTTCGATGAAGTCGTCGACCATCCCGCCCTGGATCGGTCCGGGCCGGTAGAGCGCGTTCAGCGCCGTCAGGTCTTCCACCGTATCCGGCCTGTAGCGCCGCAGCACGTCCCGCATCCCGCTTGACTCGAACTGGAAGACCCCCGACGTCAACGCCGAATGAAACACCTTATTGTAGGTTTCCTTGTCGTCTAGCGGGATTGCCTCAATGTCTACCTTTTCCCCGCGGTTACTTTCGATCAGCTTGAGGCAATCGTCAATCACCGTGAGCGTCGTCAGCCCCAGGAAGTCCATCTTCAGCAGGCCCATTTTTTCGACGGCCTTCATGTCGTAGGCGGTTACAATTTCGTCGTTCTTGGTCTTGGCCAGGGGCACCAGCTCGATCAGCGGCCGCGGCGCAATCACCACCGCCGACGCATGAACCCCCGACCCGCGAACGAGGCCTTCCAGCTTCTTCGCCGTGTCAATCAGCTCCTTGATCTGCGCGTCGTTGGTGTAGACCTTGCGCAGCTCCGGCACCTGTTCCAGAGCCGCGTCGATGGTCATGCCCACCGTCGCAGGAATCAGCTTCGCAATCCGGTCCACATCGCCATAGGGCATATCCATCGCGCGGCCGCAATCCTTGATCGCCGCCTTGGCCGCCATGGTGTTAAAAGTGATGATCTGCGCCACCTGCTCACGCCCATACTTGCGCGTCACATACTCGATTACCTCGCCCCGCCGGTTCTGGCAGAAGTCAACGTCGATATCCGGCATTGAGACGCGCTCAGGATTCAAAAACCGCTCGAAAAGCAGCGTGTTCTGCAAGGGATCGATGTTGGTAATCCCCATGGAATACGCCACCAGCGACCCGGCGCCCGATCCACGCCCAGGCCCCACCGGTATTCCGTGATCCTTTGCATACTTGATGAAGTCCCACACAATCAGGAAGTACCCGGAGTACTTCATCTGCTTGATGATGCCGATTTCGTACTCCAGCCGCGCCTGGTACTTGTCAGCGGTGGAGCGCAGCAGTCCGCGCATCTCCAACTGGCGCACCGCCGTCTCCATCCGCTTCTTGAAGCCATCCCGGCAGACCTGCTCAAAGTAGCTGTCGATGGTGTGCCCCTCCGGCACCGCAAACTCCGGAAACGGATTCTCCACCTTGTGCAGCTTCAGATTGCACCGCTCGGCAATCTCCATCGTCCGCGCAACCGCGGCCGGGGCATCCTTGAAGAGCCGCCCCATCTCTTCAGCGCTCTTCACAAAGAACTGGTCGGAATCGAAGCGGAAGCGGTCCTTGTCGTGAATCTTCGAGCCTGTCTGCACGCACAGCATCACGTCATGCGCGTGCGAGTCCTCGCCGCACAAGTAGTGCGAGTCGTTGGTCGTCACCAAGGGAATATTCAGTTCCTTTTCCAGCCTGAAGAGCGCCTCATGAATCTTTTTCTCGTCTTGCAGGCCCTGGTCCTGAATTTCAAGGTAGAAATTGCCCTTGCCGAAGATGTCCTGGTACTGCTGCGCCACGCTGCGCGCCTTCTCGTAGCGGCCCGCGACCAACTCCTCGCACAGCTCGCCGCTCAGGCATCCGGAGAGGCCGATCAGGCCTTTCGAGTTTTCGGCCAGGTAACGCTTGCTCACTCGAGGCTTGCGATAGAAGCCGTGCAACGAGGCCTCGGAGGTAATCCGCACCAGGTTGCGGTAGCCGTCTTCGTCTTGAGCCAGCACGAGCAGGTGGTTGTTTTCGTCGCCGTCGCCCGGGGCGCGGTGGTCTTCGTGCTTGCAGATATAGAGCTCACAACCGAGAATCGGCTTGATGCCCTTGGCCTCGGCGGCAGCGAAAAAGTGCACCGCCCCATAGATATTCCCGTGGTCGGTCATCGCGACTGAGGTCTGCCCCAGCGCCGATACCCGGTCCACCAGCTTGTGAACGTCGCAAGCCCCATCCAGCAGCGAATACTCCGTATGCAAATGCAAATGCGTAAATTCAGCCATGACTACCCTCGATTCTAGCTGCCCGGCCACAGTCGCAACACGCCTGTTGGATGGTTGAAATCGGGGATGGCTGAGGAAAAAGCGGCAGATAAGGGCTTCTGGCCACGCGGATTCGCGAAATTCGCTTGCCTGCCTGCTGAATAAAAAGGGCGGCCAACCGCATGGTTGACCGCCCCCCAGAGTTGAAAGTGCGTTGGCTACTGTTGCAGGATCATCATCTCCGCTGAACCCGAACCGTTCGTGATGCAGATGTCCATCGTTGCGCTGATGACCGCGCAACTCCAGTCCTTATTGCCGGTTCCGGTCGTGAAGGTTCCGTAAGTGGTTGAAGCCCAACTGTAGGTCTCGACGGTAATCGGCTCATCCCAGGTGAAATCTCCCACTCCGGCAGTCGTTGCGCTGCCCGTGATGTTGCCGCTGCTGAGCAGGTCGAGCTCACCCATGGCGTCGTTGGAGTTCCAGACTATCGGCGGCAGCTTGCCCAGCAGGTAGGTGCCGGCGATTCCCGTATCGGTGAAGGTTCCTGACTGCGACTCCAGCCAACCGGTTGCCAGATAGTGGTTCGTGCCATTCAAATCCAGGTAGAAGGCGGAGCCGGGGCCGAAGAAGTAGAAGATGGCCGAGTCGCTTCCTGGTGAGAAGGTGGCGCGGCCGAGGTGGGAGGAGTCGAACGTGACGGCGGGTGATTGGCCGTTCTCATTGCCGACTTTGTAGGTGCTTTGTTCGTCGTCATAACTGGCGTTGACGGTCAGCGAACCCGCGTAGGTGCTGGAGCTGGCGCCATTGATCTGATAGACCGAGGAATTGTAGCCCGAGACGCTGCCGCTCGAGTACTCGAACCCCTGACTGTAAAGAACCGACGAGCCGTTGAGCAGGACCGCGGCGGTATTGGCGGACTGCTGCTGCAAACGCCCGTCTCCGGCCTGCATGAAGACGGGGTTTCCAGCATTCGTTACCGGATCCGTTTCAATCGCGAAGGACCGGTTGGCGTCGATGATATACAAGGCTAAATTCACTGGAGAAGTGGTTGACATCGTGAAGCGCCCCGTCGTGGCGTTTGGCACGGTGTAGGTCCCGGTATAGCTTTCGGCATATTCGCTTGAGCCGCCGGAGATGAAAATGTCGAGGTAGCCGTTGGTGATGGGTCCACCGGCGGCGCCTCCGGTTCCACCTGTGGCGCTTTCAGTGCCAGCGGTGAAGCGGCCCACGTTCCCCAGCGGGCTGCCAGAGGCATCTTCACCCTGCATGCCGAAGGCGAAGCTCTTGCCGCTGATGGTGCTGTAGTTAAAGGCGCTGGTGGTGGCCAGGTAGCAGACGCCGCCGCCGTGGATTCCCGATGGTGTCGCACCCACATCGTCGATACGCACCTTGCGGAACTCTTGCGCTACCGAGCCGGAGCCGGTAAGAGCAATCGCCCAGGCGCTGGTTGCATTCGGGAAACCGGGAACCGTTGCCGTCATGTTCGCGATGCCGTTGTTGTCTGCGCCAATGTTGTAAGTGCCGGTGTACCCGCCAGAAATAGCCGCGCTCAAGTCGCGGGTATTCGTGTCATAGGTCCCGCCGGTGGTGAAGTTGCCATTGCCGTCGGCGATCACCGTGGAAAGTGTGGCCCAGCGCGCGCCGGAGGCGTCATCGTAGCCGCTTGACTTGCAGACGTAGGTTCCGTTGAGCTTGGCGTTGTTGGCGTTGCTGGCGCCGGGTGTGGGCAGGGTCGCGACGTTAATGGTGTAGGTCTGTTGGACGGCGTTAGTGCCGTCCGTCACCGAGACGATCAGCGTGATCGGCCCCGTGGTGGGCGTTCCAAAGACGGTAAGCTGGCTGCCGTTGCTGAAGGCGCTCAGCCCATCCCCGCCACTGGTAATCAACTGTGCGGTCCCCGCACTGCTGCCGGTGATCGGGGTGCCGTTCACCGTAAAGGTAAATGTGCCGAGACCGCCCGAGGCGTTGAGCGACTGCTCGTACAGAGTGTTGATCAGCGCATATCCGGTATTGCCGGCCGGCAGTGAGAGAGATGCCGTGCCGGTGATGAAGTTCACCGCCACCTTCGCCTCGTTCATGTTGCTGTCATAGGCTGAGATCGACCAGTTGTAGGTTGTCGAAGCACTCAGACCGCCGTTGGTCAGATAGGAGGAGCTTGGCAAGTTGCCGCTATTGGTCGGATCAACGCCCCAGGTAATGGACGGCGTCATCGTGCTGGCAAATCCTTTCGAGTTGGAGTGCTTGGAAGGAATCTCCCATATGGTGTTGCCGTTATTGTCATCCAGCTCGAACTGATAGGTGTAGCTGCTGGCGCTGGAGGAGGGGTAATTCCAACTGAAGTTGGGGGTCAGACTGACATCGGTTCCCGTCGGTGAAAGGTTGGTGGCAAAGGCGCTCAGCACGCCGGACACCGAGGCGGTCAGGGTCTCCGAGGTGCCATCGAAGTAGGTAACCTTGAAGGTATACGTGTCGCCAACGACTGGTATGCCGGTCACTTGGGGCCAGTAGTCGAACTCGTTGTTATAGTTATTAAACGCGTCCGTGGCGATGTCGGCGGGCAGCACCACGTCCACAATGGTTCCATTCACATTGGGAGTTTCCGAGAGAAGCTCGACGGCTACCGGCAGCTTGTACTCGCCGGAGACCTGGAAGCCCACATTGTAACCGATGCCGCTGCCGCTGCCACCGTAGTACGTCTGCGTTTTCACTTCGACGGCGCTGTTGCCGCTGGGCAGGGTGATGTTTTGATTGGGCGTGGCGCCGTTGACGGTCACCCCGATCATGCCGACCCCATTGCTGGTGTTGGAGAGTTCTCCAGCACCGCCGATGAGGCCCGTGGGGGAGTTGTTCAGGTCGAGGAAGCCGAAGACTTGGCAACTGGTTCCGTTGGGCACATCGACCGAGTATGCTTGCGGACTGACCGGGCTGGCGATCGGAGCGGCATAGATCGTGCCCGATGCGTAGCAGCCCACATAGAGCGTTTTCCCGCTGGCTGAGACGCCGGTTGGCAAGGTAAAGGCGACCGTGCCGGAGAGCAGGCTGCCGGCCGAGGGCGCATTGATGACCAAGCCGCCGGAAGGCGCGGCGGCAGAGTAGGTCAGCGCCCCAGGTGAGTTAGTGCAGGTTCCCGCAGCTCCCACATAGCCAGCCGCCCGGAAGTAGTAGGTTAGGCCGTTTGTCAGCCCCGAGACAATCCAAGGACTGTTTCCGCCTTGCGCCAGGAAGCACTTTCTGGTGACGCCGGAATTGAACGTAGAATCAGTGCTATATAGAAGGTAGTAGGAGGTAGGCATCTCTACGCCGCCGTTGTTGCATCCACTGCCGTTGCAAATCGGGTCAAAGGAGACTGCCGCGCCTCCACTGAATACGCCCGATCCATTGCTGGGATCCCAGGTGGGAGTCAATGTGCCGAGAGAGACTGCCGATGGATCTTGCAGCGTAAAGTTTTGGTTGCTCAGGCCAGCGCTGGTTACGTTGAGATTGGAGAGGCTCCCCGTGGGGTCGGAGGCGTTCTCGAGGCCAAAGCCTATGCCGTCCATATAGGCCTTCAACGTGTACGTGCCGGCCGGTACGCCGTGGATGGTGTAGGCCATGCCCGAAGCAAGGGATCCCGCATTGAATGCGTTGATGGCTGTGCCCAGATTCTGGTTGCAGTTGCTGCAGCCGTTATTGGGAATCAGCTCCAGATAGACCCAGCCGGTCTTTGGACCGGTATAGGTGACCGTTCCTGAGACGGAGTAGCCCGTGTTCGAGTTGGTGATGTTGATGGTGTAGTTCTGGGTAAGTGAACCGTTTGTGCTATCGGTCACCGTGACGTCAAGCGCGACCGAAGTGGCCGTCGCGGGCGTTCCGCTAATGATCAACTCGTTGGTGCCCTGCATACTGACCACGATGCCGTTCGCGACTGGCAACTGCCCTTGCTGATATGCGGGAACAGGGGTAAGGGTACCGCCGACCATTACGCTGAAAGCATAACCGGAGCCGCTGCCACCGGAGACGGTGATCGTCTCGTTATAGTTCTGGCCGACGGTGCCGGAGGGCAGGGAGCTGGGATTGAGAGTAAAGGCCATTGCGCTGTAGACCGTGAAGCTCTGAGAGACCTGCGAGGCTGCGGCATAGTTGGAGTCTCCGGGCTGACTGGCCTGAATGGTGCAGGTTCCAGCGGTGAGCATAGTGGCTGTTGTGCCGGAGACCGAACAGACGGAGGAGGTCGTTGATGCAAAGCTGACCGTTAAACCCGAGCTAGCCGTGGCGGAAAGCGCCAGTTGCGTTCCTACATCCTGGGGGCCGGGGTTGGCGAAGGTGATAGTTTGGGTTGGGCCGTAGACCGTGAAGCTCTGTGAAACCGGCGTGGCCGCGACATAGTTTACACCGTCACCTATCTGCGTGGCCTGAATGGTGCAGGTTCCCGTATTGACCATGGTGGCTGTTGTGCCGGAAACCGTGCAAACAGCGGTCGTTTGCGAATTATAGCTAACCGGCAATCCGGAACTCGCCGTAGCAGAAAGCGTCAAGGGCGTTCCTATGTTCTGGGGGCCGGGATTCGCGAAGGTGATGGTCTGCGTTGCGGCGTTGACGGTAAAGTTCTGCGAGACTGACGTGGCCGCTGCATAGGTGTAGTTGCCGGTCTGTGTTGCCTGAATGGTGCAGGTTCCGGTAGAGAGCATCGATACTGTCGTGCCGGAGACTGTGCAGATGGAAGTTGTCAACGATGAGTAGGTGACTGCGAGGCCAGAACTGGCCGTGGCGGAAAGCGTCAGCGGCGTTCCAACATTCTGGGCAGGAATCGTGTTGAAGGTGATGGTCTGCACTTCGCCGTTGACCGTAAAGCTTTGCGGAACCATTGTGGCCGCCGCGTAGCTCGCGTTGCCCGGCTGAGTGGCCTGAATGGTGCAGGTTCCGGAAGTGACCATCGTGGCTGCCGTACCGGAAACCGTGCAGATGGAGAGCGTTGTCGAAGTATAGATGACTGCCAAACCAGAGCTGGCTGTGGCGGAAAGCGTCAGCGGCGTTCCGACTGTCTGGGTAGGAATCGTGTTGAAGGTGATGCTCTGCGCTTCACCGTTGACGGTGAAGCTCTGTGAGACCATCGTGGCTGCGGCATAGGTGGAATTTCCGGCCTGAGTGACCTGAATGGTACAGGTTCCAGAAGTCAGCATGGTGGCTGATGTGCCAGAAACCGTGCAGACAGAAGAGGTCGTTGATGCAAAGGTGACTGCCAAACCAGAGCTGGCTGTAGCGGAAAGCGTCAGCGGCGTTCCCACGGTTTGGGCGCCGGGATTGGTGAAGGCAATGGTCTGCGCTTCGCCGTTGACGGTGAAGCTCTGCGAGACCATCGTGGCTGCGGCATAGGTGGTATTTCCGGCCTGAGTGACCTGAATGGTGCAGGTTCCAGTAGCGACCATCGTGGCTGATGTGCCGGAAACCGTGCAGACGGAGGGCGTGGTCGAAGTAAAGGTGACCGCCAAATTGGAGCTGGCCGTGGCGGAAAGCGTCAGCGGCGTTCCTACATTCTGAGCACCGGGGTTGGCGAAGTTGATGGTCTGCGCTTCGCCGTTGACGGTGAAGCTCTGCGGAACCATCGTGGCCGCCGCATAGCTCGCGTTGCCCGGCTGAGTGGCCTGAATGGTGCAGGTTCCGGAAGTGACCATCGTGGCTGCCGTACCGGAAACCGTGCAGATGGAGAGCGTTGTCGAAGTATAGGTGACTGCCAAACCAGAGCTGGCTGCGGCGGTAAGCGTCAGCGGCGTTCCTACTGTCTGGGTAGGAATCGTGTTGAAGGTGATGCTCTGCGATTCGAGGTTGACGGTGAAGGTTTGAGAGCTGGACGTGGCTGGTAAATAGCTTGAGTTTCCAGCCTGCGACGCCTGAATGGTGCAGGTTCCCGCAATGAGCATGGTGGCTGTCGAGCCGGAAACCGTGCAGACGGGGGTCGTCAGCGAGCTATAGCTAACCGCCAGATTGGAGCTGGCCGTAGCGGAAAGCGTCAGCGGCGTTCCCACGGTCTGGGCGCCGGGATTGGTGAAGGTGATGGTCTGTGTGGCGGCGTTGACCGTGAAGCTCTGCGAAACCGGTGGGGCCGCTGCATAGCTTGAGTTTCCAGCCTGCGTGGCCTGAATCGTGCAGGTTCCAGAGGTGAGCATCGTGGCTGTCGTGCCGGTGACCGAACAGACGGAGGTCGTCGTCGAAGCGAAGGTGACCCCTAAGCTGGAGCTGGCTGTCGCGGAAAGCGTCAGCGGCGTTCCTACAGTCTGGGTAACAATCGTGCCGAAGGTGATGGTCTGCGATTCGGCGCTGACGGTGAAGCTCTGCGAGACCGACGTGGCTGCCGCATAACTTGCGTTGCCCGTCTGAGTGGCCTGAATGGTGCAGGTCCCGGTCGTGCTAAACGTGGTTGTCGTGCCGGAGACCGAGCAGACGGAGGAGGTCAGTGATGCAAAGGTGACCCCCAAGCCAGAACTGGCTGTAGCTGAGAGCGTCAACGGCGTTCCCACGGCTTGGCCAGCAATCGGACCGAAGGTGATGGTCTGCGCTTCGCCATTGACAGTAAAGGTCTGCGCGACCGTCGGAGCCGCCGCATAGCTTGCGTTGCCAGCCTGAGTGGCCTCAATGGTGCAGGTTCCGGCGATGAGCATCGTGGCTGCGGCGCCGGAAACTGTGCAGACGGTGGGCGTCGTCGAGTCAAAGCTAACCGCCAAGCTGGAGCTGGCTGTGGCAGAGAGCGCCAGCGGCGTCCCCACTGTTTGGGCGCCAGGACTGCTGAAGGTGATGGTCTGCGACTCGAGATTGACGGTGAAGCTCTGCGAGACCGCTGTAGCTGCGGCATAGCTTGCGTTGCCCGGCTGCGTGGCCTGAATGGCGCAAGTTCCCGCGATGAGCATGGTGGCTGTCGTGCCGGAAACCGTGCAGACAGATGTCGTTGTCGAGGTATAGCTAACCGCCAAATTGGAGCTGGCTGTAGCGGAAAGCGTCAGCGGCGTTCCCACATTCTGAGTGCCAGGGTTGGCGAAGGTGATGGTCTGTGATTCGGCATTGACAGAGAAGCTCTGCGAGACCGCTGTAGCTGCGGCATAGCTTGCGTTGCCCGGCTGCGTGGCCTGAACGGTGCAGGTTCCAGAGGTCAGCATGGTGGCCGCCGTGCCAGAAACCGTGCAGACCGAGGAGGTCGTTGATGCAAAGGTGACCCCTAAGCTGGAGCTGGCTGTCGCGGAAAGCGTCAGCGGTGTTCCCACAGTTTGGGTGCCGGGGTTGGCGAAGGCGATGGTCTGCGCCTCACCGTTGACTGAGAAGCTCTGCGAGACCTGCGGGGCAGCGGCATACGTTGTGTTGCCGGCTTGATTTGCATCGATGATGCAGGTTCCAGAGATTAGCATGGTGGCCGCCGTGCCGGAAACCGTACAGACCGAGGAGCTCCCTGATGCAAAGGTGACCCCCAAGCCGGAGCTGGCCGTGGCGGAAAGAGCCAGCGGCGTTCCCACTGTTTGGGTGCCGGGGTTGGCGAAGGTGACGGTTTGTGCTTCGCCGTTGACCGTAAAGGTCTGCGAAACCAGCGTAGCAGCCGCATATGTAGAGTTGCCGGGCTGCGTGGCCTGAATGGTGCAGGTTCCAATGGCGACCATTGTGGCTGCCGTGCCGGAAACCGTGCAGATGGAAGTCGTAGTCGAAGTGAAGCTGACTGCCAAATTGGAAGTGGCTGTGGCGGAAAGCGCCAGTGGCGTTCCGACATTCTGGGTAGGAATAGTGTTGAAAGTGATGGTCTGCGCTTCACCGTTGACTGTAAAGGTCTGCGAAACCAGCGTAGCAGCCGTATAGTTTGCGTTCCCGGGCTGCGTGGCCTGAATGGTGCAGGTTCCAATGGCAACCATCGTGGCTGCCGTGCCGGAAACTGTGCATACAGAAGGCGTGGTCGAAGCGAAGCTGACCGCCAAACCGGAGCTGGCCGTGGCGGAAAGTGTCAATGGCGTAGCCACAGACTGAGCGCCGGGATTGGCAAAAGTGATGGTCTGAGAGGCCGTGCCAATTGTGATCGTGTAACCCTGGGTTGCCGGCGTATCGCCGAAGTTGTCGGCAGCCTGGACCGTAAAGGGGAATTTTCCCGCAGCCGTGGGTGTTCCGGTGAGCGCACCGGTGCCCGTGTTCCAGAGCAACCCAGAAGGCAGGGAACCGGTGTAGCTGTAGTTGAGTGCGCCAGCGCCGCCAGTGGCTGCCGCGCTGCCGACATACGGAGTGCCATAAGTCCCGGTGGTCGGCATCACTCCCGTAATGGTGATCGCCGGAGCCTGAGTGATGGTTACGGTCAATTGCTGAGATGTAGTCAGGGGCGTGGGTGTGCCTGAATCGCTCACATCGAAGGTATAGGTTCCACCCGTTTGCCCATTTGTCGGGGCCGGACCTGTCAACAAACCTGTCGAGGAAAGGCTCCAGTTCGTCGGCAGAGGCGTACTGGCATCCACAGTCCATTTGTAGGGGGAAATGCCGCCGCTGGTGGTCAGTTGCACTGAATAGACCGCGCCGACCGCGCCCGTTAATTGCGTGGAGGTCGTCGAGATCGCCAGCTTGGCCGGCACCGTCAACGTCAAGGTTCCTGTCTGGTTGGTGTTTGCCACTGAGGTGGCCGTCACGGTCACGGTCAGGGTAGAACTGGTGGCGGCGGGCGCCGTATAGGTAGCCGAAGAGGCTGTTGTGTTCGAGAGGGTTCCCCCACCGGTCACGGCCCATGTCACGCCGTCTGCGTTCATGTCGTTGGTTACCGTCGCGGTCATTGTCACTGTATCCGCGCCGTCTACCGTCGTTGCCGTTGCTGTTACGGCAACACTGGGCGGCTTGGAGCTGCCACCGCACCCGAACAAGTAGAAAGACAGAACGATTGCCAGACCAGAAAGTACGAACCTTTTCCAGTACACAGAAGCCTCCTCAGAAAGAACCCGTTTCAAAATAAGCAAGTGAATTCAAGTCTTATAAGCGGGTTCAGGCGTACTTTCAACTGAAATTGAGCGAATATCGGATATTTGCGCTCGATTTCGTCTCTTTTCGTCCAATTACCACATCTTTCTGCGCATCAAGCAGGGTGTGTCGCATTGTCATGGAGATGCGGTATACTGGCGAGAATTTCGAGAACCCCCGATCTTCCTCCGTCTGGAGACCTGATGGCCGCGTCTCTGAGTGTCCGACAGAAAATCCGCCTCCTCACCGCCGCCTCCCCCAAGACTCGTCTGAATAGTTGGAAGGAGATCGCATCCTATCTCGGTCGCGATGCGCGCACGGTTCAACTATGGGAAAAGCAAGAAGGACTGCCCATCCACCGCCATACGCATCAGGCCAGGGCCAGCGTCTATGCCTATCCCGCTGAACTGGACGCCTGGCTGAAAATGCGGACAGCGGAGAAAACCGCAGGAGTTGCTTCCCAGTCGCATGAGGCTGAAGAGATCCGCAAGGCCACACTTCCCGGAATTCTCTGGCGTCTGGCGGTAGTCGTGCTGCTTGTGGGGATTCTGGGGGCAGGTTTCTGGTTTGTCACAAACCGCAGGAT
>Ga0255356_1001081_pt1 | contig 17703 bp, 10 predicted proteins | sample HBST100metaG_FD_189944 | JGI IMG/M metagenome (GOLD analysis project Ga0255356, IMG submission 189944) | Peat soil microbial communities from Stordalen Mire, Sweden - H.B.S.T100 | ecosystem: Environmental > Terrestrial > Soil > Wetlands > Peat | place: Sweden: Norrbotten County, Stordalen Mire...
GCTGATGGCGTTCTTGAAGGCGCTTTGAAGCCCCGGGGGAAACTTATGTGTTCTATCCGCAGCCCAACCCACATGCCAGCTTGCCCGGATTTCTACTTCGCAACATAACCGCACTGGCAACATAACCGTCTAAAGCGATAGCCTGGGGATTCATGCTCACCGAGGTTGCTGGCTGTCCGTCGGAATAACTGTTTGCCCCTCCGGCCACAACGTAAATATTGCCTGCGGTGACAGGAATGCCGGCAATGGTTCCGGTCTTTGCCGCCGCCACCAATATTCCAGCATCCCAATTCTCATCGATCGCCGAAGTATTAATGAACACGTTACCCGAGGCATCCACGGCAATATCTTTATTGACCAACCCCGTGGTCGCGGCCAAATCTCCGTTGGTGATGTTACCGTCGCCAACCTGATAGTAGCCCGCCAGCTTTTGGATCATGCCGGGGGTGATCGCCAACAGCGGCGAGGGGTTGCCGCTCACCGCAATGATGACCGGCGCGGAGTAGTTGGCTCCATAGGAGGGGGTGCCGTTGTAATGCGCGACCACTGTATTCCGGCCGGGGGGCAGGCTCGTCGTGGTGAGCGTGGCGACTCCCCCCACCAACTGCACCGGCGTGGTGATGGCGTTCATGCCGTCCTGGAAGGTGACGGTGCCGGTAGACGCGCTGGACACCGTGGCCGTCAGCGTAACCGATCCGCCATATGCGATGCTATCGGCCGAAGACGAAAGCGACACATCGGCCACCGGCGCGGAGGCCGAAGCCACCGTGACTGTCAAGGCCGACGTGGTTGTGCCGTTGTAGTTGGAGTCGCCGAGGTATTGCGCGGTGAGCTGATAACTGCCGGCGGCAGCAAGGCTGGCGGTGGGGAGCGTGGCCACGTTATTGCTCACGTCGGCTGTTCCCAGCGCCGTTGTACCGTTGTAGAAGATTACCGAACCGGTGAGGGGGTTGGTGGCGTGCAGTTGCGGCGTGATGGTGGCCGTGAGGGTGAAGTTTTCCCCGGCGTTGATCTTGGCCGGCGGAGGAGGCATGGCCGTCAGCACGGCGCTAGATGTTCCCTTGGCCATTGCGCCGTTCAAGGTCACGATGTTGCTTACGCTGTTGGCGTTGGTGGCGTTGCTGGCAACCGTAATGCTGCCGGGGTAGTTTCCCGGCGCGGTAGTCGTGATGCTGACGCCGATCTGGCAGCTTGCGCCCGCAGCCAGCGAAGTGGAAGCAGTGCAATCCGTGCTGCCGCCGCTGGACACGACCGCAAAGGGACCATTCGCGGTGATGCCGGTCAGGGTCAGCGTCGAGGCTCCAACGTTCGAAACCGTGAACGTCTGGTTGGAGAGCGTATCATCGCCGGCGGTACCGGAGAAGGCCACATACCCCTGCCCGGCAAGCACTTCATGAACGATCTGTCCTTTAGTTGAGACACTGCCCGCCAGGTTTGCGATGTAGAGGTTACCCTGCGCGTCCGCGGCAAACTGCTCTGGATTTGGAACGTACGTCGTGGTGGTCGGGCAGCCGTCTCCGTAGCCGTCGTTATTGCCGGCGGTGTTGCCGTCGATCGAAAGAGCGCAAAAGCTGCGGTTTCCCAGCGAGTCGGCTTTCGACCCACCGTAGACCATGTATAGCTTGCCTGAGGGATCGATCTTATAGTACCTGCCGGGACTGAAATACACATCGCCGGCGGCGTCGGTCGTGACAAAATGGACCGCATCGTCGATTGTATTACCCGCACCAATATCGCCTTCATTGCCGATGCTGAGAGGCGTACTCGCAGCCACGCTGCCGTCAGCTGGCCGCGTACTGGAATAGCTTCCGTTTCCCGCAATGGTATAGATAGAACTGTTTTGCGGGTCCTCAATCCCGGGGACCATGCCGCTACCCCGGTAGAGGACGCGAAGCCGCCTTTCGTAGTTGTCCACGAAATAGACGTTGTCGCGCGCATCGACGTAGACGCTGAAGACGCCATGGAAGAGTGTGGTACTGGAGAAAGCCTCCCCATCTCCGCAAGGGTTGGCGGCATCCGAGCAGGAGACGCCGATGGAAGTATCGGTGGTCCCCAGGCTATAGGCCCAGCCGACCGTGGGATTGGCGGGCAGGCCGGGAACCGTGCCCCCGGCATAGACCACGGAAGGAGTACCTACGTTGTCATAGTAAGCATTGCCGCCCTTGACAACTGAGTTGAAAACTTCGAGGGTGAAGAAGATGTTGCCGTAACTATCGACCGCTACGGTTGACGAATTTGCACTAACATTCACTGCCAGGCTGGGCGGCGCGAGCGTCCCGCTTCCGCCGGAGTTCACCACCGCATATAGATAGCCCCTCTGCAAGTTATTGTTATTGCTGGCGTCAGTCAGGCCGGCCACCGCGCCGGCTGCGTAGATCACGTGGATGGTCTTTCCATCGGTGAAATACACGTTGCCGTTCTTGTCGACCGCCAACCCCTTGGGACTAATACTGGCCAAAGTGGCGAGACAGCCGTCCCCCTGGGTGGTACCGGCAGCGCAGGCGCTTCCTGTGCCGTTCGCTCCCACTCCCGCCAGCGTATAGAAGTTGCCAGGCGTCGTGGTCACGCCGGGCAAGGCGGGGACGGAGGTTCCCTTGGCCACCACGCGCACGATGCCGCTCTCCCCGAGATAGATGTTGCCGGAGGCGTCGATCGCGACTCCGTAGGGATCCTTCATAGTCAAGGCGCCCGGGGCGCCGCTGATGTTCGCCGGAGTAATGGCATTTTTTCCCGTAGGGTCGCCGGCGTAGAGGTGCGAGAGGCTGGGGGTGAAGGCCAGGGTCTGGGCGTAGGCACGGGGCCGGCCCGCACCCGCCAGCAGCAGCAAGGCCATCAGGACGAGACAGAATGGTCGGGCAAAACGGAATAATTTCGAAAAGATCTTCACGATGTGGCTCTCCTATTGCTGGTACAGAAAGAAGTTCAGGGCGGCATGGGGATTGAGCCCGCGGTTCTGCTCGCTCAGGTCGTTGACGGTGACAAAGAGAACAAATTTGCCGTTGGGATTGCCGGCCACGGCGAAGCCGGTGAAGATGCAGGTCGGGTTCCCGCCTGCATCCGTGCCGCCATAGGGCTGCTTCACGCAGCCTTTGTAGGTATCGGGAACGGTGACGGAGACGGACTTGTAGAGGCCGTTGTTCGAGGAATCCTGCGTGCCGAGATTGATGGTGACGTTGGTGGCGGGAGTCTGCGTTAAATCGTCGTTGGGATAGGCGCCGCCGCTAAGTGTGGTCCCGGAGCCGCCGGGAAAGAGCACCGGCAGCGTTCCCGGAATCCCAAGCTGGTCGAGCATGGGATTGTACTCAATGCCGGCGTACTTGGCCGCAACCAGGCCGTTGGTGCTGAGCTGGCTGGAAGGCTGCACGACACCCACGAGGCCGTATGGCCCGGTCGTTGTCGGCGGAAAAGCCCAGCTTCCCGCACTTCCCTGTCCCTGACTCATGATGAAGTAGCCGGAGGGAGATACCTGTGCGGTGATGGGCAGGTATCCGGTCGCCTCGCTGCGCGCGATGGTGATGGCGTAACCCTCCTGGGTTGCGCCGCAGGCTCCGGCAGGAAGCGCCGTGGGCTTCAGGTCCGTGCCGTCGAAGCCGTACATCTTCAGGTTGGAGAAGGTCCAGTCGATGCCCGAGGTGCTGGCCTGCACGCTGCCCCAGGCCGCCGAGTTGACCAACGAAGCGCCATTATAAAATGCGCTACTGTCGGTATTGTCGGAGCCCAGGGAGATGAACTGGTAGGTTGTGGGGGCGGCGAGCTTCCGGCATTGGGTGTTGTCCACGCCGATGACTGGAGGCATGGTGTCGGGAAGGACTGCGACGGCATCCTGGCCTATGTTGGTGTATGGGCGGGAACGCATGATCAGCGTCTCGCCCGGCACCTCGATCGCGTACCCGTCGCTGCCCGCCGAGCCGCCGCTGTACGGCGTAAAGACCTTGAACGGCGCGGAAGCCGCGATAGTGCCCGAGGAGACGATCTGCGTCTCCTGCCTTGGGTCCTCGTCCGTGATGTAGTAACTGTCGTTGAAGTCGACGTTGGCGTAACTGTAGGCATTGTTGCCGTCGTCGACCGAGAGGCTCCACACCCCGCCGTAGTTCCAGCCGCAGACCGTACAGTTTAACCCTAAATCGGTCGTCCATTGCTGACTCTGGGTGCCGACGTAGCTGTGCGCCTTCCCCGTGTTGCCGGCGAGTCCCGGATTGGTGCTTGACGTGCGGCCATTGCCGCAGCCGGCGGCGAACATCAGGGCCGCGCCGCCCAACAGAAATGCCAACCGCAGTCTCATCGTTCTATGCGTGTCTGTTTTTATCTCTGGTTTCATCTTTAGCCTCTCAAACATGGCGCCTCTCAAAATGCCAGCTTCAAGCCGAACTGGATGGTGCGCGGACGGTGCGCGTCTACGGGATGCAGAAAAGCACCTCCAGTCAGGCAATCCGTACTGGAATCGCCCGCCGCGCTATAGCTGGAGGTTGCCGAATTGGCGTAGCAACTGACCGTGTTGTTGGCCTGGTTGCCTAGCGTGGGGTTGTAAATGCGGTACTGCGTGTGGTTGAAGACATTGAAGGCTTCGGCGCGGAAGAGCAGTGCTGTCGAGTCGCCCAGATGCAAAAACGGCAGGCCGAAGCTCCTCTGCGTGGCCATATCGAAGTTCCAGCGCTGCGGATTGTTCAGCACATTGCGCCCGGCATTACCGAAGGTGAGGCCGCGCGGCGCGGCGAAGGCTCCAGGGTTGAGCAGCAGAGGACCAACACTGCTGCCGGTCGTCTTGGCATGATGCGCGTGCGGATTGCCAACCAGATCGGGATAAGAGCCGGAGCCAACGCCGTTGTAGACGCCGGCGTTATCCAGCACGGAGATGTAATGCTTGGTGTTGACCGAGCAATCGTTGCTTAAGCAGTACGTATAAGAGCCGCCGTTGTTGACGACGGTGAACGGGATGCCGGTTTCGAAAAGCGTTAGCCCGGAGAGTTGCCAGCCGTCGAGTAGACCTCCCATCGTTTTGGATGTCAGGTAGTACGCGGGAGGACGGTTGACCGCATGGCTATCCGGGTCGGGATTGCTGTTGATGCTCGCGAAGAAGCTTTGTAAGACCCGGCGTAGCGGCAGGTCGTAGATATAGCTGATGTGCAGCATGTGGCGCTGGTCGAAGTTGGAGCTGGCGCGGCTGGAAGCGAGATCGAAGGCATTGACCGAGGTGGTGTCGGAGCGGTCCGAAGCGTTGTCGAGCGAGTGACTGTAGGTGTACGCCGCGCCCAGCGTCAGCGGTCCAGCGGTGCGCCGCAACAGTGTCTGGAAGGCGTTGTAGTGGGAGTTGGCGATGTTTTCGAGCGAATAGATCTGGCCCATGCCGGGCGCATATTCGCGCAGCGAATTCGGATCCACATAGCCGCCATAACCCTTGCCGTAACAGGCAACTCTCAGCCCCAGATAGCCGGGATCGGTGGGGCCGATTACCGCCCCGCTCAGCAGGTGATACCGGCCAAAGGAGTCATAATCGGCTTTGGTGTTGTTGACGCCGTTCCCACCACATGAAGTGGTATCGAGTGGCTCATGCAGACCGAACGGGTTGGTTGCCGCCGGCGTCGGAATGAGCTGGTTAATCTCCCGCTCCAGCGTAAGGTGGGTTCCCTTGCCGCCCACGTAGGCGAAGCTCACCAGCATCTGCTTTGGAAGCGCGTGCTCGATGCTCATGCTCCACTGCTGCACGTAGGGCCAGACCGCCTTGGTGGGGATGGACGTTACGTTCAAGGGAAACGCGCCTGCGCTGTTATAAGGACAAGTCGAATCTGTGTTGCCAATGCAGCCCTGGCCGTAAGGCGTGAGCTGGGTCATGCTCAGCACTGGTGAGCCGCTGGCTTCGAGCGATCCGGTATTGGCCTCGTCCGCCGTGCCGTGCTCGAAAAACACACCGTAGCCTGCACGGATGGACATCTTTCCGTTTCCGAACGGGTCCCACGCAAAACCGACGCGCGGCGCGAAGTTCCACAGATGCCCTTTCATGCAGCCATCAGGCACACCATTCTTGCCGCACTGCACGATTCCATTCAAAAGCGAGGGAGTGACGCTGCCGTCCTTCTGGTAAATAGACACTGGGTTGCCAGTCGTTACGGAGAGCAACTCGCCGGATGCGGCACTGACCTTCACCGACTCCGCAACCGCGCGGCTGTACACCGCCGGCACCCAGTTGTAGGCATTGCCGTTTTTCTCGTGATAGGTGCCGAAGGCGCTGACACGAAGCCCGAGGTTCACGGTCAAACGCGGCGTCATCTTCCAATCGTCCTGGAAGTACGGTTCGAAGATCTGGTAGCGCTGGTAGTATTTGCCCTGGGCGCTGTCCTGCTGATAGCTGGCGATCGCTCCCATACCGAGAAAATCCGCGAACGCATTGCCGGTCGTGTACGACGATTGCTGATTGCTGAAGGTGATGAGTCCCTGAACATCGCCCGTAGCGGCGCCGATGGGGCCGTTGGTCTGATTGCGCTGGAAGATCAACCATTGCCCACCGAACTGAATGTTATGCGTGCGCCAGACCTTGGTGACATTGTCGGAGATGCTGTAGGTAGGCGCGGTATGCTCCCAAGGCATGTAACTGGTATCAACGGCGAATCCCGTGCCCCCGTACGCGGCATTGTTGCCGCCAATCAGGATACCGGGCATCTTGCCGCCGTAGTGGTTAGCAAAGATATGTCCCATGCCGCAGTCTTTGCCGAGATTCTGACCAACAGGTGAGTTGTACAGACCCGAGATAACGTTGGGCGAACCGGGGGTTACAGCGCAGGTAGCCGTATCGTCCAGAAGCTTGCTGGGCCGCTCGAGAAACACCCCGTTCGCGGGAGTGTCCTTGAGGGTGATCTTCTGATCGACATAGCTGGCCACAAACTCGTTGAGCAGCGTCGAGGTAAAGGTGTGGGTGATGCGTCCCGAAAGGCTGATGCCGGGACCATACAGGCGGTTCTGAATGGTCGGGAAGCTGTTGGTCTCGTAGCCGTATTGCGGCGTGTTCGTGGTGGTGCTCCACTCGTCGTGAATGTAACGGAAGCTCGCCTGAGTCTTCTCGCTAAAGGTGCGATCAATGCGGAACAGTTCTTCGCGATAGTAAGTTGGCAGGTACGTTTCGGTAAGATAACAGTAACCAGTCGTCGAAGTGCATCCGCCGTAGGAATTTGGAAACGGAATCGAGCCGCTATTCAGCAGCGCCGTCGCCGTTGACGACACTCCGATCTGATTACGGCTTGCGGACGTGTCCCAAGTAGTGTTTCCGTTCGGACAATCGGTGTAAGAGCCGTTAACGGGACATAGGTCGGTGAAGTCCCCGTTGCGCTCTTCCGGTGAGGGCACGGCCTGCCGGTAGGCATATGGGTCGGTTTCGATGCGCGCCTCTTCGGAGAAGAAGAAGTGCGTCTTTCCCCTGCCGTCGTAGAGATGCGGAATCGAGAGCGGGCCGCCGATCGTACCGCCGAAATCGCTTCTGCGGTATCGTGGCGCCCCGTTGGTTACATCGAAGTAGCCCTTGGCGTTGAACATCTCATTGCGCACAAACTCGAAGAGGTTGCCGTGATAGGAGTCCGTGCCAGACTTGGTGGTTACGATGGTCGTGCCGTTGCCGGTGCTGGGATATTGCGCTCCGTAGTTTGAGGTCAGTACCTTGATCTCTTGGATGGCATCCACGCTGGGGGTGACGACAAGAGACGTATGGTCTTTGTTCATGCCTGCATTCATCGTCTCCGAGCCGTCGATCTGGAAGCTGTTGTACTCGGTACGGCCCCCATTGACGCTATAGGAGACGCTGCCTCGCAAACCAACACGCGCCTCATCTTGTTGAGTTTGGTTCGAGACGCCGGGCGCCAACGCAATCAACTGGGTGAAGTTGCGTCCGTTGAGCTGAATCGCTCCGACTTCCTTGCCTGTGATGGTATCGTTGACCTCGGCGTTTTCGGTATCGACCTGCGCCGCTGACGACGCACCACCTTCGACGGTGACAGTCGATTGCGCGCCACTGATCGCCAGTTGGACGTTGAAAATATAGGCCTGTCCCATTCCTAGTGCAACGTCGTTATTGACTGAAGTAGCGAATCCTGGAGCGCGCACTTCGATGCGGTAATGACCCGCCGCAAGATATGGCACAGTGTAATTGCCGGTAGCATTGGTCTGTGACTCCAGCTTTACCAGAGTGTCCTTGTTGACAATCTGGACCTCCGCGCCGGAAATTGCCGCGTTCTGAGGATCGGTTACCTGGCCGGTGAACCGCGCATTCTGAGCGAGCGCGGCAAGCCCAGAAGACAGAAAAAAAAGACAAAACAGGTAGCGAATCATTCTTGTGAGCATGCGTCGTAGCTTCCTATTCGTTTTGCGAAACCGCAGGTTTGGTACTTGAAAGGACAGGGGCACGGAGGGAGATGTTGTCGAGTATTGCCCGGAGTTGTGCGATTGATTGAATCAATTCTGGCACGATGGCCTGCACAGACCGTGGTTGTTGGTTGTTGTCCGAAATGAGTTCGCCACACAGCGCAACGTTCGTGGCAGATGCGTCCGCCAAGTTGCCGGAGAACGCCGTGCTGTGTTTCGTCCCGGTGACGGATTTTATCTTTGTCAGAAGTTTCTCTTCCGCCTGTAACGCCGCGAGCATTTTTCGCCTGTGGTCGCTGAGAAGCATATCGAGAGACGCCTGAGCGTTCGGGGTTAATGCCTGCCTCGCAGCAAACCTCTGTAGAAGGCCGGCAATCGCTTTTCCTTCCTGGTGAATCTCCACGGAACTGTTGAAGAGTTGGTGACCCAATTCACCGATTGCCTCGCGGTTCTGCCCTTGATGAGCGAGGTAATCCTCGAGAGGGGAAACACCCGCGACGGAAGATGACTGTTTGAGGCTCGTAATCTCCGTTCCCGTGGCACGGCTGTTCTCAACTTCCCGAAAGGTGTAGAGAGCCGAAACGACATGAGGAACGAGATTCAGGTGCGTTTCGATCTCATGCTTACGGACCTCGGTTGCTACGATCCCGCGCACCACGATTGAGCCAGGGTTGCGAGCAATTTCGATGCGCTCGCTGGTATCGGCCCCCACCTCGCGGAGCACAAGTTGTGCTCCGAGTTCCGCCTCATCGAGTTCCGTGTCAGTGAGGTGAAGCGGGAACCGCGGCAAAACCGAAGTCCGCACGTCACCAGAGATTCCAGGGTGAAGCGCGGCAATCGGCTCGAACCAATCTCCGTTGATTGCGCTCCACGGCATTACGTCGTAGTTGAGTTCCGCAATCTCGATGGCGCCCGCGGCGCGCAGTTCGACCGTGCGCGCCACCGGATGGAAATCGGTATCGCGCACAGTGAGGGATGCCTGCGCGACCTCGCCGGTCGGCATCGTGGTGGTGAGTTTCAGAAGATGTTTGCCGGCGCGTGTAATGCTGTCCTCACGTACATGCTGCCGGTCGTGCCAATCCTGGTAGCCGGTAGCGGAGAGCGGCGCGTTCCAGTCGATGCCAGCCTGTGCAAGCCGGTCCTTCAACTGCGTGTCCGCCGTGCTCAGAGTTTGCTGCCGCGGAGCGCGGATTCCCTGCGCATCCCGATAAAGCGCTCTTTCCAAAGTCTGGCGTGACGTCGTAATGCGCACTTTCTGATAGATCACACCCGGCGCACTGTTGTGATGTGGCATATCCCAGGTTTCCGCATGGACGAGGAATGCGCTGGCTGTCATCTTTGGCGGTTGATGAAACCAGAGGACAAAGCACAGGAGAGATGCAGTTGCCAAAATCAAGGCTGTTGCAAGTGTTGGGTTCATCTCGGGAAGAGATTGTTGGAGTCTGGAACCGAGAGACTGCAGCCAATGTGCGGCGCGGGAATACGGACTGAGCCTTTTAGCAGTCTCCGCTGGAAGAACGTTATGTAACTCGGCATCTCGACTGTCGTCGACATTTTCCTCCATTTCTTCAGCAATCACAGGATCGCGGTAGACGACATGGACGCTCGGCGTATCACCCACGAACGAGAGCGTCAGATTGAGGCTGCGGTCATCACTGAGCGCAATATGCTCGCCTTGCTCCAATCCCTGTTGCAGCGCAGGATCGAAAACGTGGAGGTAGGCCATGCGAACACCTTGCTCGCTCAATACTTCGACAAAGGCGAGTTTTTCCGCTCGGCCCAGCTTCAGATGAAATTCGCTTAGCTCGGAGGTGACCTTCTGCGAGGTCCGCACTCTGCCATTCACGGCAATCTGCAAACTCTGCGGGCGATGCTCGAAGATCTCGCGCATCTTGCGCTCAAGCCGGTTGCGAAGCATTGCTTCCTGCGCTTTCTTGCGCCGTTTGGGACTGGAGGACGGCAACTCAACTGGGCCGGTCGAACCGCCATCCGGTCCTTGCCAATCGTCGCGCCCGATTGCATCGTCCGGAGAGCGCTCGGCCAGTAGCGGCAAGCCGAGAATTGTGTTGGCCATATCCAGGCATTTGCGGCAACTGACAAGATGTGCCAGTTCCGCGGTCGTAAATCCCACGCCCTGCGGTTCCTTGTAGCGCCGTTCCAGCTCTTCCCGTCCAAGGCACTGGCCGACGCAATCCTGAAAGATGGCTTGCCGCATCTCCAGAAACAGAGTTTGCGAATCATCAGACAAGGCGGAAAGGAAAGCGGTGCGTTGCCGTTCGGGGGTGAATGAACGAAGCACGTTCGGGCGTTCCAAGTGAAGCCGTGCTTCCTGACGCGCAATTTGCATCAGCCTGTCCACGGCTCCCCGCGTAGTGCGAACTACCTGCATGACCTCACTCGGAAAGTAGCCGAAGATAAAACGCAGAATGAGAATACTTGCCGATTTCGAGGTTTTCTTGCGTTCGCACGCATACTCGCAAACCGCTTTTAGACTGGACCGCACGTACAGTAGCTTTCGACGATCCACCGAGGCGAGACCGCGCGCAATCGTATCGAAGTCCACGATCGTCAAATCGTCGATTGGACTCCGGCCCGCCCGGCGCAAGTGTGCGTAATGCAGATTCCGCAGAACAGAAAACAAATACGCATCCCGATTTTCAATCTCATCAAGGGTTGCGCCCGCCCGTGCGAACTGAACGTAGAGATCCTGAACCAGGTCTTCGGCATCTGCGCGGTCATGGCCGGTCAGTTGCAGAGACCATTCCATCAGGCGACGGTACGAAGAGAAGAACAACTCCTCGAAATCCGGACGTTTCTCGGGCTTGGGTCGGAATGGAATCATCGGCTGTCTCTACATCACTTGAGTACACGAGCCGGAGTTATCTAACAAAGACGGTTATGCTTTTCGTCATTTCTTAACAATCGGCTCTACTCCAAACAGGGTAAGACGCCTCGTGTGAGGAAGCCGGTTGCAGGATATGAAGGGGATAACGCGCTGATTCTCTTGGCAATTCGTGTAGACACAACAATCGCGGCCTCATCGACAAACGGGCCACCTTTAATTGCCTCTACGCACGGCCCTGAACGCGTAGCGTGAAACCTGAAGACACATCCATTGCAGGCCGTGCCGAAACGAGCTGTTTATTATCCTTATTGCTATGATGCATCTTCCATGTTGACGAGAGATGACGAGGGAAACCGTATTCGTTTTTGTCATCCAACTGAAACATTTGTCTTAGTGAGTAGGCTTGGCGAACGATTTCACCCCTCCTGTTCTCACCGCACTTGCAACGGAACAACGCCGCTCTATCAAGAATGACTCGAATAGTGACTGGTTGACCTTCACACCAAGTCGATTCAATGTGGTACTTGATCTGGGCCATGAACTCCTTTCAATCCCGGTGGAACCGTGTCGTCGCATGGACGGCGCTTGCCTCTTGGTGCGGCCGCGACGACGGGGTTGCCAGCCTGCCGGTGATGAAGCGGTGCCCATGCTGTTCCGCATCGAACCGGATCGCCGCCGCGCTGCGCCAGACGCGCCGCAATTGCGCATTCGCGAACCAAAGTGCATGGACAGCATTGGAATCTCAACCCATGAAGTCTGGCCCGATGATTTGGCCGGCAAACGCATTTACCTCTTCACGGACCATGGCTGGCGCGAGGATTTATCATTGCTAGCCGGTAGGAAGCTGCCATGACTCGTCGCTGAATCGTCCCCTCCTTGGGCGAAAAGAGCCCCGATCTGACGAACTGGCGCGCCAGTCAGGACGCGGTCTTTGCCACTGCCGTGGTGGAGTGGCGACGATGCCCACTGATGCGCCCACTGGCAGCTCGGCGCTGTTGAAGGCGGACCGGCAGTATCAGTTAGCAGCAGCGCAGTTTTATGCCGCTCAGTTTGACCTTGCCATATTGTGCCGGCTTGTGGGCCCGCGTAGCAGGTCGGCGACCGACCAGATAAATGAGACTCGCTCACTGAAGTTCGACACGATTCTTCCTCAAGCTGTGATCCGAGCTGGAACCCCTTAGATTCTCGACACTTTCATCTTGAGGTTTCTTGGCGGCCGGCGGGTAGCCCTCGGATCAACATTCCAAAAGGATTAAAGGTCAGTGTCGTTCACGTGGCCAGCAGCTGTAAAGAATGATGGCGGCGTGGCAGGAACAGTCTGATTCTTGAACTTGACTTCGCCGCATACCAATGGCGTGCCGCGTAAGGGCACGCTCATGCAGGTCGGGTTCCATAAAAGAGAATGTCAAGTAAAAGCACTCTTTCTCTTCCGCGAGGAGGGACGTTTTTTGACATCCAGCCCCCATCCGCAGATGCACGAACCTTGGCTCGGGCGCGGCTGGGCGCGGAAGGTGCAGATCATGGCATTCCAACCATGGTAGGAGACGGAACGCGTACCCGTTCCGGGTCAAGGCGGTGAAAGCGAGAGTTCAGATCAACGTTCGTCTTGAGGCGGAGTGGGTACGCGGACAAACTGATTTGCAGGTTGGAATGCCAGAGAATTCTTCCTGCCAGCTTTATATATGAACCATCGATTCGACCGATGCTGCCAGATCAGAGGATCGCTTCTGTGCGATTCTCTTATGAACCCGGTTCAATCTTGCCTTCGCGTCAATGTAATACTTTTCTTCCGGCCATTTCGATTCCAATGTATCTGCGATTCGTGAGCGCCGCCGCTGCGCGGGAGCTTCTGCTGCCAGCAAGCGGATCGAACAAAACATCGCCCGACAACGAGAAGCTGCGGATCAGAGAAACGAGTGCCGAGATGGGCTTCTGAGTGGGATGCAGCCTGTTGCCGCTGGAGTCCACGTCGATTACGTCCGCGATTGGATCCTTCGGCAGCGGAGGCTTCCCTTTCGCCAGTAGGTACGCCTGTTCATGGTAGTAGAGAACCAGTCTGCTCTTCGACGCGTACTCCTTGCGAAAGACGATATGTCCGACCGGATAGAATCCTACTTGGCGCCAAGCTGCAAAGAATTTATCGACAGCGCTCCATCCGTAGAACATTGTGGCGAGACGATCCTGCTTGAGCACCCTGTAGGCTTCCTTCATCGCGAGCTTGAGCCAGTCGCTATTCGAGTCATAGCGTATGCGCGGCCGTCTTTGCGCTCACCGTCGCCGTAGCCGAGGTTGCGCTTGCGTAGTCGCCGTCGGAGGCCTTGGTGGCAGAGACAGAGCAGGTGCCGGAGCCGCTGGTCATGGTCACGAGCCTGCACTGATCGAACAGCTTCCGCCCACCGTAATTGCCGCTGCCAGACCGCTGGTCGAGGTAGCCGCCGGAGTGAACGTTGTGTTGTAGGGTGCGCTCAGCGGCACTGTGCCAGTGGCAAAGCTCAACGTCTGGATGGCCGGGTTTACGGTCAGTGTGAAGTCGGCAGTTGCACTCGCATTGTTGATGTCTGTCACCGTGACGGTGTAACTGGTCAAGCTGCTGACGGTCGTTGGTGCTCCTGTGACCTGTCCTGTTGCTGCATTCAGATTCAGGCCGACCGGCAGAGTGGGTGAGATGCTGTAACTCAGTGCACCCGTCCCCCCTGAGCCGTTCACGGGAGTTAAGGTAGTTGTAGAGTTGTACGCGGTCGTCTCTGTGGCAATCGCCTGCGTCGCCACTACCGCGCTATTCACTGTCAGGGTGAAGTTCGCTGCGGCCGTATCGCCATTGGTGTCGGTCACCGTCACCGCATACGTTGTTGCGGTGCCGGCCGTGGTCGGCGTAACCGTGATCGACGTTTGCGCAGAGACGGTGGCAGGCAGAGCGGATCATAGATTAAATCCTTGTAAAACTATTGAGGCGCACTTAAAACTGCACTTTGTTGATCAGGCTCAGAGGCAACACTACGCGGCAGCAGAGCGACCCCCTCTTTGCTTAAAACTGTCTCTTACTCGGTTGCAGATAGGCATTCATTCACTCTTCCTAATTCGGTCATGAGTTATGAACATCTAACTCACACGCGTTTGAAACACAGGATACCTGGATATTGGATTGGTCAAAAATATAACACAAAGGTCGGTAATCGACAAAAATCCTGATATGAGGGAAACCTCAAAAACTCCCTTTTCCACAGCCCGCGCGGGCAATATGGTCGAGGAACTCGGGGCGTTCTCTGAGCCATTTTTTGGAGTTTTCGCGAGAAAGTCCGCAGTATTTTGGTGTTCCTTCTGGGGACACTTTTCCCGATTCCGTTGCGAGGTAGTGCAGCTAAGTGCGGCGAGATCCATCTTTATAAATAATTGCAGGAAATATGGATATTCAGATGTATTCGTTTTTGTGCAGCTCTATGCAAAACGGCAGAAAACAGACTTACAATCCGCCCTGGAAACAATCAATTCTGGTGCATGTCAGCACGCTCGATCGCCGCGGGATCGGAGGCCGTTACTGAGACGCCCGCCTCTTAAAGCTCTCGAATCACGTCCAGAGCCGACGATTCGCAAATATCGTCAATATTGCACTTGAAGGCCAGACCAGGGCTGCCAGCCGTTTCCCGCGCAAGGTCCAAAGTGTCGTACGCACCTTATCTACGAAACATCTTTTGGGGAACGCATTGAATCTGCTGACTTCCTGGAGAAGTTGAAAATTGTCGCCGTGCTGTCCGCGCCACCCAGTAGAGCCATTGCACGCGGCGTCCCCGAGTTCCGTGCAGCGTAGCTGCGCATGAACTTGTTCAAGGCTGCCTTGCTACCGCGATAGACATTGCGCATCCCGATATCCAATGTCTCTATTTCTCGCCGTTCTTGAAACTGCTCAGCAAGATCCGGCTCGAACTGTCCCAACCACATTCCAGCCCTTCTTCAAGTATTCCTCCGCCACTGCAAGGCCAAGACCGCGCGAGGCGGCAATGAGGAGGATGGTGCGGGGTGTTTCTTTGGAAGAATTGAAGGGCATACAGTTTCTCCTTTGTCTTCGCGACCTTCGATTATGAGACGGTTGTCAACAATCCGCGGCCCCAAATCTCCGACCACTCGTAGTGGTGACAACCATCTCTTCTCTCTCATTATTCAGTCTTGGGAATAACGCATGTTTTCGAGATCGGTGATCAGACCGGGCCCGATCGGACTCCAGCCAAGCTTCTCTCGTGTCTGCGCGCTGGAGGCTGGCATATCGGCGCTGGCAGGTATTGCGAGCCAGCCAAAATGAGCGGACGCTTCTTCGCGAGTGAGGCTGACCACGGGCACTTTCAAGCTTCGGCCAATGACTTCAGCGATCTCCCGCATCGATACTCCCTCTTCAGCTACCGCGTGGTATCGGGCACCTGCTTCGTGCTTCTCCAACGCAAGCCTGTAGAGACGGGCAACGTCGAGAACATGCGCCGCTGCCCAGCGATTGAGCCCGTCGCCAATGTACGCCGAGACTCCCTTCACACGAGCCAAATGGACGGCATAGGTGATGAGGCCCTGCTTGACGGTGTCGTGCACCTGAGGAAGACGCATCACCGACACGTTCACGCCACGCGAAGCCTGCGCCAGGCCTGTTTGTTCGGAAACACGAGGCATCGCTGGGTTGAAGATGGCTGCATCTTCTTCGGTCGCGGCACGACCCGGGGCAAGCGACCCAATACCGGAGGTAACAATCAGGGTGCGGTTGGAACCCGCGAGCGCGTCACCGAGGGCCTCGATGGCACGCTTGTCGGTCTCGCAATTCGCTGCGAATTTTGAGAAGTCGTGAATGAAAGCTGTGTGGATGACGGCATCTGCCTGTGCCGCTCCGTTGCGCAGACTGTCGAGGTCTTCAATATCCCCGCGATGCACCTGGGCTCCAGCAGCGATCAAAGCTTGAGCGCCCGCATCGCTGCGAGCCATGCCGAGCACCTGATGGCCAGCGCCGATCAGCTCCGGGACTATCCTCGAACCAATAAAGCCTGTTGCTCCTGTAACAAATACACGCATGTGATTACTCCTGTTCCTGGATTTTCGATTGGTCATAAATACGTTCGTTACTGATGCGGCGCGATTGAATTCGCGGCGTCTTGCATGGATACCGCATCGAGATCGGCAAGCACCTCAGCGGGAATTTGCAGGGTGGCTGCCTTGAGGTTTTCACGAAGATGATCGACGGAAGATGTTCCGGGGATCACCAGGATGTTTGGTGAGCGTTGGAGCAACCACGCAAGTGCAACCTGCATCGGCGTGGCATCGAGCGACGCGGCTGCCTCATTGAGCTTGGACGACTGCAACGGGGAGAATCCTCCCAATGGAAAATAAGGCACATAGGCTATTCCCTGCGCTGCGAGAATATCTACGAATTCGTCGTCGGCACGCTGGGCCAAGTTGTAGAAATTTTGAATGCACACGATCTCAGTGATAGCTTGCGCGTCTGCCAGTTGTTTGGCAGACACGGTGCTGAGGCCTATATGCCGGATCAGGCCCAGTTGCTTCAGCTCGGCAAGCGCCGTCAGTGACTCTTCGAAGGGTTCGTCTATAGGCCCCGTCAGGCCCCCCAGGCGAAGATTGACCACATCGAGTGCATCGAGGCCGAGATTCCGCAGGTTGTCGTGAACTGCGTCGATAATCTCCTGGCGTGAACGAGCATGCGGCCATGAGCCATCGCTGCCGCGGCGCGCACCGACTTTGGTCACGATGACGAGATCGTGGGGGTAAGGATGGAGCGCCTGCCTTATGATCTGATTGGTTACGTGGGGGCCGTAGAAGTCGCTCGTATCAATGTGGTTTACGCCCGAAGCAACGGCCTCCTGCAGAACCGCGATCGCACCGGGAACATCGCGAGGTGGTCCCCACACCCTCTTGTTGCCGTCTTTGCCTGCAAGCTGCATGGCGCCGTAGCCCATGCGGTTCACGCTGAGTGAAGTGCCAAGCAGGGTAAAGCTGCCGGCCAGACTAACTTCCTGGAACATTCCATTCCTCCCTGGTTTATTGTTGGCATCCCTTTTGTTACCGGCATTGACGAGTTCCTGCCGTCTCAGGTAAAACGGAGAACAGCTCCGGTTCAATACATAAGATAAACGGAGATTGTCTCCGGTTGCAAATAATTTGCGTATGGCGAAGAACTTTTCACAACCCGTCGCTCCAAAGCCGCACCCAAAGCCGCGTACCGACGCGCTGCGGAACCGCCTGCGCATTTTGGAGGTGGCAAAGGATGCGTTTACCCGGTTTGGCGCGGACGCCAGCTTGGACGATATCGCCAAACAAGCCCACGTTGGGGCCGGAACTCTGTATCGTCATTTCCCCACCCGCGACGCCCTCATCGAGGCGGTCTATCGGAGCGAAGTGGAAAAACTGGCTGCGGCAGAGCACAAGTTCACTGAATCAATGGCTCCAATCGACGCATTGAGGGCTTGGATGCTGCTGTTCGTCGATCACATCGCCGCAAAGCAGATTATTGCTCCCGCACTGAACAGCGT
>Ga0255356_1001090_pt1 | contig 17572 bp, 15 predicted proteins | sample HBST100metaG_FD_189944 | JGI IMG/M metagenome (GOLD analysis project Ga0255356, IMG submission 189944) | Peat soil microbial communities from Stordalen Mire, Sweden - H.B.S.T100 | ecosystem: Environmental > Terrestrial > Soil > Wetlands > Peat | place: Sweden: Norrbotten County, Stordalen Mire...
TCTCCATGCTGAGGCGCTCGGGATGGAAGGTGAGATTCGGCGACTCGGTATTGAGAATCGAGTAGTCATTGCCGCGGCGCAACTCAACGGTAACGACGCCGGTAATGGCCTTCGCGACCCAGCGCTGAGCCGATTCACGCAGCATGATGGCCTGGGAGTCGAACCAGCGGCCCTGGTAAAGCAGGCGGCCAAGCTTGCGGCCATTGTCGCGATACTGCTCGATGGTGTCTTCGTTGTGAATGCCGGTGACGAGCCGCTCGTAGGCGATGAACAGCAGGGCGAGGCCGGGTGCCTCATAGATGCCGCGGCTCTTGGCTTCGATGATCCTGTTTTCAATCTGGTCGCTCATGCCGAGGCCGTGCCGTCCACCGATGCGATTGGCTTCCAGAAGCAGTTCGACCGGGTCGCGGAATTCACGGCCGTTGAGCGCGACGGGAAGGCCCTCTTCAAAGCGGATGGTGACCTCTTCCGGCTTGATGGCGACATCCTTGCGCCAGAAGGCCACGCCCATGATGGGATCGACGATCTTCATGGAAGTCGAAAGCTGCTCCAGATCCTTGGCTTCGTGGGTTGCGCCGAGCAGGTTCGAGTCGGTGGAGTACGCCTTCTCGGAAGACATCCTGTAGGCGAAGCCGCAGCGCTGCATGAACGCGGACATCTCGGCTCGTCCGCCCAGTTCGTCGATGAAAGCCGCGTCGAGCCAGGGCTTGTAAATCTTGAGGTTGGGATTGGCGAGCAGTCCGTAGCGGTAGAAGCGCTCGATGTCATTGCCCTTGAAGGTGGAGCCGTCGCCCCATATGTTGACCTCGTCTTCCTTCATCGCGGCGACGAGCATGGTGCCGGTGACGGCGCGGCCGATCGGAGTCGTATTGAAGTAGGGAACGCCGGCCGTCGTGATATGGAAGGCTCCAGCTTGCAACGAGGCAATGCCTTCGCGAACCAGAGGGCCGCGGCAGTCGATGAGACGTGCCTTTTCAGCGCCGTATTCGAGAGCCTTGCGCGGAATCGCGTCGTAGTCGGTTTCGTCCGGCTGGCCCAGATTGGCTGTGTAAGCGTAAGGAAAAGCGCCCTTCTGCTTCATCCAATGCAGAGCGGCGGAAGTGTCAAGCCCGCCGGAGAAGGCGATACCGACCTTCTGGCCGACGGGCAGCGATTCAAGAATTACGGACATGTTTGCAAACCTCAGAAAACATCTAGCTTCCAGCTAGAGGCGAATGACTGCGAATAAAGTTAAGCCTTGCAAGGGCGCGAATAGTCCCTGGTCCAGCCCCTCGGTTTCTGACCGCTTGTTCCTGTACCATCTTCCGTGCCCCATCCTTTCGCCTTTTTCCTGGCGAAAGGGTGGGAACCCTCGAACCTGAAGGAACGAAATCACGCGTCCAGCAACCTAGTCCCTGTTACTTCACCCCGCCCAACAGCAGCAGCAGCAGCGCTTTCTGCGCATGAAGCCGATTCTCTGCCTGGTCGAAGACGATCGACTGCGGTCCGTCGAGAACTTCGTCCGTAACTTCGGCGTTGCGGCGCGCTGGCAGGCAGTGCATGAACACGGCTTCCGGCTTGGCCTCTTTCATCAGCGCTTCGTTCACCTGGAAGGGCCGGAAAATCGGTTCGCGCTTGGTGGACTCGTGTTCCATGCCCATGCTGACGCACACATCGGTATAGATGGCGTCGGCGCCCTCGGCAGCGGCGTGCGGGTCTTGCAACAGGCGAATCTCGCAGTGGTTCGCGTCGGCAATCTCCCGCGCCTTCGTCACAATCTCTATGTCCGGCGAGTAGCCGCGCGGAGTCGCCACTGTCACGTTTGTGCCCAGTTGCGCTCCAGTCAGCATCAGCGAATGACACACGTTGTTGCCGTCGCCCACATACGTAAAATTCAGCCCGGCCACGTGGCCGTAGTGCTCTTCGAGAGTCATGAAATCGGCCAGCGCCTGGCACGGATGTTCAAAGTCCGACAGCGCATTGACGACCGGTACGCGCGCGTTCGCGGCCATCTCCGTGATGGTGTCGTGCGCGTAGGTGCGCAGCACGATCACATCCACCCACCGCTCCACGTTGCGCGCCACGTCGGCAATTGATTCGCGCTCGCCCAGCGGCGAACTGGTCTGATCGACAAAGATCGCGTTGCCGCCCGTCGTGTTGATGCCGGTCTCAAAGCTCAACCGTGTGCGCAGGCTGGCCTTCTCGAACATCAGCACCATCTGCTTGGCGTCAAGAGCATGGCGATATGCTTGCGGATTGCGCTTCACATCGTGTCCCAGCTTCAGAACGGCGCGCACCTCGGCGCTGGATAGATCGGCAATCGAGCACAGATCCTCGCCTGCCATACGTGCTGCGGCGGCAATGACGTCGGGATCCTTCTGCACCGAAATTGTGGCCTCCAGTGTTCCTTTGCTAACCATGAATCTCTCCTTTTGCAGATGCGGCTACCGTATGCGCGGCGGCATGTTCGGTAAAAATTTCGTCCAGCGCGGCAATGGCGGTATCCACATGCTCGCGTTCCAGAATGAACGGCGGCAGCAAGCGCAGCACCGCGTCGCTGGTGCAATTGATCAGGATGTGGCGCTTCAGCATCTCGGCCACTGCCAGCTTGGCCAACTCTGCTGAATCCAGTTCGGCCGCGACCATCAGCCCGATGCCGCGCACGTCCGTAATCACGTTGTGGCGCTTCGCCAGCCCGCGCAACTGCTCCTGGAAGTAATCGCCGACCTCGGTGATGTGGGCCAGCAATCCTTCCTTTTCGATTTCGTCAATGACGGCGCAGGCCACGGCGCAGGCCAGCGCTCCTCCGCCGAACGTCGTGCCGTGCATTCCGGGGTGGAACGAGCGCGCCACTTCTTCCGTGCATGTAACCGCGCCCATCGGAAGCCCACCCGCCAGCGGCTTTGCCAGCGTGGTGATATCCGGCTTCGCGTTGAAATGCTGATAGGCGCACCACTTGCCGGTTCTGCCCATGCCGCATTGAATCTCATCGGCAATCAGCAAGGCTCCGGTCGAACTGGCCAGCTTGCGCGCTTCGTCCATGAACTCCTGCGTCATCGGACGCACGCCGCCCTCGCCCTGAACCGCTTCAACCAGAATGGCGCAGACTTCGTTGGAAAACTTGGCGCGCAGGTCTTCCACGTCATTGAATCGCACAAACTCCACTCCGGGCATAACGGGGTCGAATGGCTCGCGGTACTTTGCCTTGTAAGTCGTCGCCATCGCGCCGAAAGTACGTCCGTGGAAGCCCTGTTCCAGCGCCAGGAATTTGGTCCCGATCTTCGCGCCTTCGCTGCGCAGAATGCCGGCGTGCGCGCGCGCCAGCTTCAGCGCGCATTCCCAGGCTTCGGTGCCGCTGTTGCAGAAGAAGGCGCGGTCCATGCCCGTGCGCTCAGTCAGCCGCAGCGCCAGGTTCGCCTGTCCCTCGTGATAGTAGAGGTTCGATGTGTGGATCAGCGTGCTGCTCTGCTGCGCGATTGTTTTCACAATCACGGGATGGTTATATCCCAGTGCGTTGACGCCGATGCCGCTCAGCAGGTCCAGGTAGCGATTGCCCTGCTCGTCAATAATGTGTACGCCTTCGCCGCCCACAAACAGAACCGGATTTCTGTCATAGGTTGAAAGCAGCAGCCGCGCTTCGGCGGCACGAATTTCATCCAGTTTCGTCAATTCCATTTCTCCTCAGGCCACCATCACTTCGGTGCCTTGGGCCACACGCGAGCTGCACAGATCGGGAAGTGAAGTGGCAGCTTCGGCGGGCAGAATCCTTACGCGTTTCACGCCGTTTAACAAAGCCTCGCGGCAGGCGCCCAGCTTGGGCAACATGCCGCCTGAGATGACGGCGTTCTTGGCCATCTCGGCAATCTGGTCGATACTCAGCCATCGGAGTACCTCGCCGTTTGCTCCCTTGACACCGGGAACGTCGGTGAGGAACACAAGTGCGTCGGCGTGGCATGCAATGGCGCATGCCGCGGCCATCTCATCGGCGTTGATGTTGTAGTATTCACCGTCAAAGCCCAGAGCCATCGAAGAAAGAACCGGCACGTCGTTCAGATTCCAGATCGACTCCAGCAGGCGCGGATCGCTGGCTGCAATCTCTCCCACAAAACCCAGGTCGGGCGCGGTCCGCTTCTTGCGCGCGCGAAACATCAGTCCGTCGCCGCCAGAAAGCCCCACCGCTGGTTGGCCCAGTGCGCCCAGCGCCGCCACCAGTCCCTTGTTCACCTTGCCGGCCAGCACCATCAGCGCCACGTCTCGCGTCTCCGCATCGGTAACGCGCAGGCCATCGATGAATTCGCTCTGCTTGCCCAGTGCCTTTAACATGCGCGTTAGCTGCTTGCCGCCGCCATGCACCACGGCCACTTGATTGCCGTCGCCGACCAGGTCGGCGATGCCGCGCGTGCAACCTTCCAGCAACGACGGATTTTCCAGGCCTGCTCCGCCCAATTTCACCACATACTTCATTCCAGCCCCTCCGCCTCGCCCCAGCCCTCAATCACGTTCAGGTTCTGCACGGCCTGGCCGGCTGCGCCCTTCAGAAGATTGTCGAGGCAACTCACAATCACCGCGCGGCGGCCGCTGACGTCGAGCTGAAATCCAATGTCCGCATAGTTGGTGCGGACCGAATTCTGAATCTGCGGCAGCGTTTTGTCGTAGAGCCGCACCATCGGGCTGCCCGCAAAGAATTCGCGGTATATCCGCTTCACGCTGGCCCGTGTCTGTACCTGCTTGAAGCGCACATAAATCGTCGAAAGAATTCCGCGCGGAATCGGCAGCAGGTGCGGCGTAAATGCAATCTCATCCGCGTCCACGCCGATCTGCTCCAGCAGTTCGCCCGTATGCCGGTGTCCGAAGACCGCGTACGCCGACAGATTGTCCGCCGCGGACATGAAGTGCGTCCTTGCCGTCGGCGTCTTTCCCGCGCCGCTCACTCCGCTCTTGGAGTCGGCCACAATGCCGTGCTCCAGATCCACAAGCCCTGCCTTCACCAGAGGCTTCAAGGGCAGAATCACTGAGGTCGCGTAGCAGCCGGGATTCGCAATCAGCCGCGCGCCAGCAATTTCCGCGCGATGAAGCTCCGGCATTCCATATACCGCTTCCGACTGTATGACCGCTGCCTGCTCCGAGTCCTCATCTTCAAACCCATACACCGCGCGGTTGTCCGCATCGTCCAGCCGCCACGCGCCGCTCAGGTCAATCACCCGCAGCCCGCGCTTCAGCGCTTCGGGAACCCACTCCCGCGACTGTTGGTGAGGCGTGGCCAGAAACAGCACATCGACTCCCAGGTCGCTCATCAGTTCCCACGTGAACGGTTGTTGCCGCAGTGCGCCGTTCCCCTTGCTGTCCGCCAGCTCGGGATGAATCTCCGCCAGGGGAACGCCTCCGCGCGCCGCATCCTTCTCGTCCACGCGTCCCGCAAAAATCGGGGGCCTGTCCTGTAAGCGCGGATGATGGAGCAGCAGCTTCGCCAGCTCCGCTCCCGCGTATCCTGTCACTCCCACAACCGCTGTCTGTACTATCTCTGTCATGACTCCAGCATCTTCCTGAACCGGGCTTGCACCTCGCCTGCCCGCCGTATGTCGGGACAGATTACCAGTACCGTATCGTCTCCGGCCACGGTGCCCAGCACCTCTGGCCAATCTTCGAGATCCAAGGCCGCGGCCAGCGGCTGGGCCCCGCCCATCACCGTCGCCACAACAACTTGGTTCATCGCCTGCTGTGCGCGTAGCGCAAAGCCTTCAACCATCTCCGCCAACGACGGCGGGCTGTCGTCTTCCTCCACCGCTGTCGTTTTTGTTCCCGTTCCCCGGTGCCCGTTCGGCAGCACATAGCCGCCCGGCCCCTTTGACAGTTGCAGCTCGTGAATATCCCTGGACAGCGTGGCCTGCGTCACGTGAATGCCGCGGCGGCGCAGCTTGCGGCGCAGTTCGTCCTGGTTTGCCACAGGCCCGCTCGCCACTACTTCCCGAATTGCGTTCAGCCGTTGATCTTTCATTGCAGCTTCCCGGTTCCGGTTTCAGAAAAGTCAAAAGCGCGGTCCGCGTAACGGAAACCGCACTCGTATAAATATACAGCACAGATGCATAAGTATGCAAACCGGATTCCGCCTGGCCTGAGGAAATCGCGCCCGCGAGTGCATTTCCACTTCACTTTTGCGGAAAGCAGTCGTGCGGCGCATTGTTTAAGTAAAATCCACCTTGCACGCTGATGCAAGGGCAACATCTGAAGTGCGGATGCTTTGGGCCTGCTGCACGCTTCTTTCTGCATCGTTCTAAATAAAATTTGTGCCCGATCCACCTTGCGGGCTTGCCCAACCCCTATTAATTACGTCCTGTAGGCCTTTTTTAGTGCCGTGCCGGCCTCTCATTTCTCCGCGCTTGTATACTCGCCGGTTATCGCGCGGTAGAATTGCTCCTGTTCTCTAGATAACCAAATGACATTAAACGCTCCGCTCTCTACCATCAACGACCTCTTCCTTCGCGTCGCTTCCGCGGCCAATCCTCGCGCAGTCCTCTGGCAAGATGAGTTTTCCCAGTGGCAGCCCATCTCCTCTGACCAGATCTACCAGCGTGTCCGCAAGCTGGGCGAGGCCTTTCTGAGTTGGGGCGCAAAAAAAGGCGACCGCATCGCCATCATGGCTGAGAACCGCTGGGAGTGGGCTGTCACTGACTTTGCCGTCCTCGCCATCGGTGGCGTGGATGTGCCCATCTACGCCACGCATACTGGCGAGCAAATCGCCGCTCTGATCGCTGACGCTGGCTGTCGCATTGCCGTCGTTTCCACTCGTCAGCTCTTTGACAAGTTGAGCTCCGTTCGTGGCAAAACCCAGCTTGAGCGCATCGTCATGATGGACTCGCCCGCGCCTGAGGACGCCATCTCATTCAGTTCATTGATGGTTGGTGCCGATGCCCGCGGCAACGCGCATGACCCGGTCTTCGACGCGCTTGTCCGCTCCATCGAGCCCAAGGATCCAGCCACTCTCATCTATACCTCCGGTACCACCGGCGAGCCCAAGGGCGCGTTGCTCACCCACGGCAATTTTGCCACCAATCAGAACTTCTGCCAGGTTGGTTTTCACTTCGATACTTCGGACGCCCTCATCTCTTTCCTGCCTCTTTCGCACGTCACTGCTCGCGCCCTCGATTACGTCATGTACACCAACGGCGCGCAGGTGGCCTATTGCTCCAGCTTCGACAAGATTACCGAGGCCCTGCTCCAGATCCGGCCCACGGTCTTCGTCGGAGTGCCGCGCGTCTTCGAGAAGATCCGCCAGGAGATCGAGCGGCGTGCCGGTTTGTCGCCGATAACAAAGTACATACTCGCCTGGGCGTTAAAGGTGGGCGCGCGCCATCGCGATACCGTTTATGACGGTCGCCGGCCCTCTTCCTGGCGTTGGAAGCTGGCCGACAAGCTGGCTTATTCCAAGGTGCGTGAAGCCTTCGGCGGACGGGTCAAGGTTTTTGTTCCCGGCGGCGCTCCATTGGGCATCGATACCGCCAAGTGGTTCGCATCGGTAGGTATTGCCCTTTGGGAGGGCTACGGCCTCACAGAAACCTCGCCGGTCATTGCCATCAACTCTCCCGTGTGCCACCGCATGGGCGCTGCTGGTTTGCCCTTGACCAATCTGCAGTTGAAGATCGCTGCGGATGGTGAACTGCTGGTCCGCGGACCTTCCGTCTTTTCCGGTTATTGGAACAAGCCCGAAACCACGGCCGAGGCTTTCGACGAAGAGGGGTACTTCCGTACCGGCGACATCGGTTATATCGACAAGGATGGCTTCCTTTTCATCACCGACCGCAAAAAGGAACTTCTCAAAACCTCAGGCGGCAAGCTGGTCGCGCCGCAGCCCATTGAAAGCAAGCTCAATATCAACTCGCTGGTGGGGCAGTCTGCCTTGGTGGGCGACAGGCACAAATTCGTCTCCGTCCTGCTCTCGCCCAACTTCGCAGTCTTGGAGAATTGGGCTCGCCAGAACGGTGTCGAGGTCAAATCCCACGCCGAGCTGGTAGCCGACCCCCGCGTCATTGCCCTCTATGCTGAGATTGTCCGCGAGGTCAACGGCAGCCTGGCCAACTTCGAGACCCTCAAGCGTTTCCGTGTCGTGGCGGAAGAGTGGACCCAGGATTCGGGCGAGCTTACACCATCCATGAAGCTCAAGCGCCGCGTCATCACGGCGCGATATGCGGGGGTCATCGCCGCACTTTATGCCGACGAAGCAACCGCACACGGCGCATAGGTGAGCTCAGCCTGTTCAGCCCCTTGCTGAACAGGATTCGCTTGCCCCACATTCGCTGTAGTGCTTTGAAAAAGGGCGCCCCCCCGGCGCCCACCGCCAGCAGGCTGCCGAAAAGTATCACCGCGTCGATGCTTAGTCGTCCCGAACTCGACCAGTACGCATCCGGCTCCAGATCCAGCCATATGGCAAACTCGTCCAGTGTCAGCGCTGCTCCTACCCCGTAGCCCAGCGCCATCAGCCTGCTGAAAAATATGGATGTTGGCGAGTGTGAGCGTCCCAGGTCCATCAGCCAGCCGTAGCCCACCAGCAGAAGAATCAGAATCCCCCATACCAGGTGATGAATGTGGTGTCCCCTGACCACAACCCACTGGAAATGCCCCTCGTGGTTCACGATTCTGTGAACCAGCAGCCGCACCCCCACAAATGTCACCAGAAAGGCAAACGAGGCAATAAACATCCGTCGCCGCGGCCGGTCCGGGATTGTCGTGCGGATCAGGAACCCAAGCCGCGTCAACTGCAGCAGGATCAGCAGAACAATGGCGACCAGGCTGGCAAAGGCCAATAACAGTAGTGCTCCACTTCCGGGCATACCTTATTGAACCATTGCGGCCCCCGCCCTTCCCAATAGAAAATCCATACGCGCCTATCCAATTTCCTTGGGAAGAGTGATTCCTTTCATCTGAGTGCGCTAGGTCACGATTTCCCTTTACAGCGCCGGAGTACACTGTTAAAGGCGTCGTAGGCGGTTATTTGTCCGTTTTGCGCGCTTTATTTTGGGCACACATTTCATATGCAGGTTTCCGGCTCGGCTCAAGTGGCCGCGCCAATTCCACGAGGAGATTTCACGATGCGAGTTGCATTATTGACCGGTGGCGGAGATTGCCCCGGATTGAATGCGGTGATTTACGCTGTTGTCAGAAAAGGCATCAACCACTACGGTGACGAGTTCATCGGCTTTCTCAACGGATGGCGCGGCGTTCTCGACAACAATTTCATCCCCCTTACCTTGGACGCGGTTGAAGGCATCCAGTTGAAGGGCGGCACCATCCTTCACTCCTCGCGCACCAACGTCAAGAAGATCCCCGGTGGCATCGAGAAGGTTCAGGAAGTCCTCAAGCTCAACAAGATTGATGCCCTCATCGCCCTCGGCGGCGACGACACCCAGTCCGTCACCCTTTTCCTCAGCGATAATGGTGTCCCATCGGTCGGCGTTCCCAAGACCATCGACAACGATATCTGCGGCACCGACGCCACCTTTGGCTACGATACAGCCGTTTCCATCGCCACTGAGGCTGTGGACCGCATTCGCACCACCGCCGATTCGCACAATCGCGTCATCGTCATCGAAGTGATGGGCCGCGATGCCGGATGGATTGCCTATGCTGCTGGTGTGGCTGGCGGTGCCGATGTCACTCTCGTTCCCGAGAAGGACATCGACATCGACCACGTCGCGGCCTTGCTCAAGTACAACTACGATCACGGCAAGCACTATGGCATCGTTGTCGTCTCCGAGGGCTGCCATCTGCCTGAGGTTGGTCAGGTCATCGGCAACGCGCAGCTCGATTCCTTCGGCCATGCGCGCCTGTCCGGCATCGGCGAAGCTCTTGCCGATCTTATCGAGAAAAAGACCGGCTTTGAAACCCGCTCCGTCAACCTGGGCCACACCCAGCGCGGCGGCGTTCCCACGGCCTATGACCGCCTGCTCGGCCAGCGTTACGGTCTTCACGCCATCGACATGGTTCACGACAAGAAGTGGGGCCGCATCGCCGTTCTCAATGGCTCCGACATCAACGACATCCCCATCAAGGATGCCATTGCCACCAATCGCCGCCTCGACCAGCGCTTCTTCGACGTCATCACCGACCTCGAAGTCAAGGCCTAGTTCTAAGACCGCGTGTTGATGTACAAAAATTTGGGTGCCCCACCCTCGGCGCGTCTTTGTTTTTGCGCCTAGGGTGGGATAGCAAGAGCCTCAATTGCAAGATGCAAATTCACGCGGTCTTCAGGCACGCTTCAGTTTCACGTCACGCAAAAAAGCCATCCTCCAATCGGGGATGGCTTTTTGCATTCCATATCTCTTAAAGTTTCCCTATGCTTTATCGTTCCTACACACCGCAGGATTTTCCCGCCCTCTATGCCATCGAGGAAGCCTGCTTTGAACCTTCCCTTCGCTTCAGCCGCGCCTACATGCGCCAGCTTGTCCTTGCCTCTCAGGCCGCCACCTGGGTCGCCGAGCAGCAGAACGGCCCCATCGCCGGTTTTGCCATCGTCGAGTGGGCACGGGACGATGGTTCCATCGTCGCCTACATCGAGACCCTCGAAGTTATCCAGGAACTGCGCGGCCGCGGCATCGGCGCAGAACTCCTCCACCGTGTTGAATCCTCAGCCCGTGCTGCTGGCGCCGTGGTCCTCTGGCTTCATGCTGATGCGGAAAACGCACCCGCCCTCCGCCTCTACCAGGCCCAGGGCTTCCTCTGTGAGGGCAGGGAAGAGAACTACTACGCCCAAGGCCATGCCGCGCTTATCTATGCCAAAATGCTCGAATCCCTTCCGCCGGATAAATAAAGCGCTGCCTTTCCGTCGCCGTTGTTTCTTATTTGCCGCTCTGCGTGTTCTTGATGAACGCCGCCACGCGGTCGTGCAGTTGCTTCAGGCTCTCGTCCCGCACATAAACCATGTGCCCCGACTCGTACCAGTCGTACTCGATGTTCTTGGCCAGCGACTGCGGAATCGGCAGGTGCTTGTCTTCATAGAGTGCGGTAAAGAACGGCGTCGCCAAATCGTAGTAGCCGCCGTTCACCATCACCTTGAGCCGAGGGTTGGTCTTCATCGCTTCAGCCATGTCTGGCGCCACGTTCATGGCCATCGGGTTTCCGCGGTGCTTGAAGTTCCACTGCACGCCCCCGAACTGCGCGTCCGGCAGATAGGTCTGTCCCTCGCCGTACTTCAGATCGCGGCGAACGTAGTCGTTGAACAGCGAAACGTAAGCCGACGAAATCGCCGTGCTCTGCGGATCGTACTCAGCCATCTCGCTCAGCGAGTTCAAGTTGGGGCCGGAGTAGCGTGTGTCCAGCCGCCCCGTCGTCATGTCCGTGTCGTCCTGCAGCGTTTTCTCAAACTCGCCGCCGCTCACCCGCAGATTCGCTTTCAGCAGGTAGGCCACGGGTAAGCCCGTGTAATCGTGCAGCTTTTCGGCCACTGTTTGTTTTTCCGCAGCAGTCAGATCCGTGCCCAGTGCCAGCGCGTGTGCGTAAGGGCCGGTGGTGTAATCCTCCACCTCTTTCAGGAAAAGCTCCAGCGCGGCAGGCTGTACAGGCAGCTTCTTGTGGTACCAGGCCGTCGCAGCGTAGGTCGGCAAAGCCAGTACGTACGGCAGGTCTACTCCAGGATTGCCTGCGGGCATGTCGATATCGGTCGTGAAGTTGAAAATCTGCGACAGCAGAATCACGCCGTTCAGGTCGATATTGTCCCGGTTTTGCAGAATGTTGGCTAGCACCGCCGACCGCGTTGTGCCGTAGCTTTCGCCGAACAGGTATTTGGGCGAGTTCCAGCGGTTGTACTTCGTAATGAAGCGCGCAATGAAGCGTGCAAACGCATTGGCGTCTTCATCGACGCCCCAGAAGGCTTTTCCTGCGTCCTTGCCCGTCAGCCGCCCGAAGCCCGTGCCTGGCATGTCGATGAAAACCAGGTCGCTCGTGTCCAGCAGCGTGTAGGCGTTGTCCACCATTCTGTAGGGTGCAGCCGGCAGGTGCTGGTCGCCGTCCGTCACCACGTGCTTCGGCCCCAGCGAGCCCATATGCAGCCACACCGACGCGCTTCCCGGCCCGCCGTTGTAGAGAAACGTAATTGGCCGGTTCTCCCCCTTCGCATCCTTTTTGAAGTACGCCACGTAGAACATGCGCGCCACTGGCGCTGCATCTTTGGGCTCCTTGGGCGCGGAGAGTGCCAGATCGCTGCCCGGCTGCGGCTTCCCGTCCAGCCCCAGTTGCGCATCTTCCACGTCGGTTGCGCCCACGGTCAGCGTTCCGGTAATCGCGGTGTAGGCAATGCGTTGCCCTCCCACGTTCACTTCGCCCGGCGTCGTCACTTCGGCAGGAGCGGCCTTTTCGGCAGCCTTTTCCGCTGCGGTCGGCTTGGTCGCAGCGGCTTCATCTTCGGCGCAAACAGTAACAGGCAAAACCAGCAGAGCTGCCGCAAACGCAGCGGCAAGCATTCGGTGAGCTGAAGTCATTGATAAGTCTCCGGGAAGGGAATTAAGTTAATGGTAAGCATAGAACCGCGAATTCATTCTGATTCCAGCCAAACGACTGCATCACCGCAAAGCTGTCATTCCGGTTATCACGATACTGTCATTCTCAAACGGAGCGTAGCGAAGTCGAAGAACCTGCGGTTGCTTTTGTTCAGGCGATTAGAGCATTTTTGCTTTTGTTGTAGACTTCCGTGCCCCATCCTTTCCGCTTTTTTCTGCGGAAAGGGTGGGATACCAATGAATTTTGGGTCTACACCGTTTCCGAAAATGCTCTAGCTCACCATCGCCCAGCCCAAAAAAAGGTACCCCATCCTTCCGCGCTTTTGGCGGAAGGGTGGAAAAGCACGAACCTATCCCACGGGCCCTTTCTGATCTCTGACCCCTACTTATCGAACGGCTGCTTCTCCGTGATCCGTGGCCGGCTCTCCGCCTGCAATTGTTTTGACACCTGCTCCACCTCGTGGAACACGCGCAGCAAATTTCCGCCCAGAATCTTCCGGCAGTCCTCGGCCGAGTAGCCTCGCGCCATCAGCGCCGCGGTAATCTTCGGCAAATCCGCGGGCGAGTTCAGCCCCTCCGGCAACTGCCCGTCGATTCCATCGAAGTCCGATCCCAGGCCCACGTGGTCCACGCCCGCCACCTTGGCAATGTGGTCGATGTGATCAATCAGCACACTCAGCGGCGGTCGCGGAATCCGGTCAGACAGCGTCCGCTCCAGATTGTCGAGTTCGCCCTGCGTCGTTTCTTTGCCTTCCGCCCGGTTTTTCGCCTTCAGCGCCTCAGTTTCTTTCTTAAACTCCGGCTCAAGCGCCTTCCGCGCGTCGCGATACTGCTGCGACAGGAATCCCGAGAAAAAGTTCACCTGCACCACGCCGCCCTTTGATTCCGGCCCGCCCGCGTTTGCAATTGCCTGCAGCATGTCGTCCGTCATATTCCGCGGCGCATCACACAGCGCCCGCGCCCCGGAGTGAGACGCAATCACCGGCGCTTGCGAAATGATCAGTGTCCGGAAAAATGTCTGGTCCGACACGTGCGAAACGTCCACCATCATCCCCAGGCGGTTCATCTCGTACACCACGTCCTTGCCGAACTCGTTCAAGCCATTCTTGGTGTGCGGCACCGTCTTGTCGTCAATGTCTCCCGAACTGTCGGCCCACCCGTTCGAGTTGCTCCAGGTCAGCGTCATGTACCGCACGCCCAGCGCGTAGTACTGCCGGAGCAGCCTCATCGAGTCTTCGATCGAGTGTCCGCCCTCAATTCCCATCAGCGCCGCCAGCTTATGATCCCGGTGCGCCCTCTCAATTCCCGCTGCCGAGGTCGCCAGTTCCATCTGGTCGCTGTGCTTGGCCGTCTGCTGCTTCACTGCGTCAATCAGTTCCAGCGTCCGGTGCGCGTAATGCCCCTTGTAGGCATCCGGGTCCACCCAGATTGAGAAAAACTCCGCTCCCAGGTTCCCCTTGCGCGCTGCTTCCAGGTTAAAGTCGCCTCTTCCTCGCGGATCGCCCAGGTCAAAGTGTTCATCCACAAAACGCTGCGGCGTATCGGCGTGCGTGTCGATCACCAGCGCGAACTGATGGACGGCTGCGGCATTGGGCTTGGCCGTCGTCTTGCTGGCTGAAACCTTCGGTGAAGGCTTTGCCGGAGCCTGGGCGCTGACCGGCGCGGCCGCGGCGATAAAAAACACAGCGGGGACCGCCAGAGTCAACAGCGTAGGAACGGCGGCAGAAATCAGGGGCAGAATAGCTCGAATGCGCATAGACTTGAAATGAGTTTAAACCTCATTGCCGCTTAGCTGACTTGCAGCCTCGCCTTTGCTATACTCATTAAGTTCACCCCCAGTGCGGAGGTGGCGAAATTGGCAGACGCGCCAGCTTGAGGTGCTGGTGCCGTAAGGCATAGGGGTTCAAGTCCCCTCCTCCGCACCATCGATCTTCAGTCCGGTCCGCCCGGGCAGACTTGGAAAGCCGCTTAGAAAATGAATATTCTCTTCTACTTTGTGATCGTTGTGCATGTCATTGTGTGCTTCTTTTTGATCGGTGTTGTCCTGCTCCAGCAGGGCCGTTCGGCTGACCTCGCCGGCGCCTTCGGCGGACAGGGTTCTCAAACCGCCTTTGGCCCTCGTGCTGCCGCCAACGTCCTCACTCGGCTCACCACATGGTCGGCTGTCATTTTCATGTGCACTTCCATCGCGCTGGTCGTTCTCTATGTGCGCGGTACTGGTTCGCACTCGGTGCTTGAAGGCTCCAAGCCAGCCCCCATCAGCGCCCCGGCCAAGTCTGGCAAGTAGTTCGGTTTCGTTCTCGGGCCGTGGTCCCTCCGCGGCCTTTTCACTCGTCTCCAATGCTCGCCCCGCTTTTACCCCCTACAATAGAAACTGAAATTTACCTGATCGAGGAACCCTATCCATGCCCCTCTCTGGAGAAGCCATTCGCCTCATGAATTACATTGACGACGTCGCCGTAACCCTGCGCCGCGTCCTCGCCACTGTCCCCACGCTTTCCCCCGAGGAGCGCCTCCGCGTCGCCGAACACCTCCGCCAGGCTCACCCCAGCGCCGAAGACGTCGTCAAGGCCCTCACCGCCAAGTAGCCAGCGCAGGCAGGTATCCTCGCAAAAAGCGTATGCCCCACGTTCGGCACAGTCATCGCGCCAAACGTGGGGCATACATATCTACCTGCCGCTGCCGTCCTGACGGTAGGGAACTGAAAGCTGTTCCCTGCTCCCTATTCCCTGCTTTTCCAGCACTTGCTGGTAATACCGCACGTAGTGCGGTACCACCAGCGACGAGCAGAACCGATTCTGCGCCGTCTGCCGTCCCGCCTCGCGCATCGTTTCCAGTCGCTTCCGGTCGTTTAGCAGGCTCAAGGTTCCCTGCGCCATGGCCGTCACATCGCCCACCGCATACAGCAGTCCCGTCACCCCATCGTCAATCAGTTCCGGAACCCCACCCACGCGTGTCGAAATCGACGGAACCTTGCACGACATTGCTTCCAGCGCTGTCAGGCCAAACGACTCCTGCTCGCTCGGCATCAGCATCAGATCTGCCAGCGGCAGCAGCTCGTTCACCCGCTCCTGCTTGCCCAGGAAGTGCACCCGCGCTTGGATTCCCAGGTCGTGCGCCAGCCATTCCGCCGCCGACCGGTCCGGTCCGTCTCCCACCAGGATCAGTTGCGCCGGCATCTCCCGCGCCACCTGCGCAAAGGTCTTCACCACGTCCTGTACCCGTTTGACCGGCCTGAAGTTGGAGAGATGCATCAGAATCGCCTCATCCGGCCTCGCCAAGTGCAGTCGCGCCTTTGCCCGCGCCTCTTCGTCCTTGTAGGGCGTGTACAGATTGCAGTTGACGAAGTTTGGAATTGTCTCAATCTCCCGGGTCACACCGAAATCTGCGACTGTCTTCTCTTTCAGGTAGTCCGAGACGCAGGTAACCCCGTCGCTCTCCTGGATGGCGTGCCGCGTAATCGGCAGATAACTGCGGTCCAGCCCCACCAGCGTGATGTCTGTCCCATGCAGCGTGGTCACAAAGGGCAACCGCCGCCCCTTGACTGCCAGCATCTGCCGCGCCAGCAGAGCGCTCACCGAGTGGGGAATCGCGTAGTGTACGTGCAGCAGGTCCAGGTCATAGAACTCGGCCACCTCCGCCATTCGCGAAGCCAGCGCCAAGTCGTAGGGCGGGAACTCGAACAGCGGGTAATTTGACACCGAAACTTCGTGATAAAAAATTCCCTCATCCCGCCCGCTCAGCCGGAACGGTTGCGAATAGGAGATGAAGTGCACTTCGTGCCCCAGCGCCGCCAGTTCAATCCCCAGTTCCGTTGCCACCACGCCCGAGCCGCCATACGTGGGATAACAAGTGATTCCGATGCGCATAGAACCTGACCCTCTCTTGCTCTGTAATTTGTATTATTGACCCGGCCCCAAGCGATTTCATTCCCACAAAGCTGTCACTCTGAGCGAAGCACTGAAAATCTGGATGTCATTCTGAGCGAGCGGAGCGAGCCGAAGAACCTGCATTTGTTTTTGCGCTGCTCCGTATCAACCCAACAGAGCCGGATCAATAGCCGTTCTTTTGGATGCTTCCGGCGTCGCCAAGACCCGCAAATGAGATCAATTCGATTCCGGGCGCTCGTTCCAAGGCCGCCAGCGCCTCCCGTTCCGTCTCGCGCGATGCCAGCAACCGCGTGTGTACCCCCGCCAGCTCCGCGTCGTTGTAGCCCGGATGCGTCACCAGCTCCCACGTCCCCGGCGGAAGATTCCGGAGCAGGGCGCTCAGCGTCTCCGCATTCAGCGTGCCGGTCGCCAGAACGCCGACGGCCCCGTCTGTTGTTGCGAATCCTTCTTCCGCCACAATCTGCCGGAATCGCCGCTCCAGCAGCCGCAGCGCCGTCACCTCGCCTCGCCGAACCCATGGAGCCTCCGCCGTAGCCCGCAAGCTCCACGCCGCCTCAAACGGATTGCGCACCGCACCAATCCCCGCCGCCCGCGCCGCCCGTAGTACCGGCCTCAGCACGGCAGGAAACATGTGGACGTGCTTGTGCGTATCCACGTGGGTCAGCGCGACGCCCTTCGACCGCAGCAGCCCAATCTGCGCCGCGGCTTCTGCCTCGATCTCGCCGTCCCGCACCCTTCCAGATAGCAAGCGCATCAGAAATCCGCTCAATGTAAGATGAAATCGCCCAGTCCTTCGCTCCACCAGCGAGGAAATTTCCCGCACCGGTAGCACCGGCTCCCCGTCCACGAGAACCACATGGCAGCCCACGCCCAGCAAGGGCGTCGCGCGTGCCATTTCAATCGCTTCATTCGTTGCCCTGGCGCGCGCCATCAGCGTGGTGCTCGTCACCGCTCCAGCCGTAAGCAGCTCCGTAATGGCCCGGTTTACACCACCGGTCAGCCCAAAATCATCGGCATTGACGATAAGACGTCCCACCGGCTGAGTTTATCAATCTTGTGCCGTTCGCAGTCAGCCTGTTGCGCTGGTATGATGACAAAAGGCATCGTCGCCTTGCCGCCGAGTGTGGGCGGTTAGCTCAGTTGGTTAGAGCGCCTGCCTTACAAGCAGGATGTCGGGTGTTCGAGTCACCCACTGCCCACCAAGAATCGGTTATCTGC
>Ga0255356_1001092_pt1 | contig 17555 bp, 9 predicted proteins | sample HBST100metaG_FD_189944 | JGI IMG/M metagenome (GOLD analysis project Ga0255356, IMG submission 189944) | Peat soil microbial communities from Stordalen Mire, Sweden - H.B.S.T100 | ecosystem: Environmental > Terrestrial > Soil > Wetlands > Peat | place: Sweden: Norrbotten County, Stordalen Mire...
GGTACGGGAACGTTGAGCTCAGGTGTAGCAACACTTGCAACCTCATTCGCAACAGCGGGAACTGACTCGCTGACCGCGGTCTATGCTGGATCAACGACCTATGCCACCAGCACATCGAGCGCCGTTGGCATCACCGTTAGTTCCGGCACCAGCACCCCTGCTATGGCGTGCAATATCGGCTACAACATTTCGTCGCAAAGCTCATCGGGAAGCTCAGGCTCCTTCGGCGCTGTCGTCACCATCAACAACACGGGAACGACGGCCTGGACGAGTTGGACGCTGACCTGGACCTTTGCGAATGGGCAGACCTTCCAGTCCCTTTGGGGTGGAACGGAAACGCAAAGTGGCGCAAATGTGACGATAACCAGCCTAAGTTACGACGGCAGCATCGCCGCGGGTGGCAGCACCTCGCAACTTGGATTCAACGCTAACTGGAATGGCGTCACCAACGCAATACCGACAAACTTCGCGATCAACGGCACAACCTGCAGTAGCAATGGCAACAGCGGGTTCACGCTGGGGGCTTCGGCGTCCACTTTGGCAGTTGCCGAGGGAGGGAGTAGCGCCGACACCATTTCTGTAGCGGACTTTGGGGGATTCACCGGCAGTGTAACTCTTGCCGCATCCGGCCTGCCCACCGGCGTAACTGCCGCCTTCGGCACCAACCCCACAACCGGTTCCAGCGTCGTCACCTTCACTGCAATTGCATCACTTCCTGCTGGAACACCCTCTGTCACCATCACCGGAACCTCCGGCAGTGTGACCGCAAGCACCACCATCACACTCAACGTTGCGGGGTATTCGACCGTAGCGGTAAACCAAACGGGCACCGGCCAGGCCGTAACCAATCAGCTTTTGGGAATGAACATGGCTGCCTGGTACGACATTGTCGTCAACCAAACCGCGATTGTGGATGCGTTCCAGACTGCCGGCATCAAGGCTGTGCGCTGGCCCGGCGGATCGTGGTCGGACGTGTATCACTGGCAAACCAATACCAATTGCCAAAACGCTCCGTATGGTGGCGGGACACCTGATACCAATGACACGTTTGCGAATTTCGTTAGCGACCTTGCCATTCCGGCTGGCCTCGATGTGGCGCTTACGGCAGACTATGGTACCAACGCAGCTTGCACCGGAGGTGGCGATCCAAGCGAGGCTGCAGCATGGGTGGCTGCCGCGCTCACTGATGGCATTACAGTGAGCCACATGACCGTGGGCAACGAGGTCTACGGAAGCACATGGGAGGAAGACCTGCACACCCCAGCGCACGATCCGGCAACCTATGCCGCAGCGGTGGCTGGAACCAGCGGCTACTATAAGTTGATCAAAGCCGCCTCCCCGAATACTCTGGTTGGCGTCGTTGTCGAAGCAGATAACACAACCGGCGGATGGGACAATACGGTGCTCGCCAATGCGAAGGGCTCTTACGACTTCGTCGAATACCACTACTATCCCGAGGCGCCTGGATCTGAAAACGACACCACCCTCATCCAGCAAGATGCACAGCTACTAACCACGAACATCAACACCATCAAGTCGGAACTGACTAAGTGGGGGACTTCTGGAACACCTATTTATGTCGGCGAGATGGGCGCAACCTACGGCACTCCCGGCAAACAAAGCATGTCGATCACACAGGCCTTGTTTGCAGGCCAAGAGTTGGGAGAAATGATGAACGACGGAGTATCGCGCGCAACCTGGTGGATAGGCTTCGGTGGGTGCGCGGATAGTACCTACGGCGCAAACTTCTCCAGCTCACTCTATGGCTGGCAGAGCTTCGGCGGCTATATGGTCTTCTCCGATGGGCTGACCGATTATTACGAGTGCACTGCCGAGACTCTGGCGCCTGGAATCTTGCTGCCTACGGCGAGAGCGTTTCAGCTCTTCAGCAACGTCGCCGTTACTGGAGAAAGCGTACTTACCGCGAGCGTCTCCGGCGACACCACGGATGTGGTTGCGTATGCGGCAACCCATAGCGGCGGCACGGCGCTGGTATTGTTCAATCGCAACGAGACCTCCAGCGAGCCGGTCTCCATCACTTTGTCGGCACAGACTACGGCTTCGACCGTCACGGTCGAGACCTACGACAAGGCCATTTATGACCTGTCGGGTTCGCCGACGGGAACAATTCCAGACCCAGCAGGGACGAATACCTGGGCTCCGCCAACCACCACCACGATCAGTTCGCCGACGCTTCCGCTCAAACTGACCCTAACCCCTTGGAGCATGAATGTGATCACCATCCACTAAGTGCTTCTGCGTATCAATGAAACAATTGCGGCATACGCCTGAATGAACTTTATCTAAGCTTGTAGCTTTTATCTCTGGAGGCCGTTTTCCGGCCTCCAGAGAGATTGTGTTCTTTGTCACAGCACTCTCACATTCGCACAGCAAACTAGAAGACTATCTTCCCTGCAAACTGCACGAGACGTGGATTGTTCATCAGGCCTCCGCCTGCAACTTCGCCGAAGTTTGAAGATCCAACTCCGTTGGCTGGAGGGGCAAATTGGGTACGGTTGAAGAGGTTGAAGACCTCAACTCGGAACTCGAATCCCAGCTTTTCACCAGGACCGAAAGTCGTATGCTTGAAGGCGGCAAAGTCCCAATTGGCAACTCCATCTGCTCTCAGGCTCGAATCGACACGCGACTCGTTTCCGAAAGTATACGGGTCGGGCACTTGGAAACATGCTGAATTGATCCACCCGGCTCCGCCGCTCAGACCGCTCCGAACACGGTTCTGTGCACTTCCACTGGTTGCTTTTTTACAACCGGGAACCACATTGGGGCGCAGGCCGCCACCATAATAGTTGGCGCCATTGCCACCCGAGTTGATGTTGATGGGGAAGCCGCTTTGGAGTGTTGTTACCCCGTCAATTCCCCAACCGCTTACGACCTTATCCGCCAATGGCGGGAGATCGCTGAGCATCTTCTTGTTCCTTCCAACCGAAAGGTCAAGCACATAACTGACAATTAGATGCTGCGGAACATCTTGCGAAGAGAGAGACTTCTCGCCGCGCAGATTGTTATAGTCCTGAATACCGCCGGCCCCGCCGGTCTCCAGCCAAGACGTGATGGTGTCTGTGTTGCTTAGGAGCTTGGCCCATGTGTAGGCAGCCAACAGCGTGCCACCCCCGGCGAAGCGCTTCTGCAGAGTAGCTTGGAGAGAGTGGTAGTTACTGCCGAAGAACCCCTGTCCCGCATATTGAAGGCCCGCATACTGGGGGAAAGGCCGCAACAACTGCCCAACACTGGTTGTCGCCGACGACATCGCACTGCCGGGGGCAGAACTGCTTGCAAATGGATTGGCTACAGGCTTCGCGATCCCGGCCGCAGCAATTGCCTGAGCTTTAGTAGTCCCAGGAACAGCAAGTGCATTCAAGTAGTCTTGATGCGCTTGGGCCAGGTAGTTGTCCCCAATCTGGTCAGCCTGATAGCTGTATTGCGGCAGGTGGGTTCCCTTATTTGCGCCGTAAGCCACATCGGCGAACCACCCGCCCCAGAGAGTGCGTTGGACATCAACGTTCCACTGCTGCATGTAGCCATAATTGTATTGAGGGATGTCAAATGTAGGGCTCGATGCGCCTTCAACATCCTTCGCAACAACCGGCAGTCCGGTAGTAGCATCCCGAGATGCTCCGGGAGGCTGGACAAAGTTGATCCACGGAGTGCTGATCGTGTTGATTGGCAGTGCGGTGTTGTTGTTGTTTCCTACGTAATTCGTCTGGATGGAGTTGACCGGGTCGTTAAGAGGATTGGTCGCCCAGTTTGCATCGAGCGGAATCCAGAATAACCCATAGCCTCCACGCAGCACGGTCTTGGCATCGAGACTGTAAGCGAGGCCAACGCGCGGACCGACACCATTCCTGTTTGGATCCAAGTTGTAACGGCTGCTACGCGTGGCGCTATCGACCAGCCTAACTGCACCGAGTACCGTACTGGTTGGAACGTTACCGGCTCCAAGCGGTGGTATGGGAGTCGCGCCGATTGCCGCAGCAACTAGCGGATCGATCGCGGTTGGATCGAAGTACGATTGCCGGTTGTGACGCTCTGTCCATGGGGTCTGGTACTCATAACGCAGACCCAGGTTCAGCGTCAGCTTGTTGCTTGCATGATAGGTATCATTAGCAAAGGCGGCGCTGACAGTCTGCTTGCCAAGCACAAGGTTGGGAATTACCGCATTGCCAAAGAAGTGGTTTCCCACATTGCTCGGGTTCTGAGCCCATCCCAAAAGGAAATCAGCAAAGGCCAATGAATAGTTGTTGGGGTTATCAGGTGTGTAGTCTTGAGTGTACGATCCGCTAAACCCAAGAGATCCGCTGTAGATGTTGGTTTGGGCATAGTCGTCCAATGTGATTTCGTATTGAAAACCAGCCTGGATGGTATGGCGTCCCCGAACCAATGTGAGAGAGGGCGAAAGCCAGTACTGGGTGTCATGATCGACGATGTAGCTTTGCCCCTGGCTGGACATGACGTTGTCTGACATCCCCAGCACGTCAGGTGTCGGCGGCGTTCTATCGACAGATGGAATTTCAGCGTTGAACGCCGCTGACCACCCAATGGTTGTGAAATCCAACCCCGAATTTTTGGGGGTGCGCAGGTAGTTGAAGCGGCTGGCCGAAATATCCAAGTTGCCAATGAGGTTCGGCGTAAAAACGTAATTGTAGCCGATGGCGATTGCCTTCGAGGTCATCGTCTCTGTGCAGCGATCCAGGCAGAGGCCGGTGCCTAGCGGATCTGTGGGCAAATTCAAATTGTTCCATTGGCTGAAGCGACCGAAGAGATGCTGTGCCTCATTGATCTTTTGATCCACGCGCACAAGGTTCTGGTTCTGATTGCCACCAAGGGAATAACTCGACACATAGTTATTCAGCTCGTTGCTATTTGTCGGTTTCGGCCAATACTTCAGTAGAGCCAGAGCCGTCGGATTGAGGCGAGCGTAAGGGATCACATAGCCGGGAAACTTAGTCGGGGTGCCGACAGCTGCGCCAGAAGCAGTGAGGAGGCAGCCGCCAGCGCCGAGACCGTTCGAGTTAGGTGTAGTTTGAACCTGTCCACCGCACGGATCATAAATCGCCGGAATGATTGCCTGCGCATCGGCCGTAGCGAGCCCGCTAAGATCCACATTCTGCTTGTTCGCTATCTCGTTTAGCACCGCGGTCGTAGGGACCGTAGAGACCCAAGGCGCTCCTGACCGCTCACGGAAGCCCTCGTAGCTATAAAAGAAGAACGTTCTGTCTCTGATGGCCCTTCCACCAAAGTTGGCGCCAAACTGATTCTGAGTAAAGGGAGGCTTGGCTTTCCCGCCATTTTTCGAAAACCAGTCGTTGGCATTGAATACCTTATTGCGAATGTACTCATAAGCTTCGCCGTGAAAGGCGTTGCTGCCACTCTTGGTGCTCAAGTTCAGGACGCCGCCGGCCATCTTTCCCCACTCTGGGCCAATGTTATTCGTCTGAACTTTGAATTCTCCGATTGAATCCTGTGTCGGAATCAGGATGGGAAGATTGATGTATCCAATGTTGAGCGGTTGGCCATCCAGATACTCGGCGCTTTGATTGGCAAACGCACCGCCGATCTGGAAGTTACCCCAGGAAAACGGGTTCTGGCCCGTCGCTGTTGCGCCGGCCTGTCCTTGCATAACTACGGAAGGAGCCACTTCGACTAGGCTGAAGACATTGCGTCCATTTAGTGGAAGTTCATCGGCGTTGCGTGCTTCCACTACTTGGCCCAGCGAGGAGGTATCCGCTTGCAGTAGCGGAACTTCCGAAGTAACGGTCACTGTTTCGGTTGCTTGACCAACTGAAAGCGTGATGTCGACTCTGGCGGTCTGCTGGACGAGAATGACGATGTTCTCGCGGCTGACACGCTTGAATCCGGTCTTTTCAACCGAAAGGCGGTACTGGCCGGGGTTGAGGTTGACGAAGGAATACAGCCCTGTTTCGCCTGTTTGCTGCGTTTGTTTTTCCGAAGTTCCTGTATTGATGAGCGTGACGGCTGCACCAGCTTCCGCTGCACCGGATGTGTCTACAACCGTTCCGGTCAGGGCGCCGTAGGTCGACTGTGCTCTGAGTACAAGAGAGCACGACAAGAGGAGAATCACGCTGAGAAGGCCGCGCATGAGCGCACGGTCAGGCATTGCGCATCCCAATTTTGACATAGTGCCTCCGAAATTTCGTACTATCGTCGAGCGCACGCAGGGGAGCATACACTCCACGCAGAGGTTTACGGGGACACCTGTGAATTTGTACCAAAAGAGAACTCAAGAACGCTATTTATTTTCGGGATGCCGCTTGAAAAAGAGCAAATTCCCGCTTGGCATCTGCAGAACGGCCTGAAATCGTATACAGATGCATCAGACGATAATGTACGAGCTTGTCGGGGCTGGGATCAGCTTCTGCCGTAACCAGAATTTGGATTGCAGCCTTGACGTTCCCCAACTTCTGCTCCGCTTCAGCCAGATTCAGACTCGCCCACTGGGGAGGATGTTCCGCTCGCATGAGTGGCTGAAGAAACTCCCGCAGTGCTGCATATTGCTCCATCTGCAGCATGCACTTGCTCAGATGGGCTGCCGCCCGTTCATCTATCGGATACGCGGCAAGCTGTTGGCGGAATGCCTCTGAAGCGGCCTCCCATTCTTCCCGTTTCTCGCGCAGCAGTCCAAGGCTGTAAAGAAGGTCGGACAAATCTGGATGCTCGCGCATAAGTTGCTCATATTCAGCCGCTGCCTCGTCAGAGTGTCCTTGGTCTGCCAGAACATCCGCGTGGAATTGCTCCAGATAAGGTGATGCCGGAAACTGCTCATCGCATGCCTCTATCTGACGCATGCCCTGTTCGGCGCTCAGTACTGATAGGAGATATAGCAGGGTTATATCTTGAGGATGCTGCCTCCATCGATCTACGGCATCGGACCAACTGAGGTCAGGTTGGAAGTATGGAGACATCTTCGCCGCCACTGGAAATGCGCTTCGCGCTCCTGCAGTCCCTTCGCTAGAAGCTTCCCTTAAGGCCGCAAGAAAGGGTTCGGAGCCGGGCGCCTTACTCAACTTGGTGGCAAAGAACTGTCCACTCTGAATATAGGACTTAGCCAATTGAACGAAAGAAAGATCCGCCGGATAGTCCTTGTCATTAAGAAGCGTCTGGTAGATGACTGTTGATTCAACAGGCTCGTCGACATCCAGATAGCATGGAGCTACGACTGAGATGACTCGAAGATTCTGTCGTTCTTCACGAAATATTTTGTCGAGCATGGGCCTGACGCCATCAAGATCCTCCATCCGGCATTTCTCTTGTGCCAGCAGCGCATACGTCTCGGGGAGATACTTCTGTTTGAGAGCCAGGGAGTAATAGCGCATGGCATCCGCCGAGCGCCCTTGCATTTGCAAGCTGAGGCCCAGGTCGGTCAGCACCGCAGAGGAGGACGGAGTCTGGGCAAGTACCTTGCGATATAACTTCTCGGCAACTGTGTATTGCTTGGCTTCCATCGCCTGGCGTGCGGCTTGAAGCTCGGCGGCCTGTTGGGCTTGAATAGAAGGCGCGAACAAAGAAATAGCTAAAACGCACCATAGCCTCCAAACGTTAGGCAGGAACGGAGGCGATGCAATTAGTTTCTTCGCAAAAGATTTCTTTTCGATCATCCGGACTTCACTCCTTAGGTCGACCACCCAATGCATTCGCGAGCTATACGTGCAAAGTGAACACTCTAGATTGCTCAGTCCGTCTATCGTTGTCAAGCCATACGAATACACGCACGGTGAAGCAATTCCTTGCACCTCATCCCCAGGTGTATGATACCCTTCGTTCGATGAGCGGCACGTTAGTCACGGTCCGCCCTGGAGCATAGGAATGGAACGGTCGCGGCGGACGTTTCTGTTGAACATGTTGAATGGCGCGGCGTCTGCGGCATTCGCTCAGGGCGTCGTTCCGCACAGAGGCGTTCTTCAGGCACGAGGGAAGAGATCCGGCCTGCCATACGACGCCCATTTCGTGGAGGTGGCGCGAGCGGCGGGAGTCGATCGTCCGGTGCTCTATGGTTCGCCCAACCCCAAAAACTACATCCTTGAGTCGATCGGGTGCGGGTGCGCCTTTCTTGACTACGATAACGACGGATGGATCGATATCCTGGTTCTGGGAGGAAGCAGTTTCGCGGCTCCCGAACCTGGCATCACAAACCGGCTATACCATAACAACCGCGACGGAACATTTAGGGATGTCACCATCGAAGCAGGACTTACAAAGACCGGCTGGGCCTGTGGCGTATGCGTCGGAGACTATAACAACGACGGCTTCGATGATCTTTTCTTAACTTATTGGGGACAAAATGTTTTGTATCGCAACAATGGAAACGGGACTTTCACCGACGTGACTCGAGAGGCGGGATTGCTAAGCTCCACATCGCGCTATGGGACGGGATGCGCGTTCCTGGACTATAACCGGGATGGGCATCTCGATCTATTCGTATCGAATTACGTGGGCTTCGACTATGGAAAGACGCCTCTTCCCGGAGAAAAGTCTTACTGCTTCTTTCTCAACATGCCGGTCAATTGCGGCCCGCGCGGTTTGCCATTCGGCCACCATAGTCTCTACCGCAACAACGGCAATGGGACATTCAGCGACGTGAGCGAGGCGGCTGGAATCGCGGGCGCACGCAGCAACTATGGACTCACCGTTATTGCGGCCGACTTTGACGATGATGGATGGCCGGATATTTACGTGGCTTGCGACTCAAGTCCGAGCCTTCTTTTCTTGAATAATCACGACGGCACATTCAGCGAGGAGGGCGGTGTGCGGGGTGTAGCTTACAGCGAGGATGGCCAGCAACAGGCAGGCATGGGAGTTGCGGTCGGCGACTATGACGGTAAAGGGCATCTTGATATTTTCAAAACAAATTTTGCCGGGGATCTTCCCGTACTGTACCGGAATCTTGGCAAAGGAATCTTCGAAGACGCCACGCGCGAGAGCGGCTTGGCCGTGGATAACAGGTTTGTTTGTTGGGGAACAGGGCTTGAGGACTTCGACAACGATGGATGGCCGGATATTTCCGTTGCCACTGGCCACATTTATCCCGAACTTGAACACCGCTTTCCGGATTCTCCCTATAAGAGTCCACTGTTGCTTTATCGCAACCTGGGGCACGGCCACTTTGAGGAGTTATTCGATGAGGCCGGTAGCGCGATTCTAGAGCCACATTCGAGCAGAGGAATTGCCTATGGGGATTTCGATAACGATGGCGATATCGATATGCTGGTCGTGAATCTGGGCGAACCTCCCTCACTGTTCCGGAACGATGTTTCAGGGAAGAGTCACTGGATCAAGATCAGGCTGGAAGGCACTGTCTCCAACCGCACGGGGATAGGCTCGCGAGTAGAAGTGGCGGCAAACGGGCAAAAGCAGATGAAGGAACTGCAAAGCCAGTCCAGCTTTCTCTCATGCAATGACTTCCGGCTTCATTTCGGACTAGGCGACGCTCTGAGCGCCGATGTCGCTGTGCGCTGGCTCAGCGGACAGCATCAAACCTTGACTGCGCTCAAGGCGGACCGGCTGTACACCATCAAAGAGGGTCTGGGCATTGTCCCTAATCGCGGGGGGAAGTAACAGTTCTAGGGATGGTTAGCCTCCTTTCTCAGTAATGCGTAAAGAAGCGGCTTGCTGGTCGGTTTCTGGCTGCCTCCGTGTGGTTCAACGGTAACAAACACAGCATCGATTTCGGCCAATTGCTTTGGGTCATCGGAACGAAGCACCCACCGGCGGTTCGACTCGCTATCCATGTAAAGAATGCCAAGATTCATGGTGTGTGACGCGCCATTCGCCTCTGCATCTCGCTGTCCCCAAACTTGGAAGACGCTCGCATTTTTCACCCCTGGTTGGTGGTCGAGGTCAAACGCATAAAAGACCAGTGATTTATTCTGCGTGTAAAACACCCTTCCAAAGGGCTTGCGAGGGTGGTTGACGCTATCCACATCAAAGACATCGGCAATATAAAGCTTTCTTGCACCCATCAACTCACGAATATCGCGATCCGAAGTGAGATACTGTTCATCGTCCTTGAGACGGCGGTTTTGATCCCGGTTGGCTTCCTTCATATCCGTCAATTCCGATTCCAGCGACGCCGTATGCAGAAGGGAGCGGCTGTGCTCGGCACGAAGACTGAAGTAATCAACCTGTAAGGTTTCGTAAGCCTTTTCTTTTTCAGCCAGTTTTGTAGCCAGTAGATCGCGCTCCTCGGTTCGCTGCCGAAGGTCCGCTTCTCTTTCACTCTTCGAGTTTCCCAGCTCAATGATTCGTTCGTCGGCAAGAGTCGACGCCGCGCGCAGTTGAGCAATCTCCTTCTGTTCAGCGGAGATCCTCTGCTCCAGTTTGAAAATCTCTGCAGCCTGCGCGGCTGACAAATCGGGCGCGACTCGGCTCTCTGGCGTTGGACGATGTTCTTCCCCGAGCAAACTCGCGGATAGCTGAGGTGCAGAGATCTTCTCTCGTTCTCCTAGGCGATAGGCGCCCAATGTCAACGCGGTGATAACGCACGCCACCAGAGAGGCTAATGTAAGTCCTCTTTTGGAGATCAAAAGCGGTAGGCTCCAACCCCGGCGCGGCCTCCCCGCCTTGATGGATAACACTCTCTGCGGCCCTTGCCTGCGAATCGATGCGAAGAGATTCTCCCTGGCTCCGCGGTTATCCCATCCCTTGGCTTCTTCTACTAAGTCGCTTTCTGCACTAAGAAAGGCCATGCCCTCGTTGCCGATCAGGCAATACTCATCGTAGACGTGCCTGCAGGAACCGCACACCTGCAAGTGCCGGTCCAGATCCCGTTGCTCGCGGGCGCTGAGCGGGTTCAACTGCGCTAAAGCACAAAGCTTCTTGAATTTATCATGCTCGTCCATTACTTCAGTTTCTTCCATTGTGATGGTTCCGCAACCTTTCAACTACCGCGCTCTTGCGCAGTTTCTCGAGACCCCGATAGAAATGATGCCGCACATTGCCGAGCGGCTCATGAAGGCGTTCACTGATTTCACGTAGGTCCAGGTCTTCAAAATAAAACAGTTTTAGGGTTCTGCGCTGAGCCTCGGGAAGATCTTCAAACGCGCCCTGCAAACGCTCGAAGTCTACTTTCGCCTCAATTTCGCGCTCCACATCGGCGTTTCCCATGAGTGTGCCGTCCAACTCCTCCGACTCGATATTGGTGCGCGCATAGAATCCCCTGCGCGACAAATGCGTTTTCCGATCCCGAGCCCGGCTATAGGCCACCTGCACGATCCATACTTTCGCGCTCCCTCTGGAAGGCTCGAAAGTGAATGCCTTTCGAAATAGATACAAGAAGCACTCCTGAACCACCTCCTCCGCCTCCCCAGCGTCGCTGAGGATGCGAAACGCAATGCTATAAACCAGCCTTGAGTGACGACTGAAGAGTATATCCAGGGCGTCCGGATCATGGTCCAGCAACAGCGCAATGAGTTTTTCATCGCTCAGATCGGGATCCCTGACGGAGTGCGAAACCGCTTCCAAAGGTCCGTGCAGTGCGTACGGCATCTCAAATGGTTCAGATCTTCGCACCGGGGAGAGGTCGAATTGTTCCGGCAGCGCCAAGCCGCTCCGGGGATCTGCATCACTGGCCACTGGCAGCACCTACATGAAACAAAGGAACTATACGCGCACCAGTATTCGATTTTCCAGAACTTTATGCGTGCGGTGCACCGATGAAAAATAGTTAGAAATTTCTGGTACACTTCTCCCCCTTCGGTCGTATATATTCATCGATGCCTGCGAGGTAGGGCCTATTCTCTGCCAGAAGCCCTTGGCTCAAAGACAATTCAAGACCTGCAGCGAGCCGTCGGGAGGTAAGTGTTGCTGAATCGAACCTCATTGCTAAAAGGAATACTTCAGTGCAGGTCTCTTGCCTCCCTCCTGCTCCTGACGCTATTGCCTCAGATGATGCATGGACAGTCCACTGCCGCATCCCTCACCGGAAGAATCACCGACTCGCGGAAGGCAGTTATCGGTGAGGCCACTGTGCAGGTCATTAATACCGGCACGGGCATTCACTATCATGGCCTCACAAATGCTATCGGCATATACTATGTCTCCGACCTGCCTCCTGGAAGGTATCGCATCGAAGTGGAGAAGCTTGGATTCATCGCGCTCATTGAGTCAGACATTATTCTTCACGTGCAGGATGCTCTCGAAGTGAATTTTGAAATGGAACTGGGCTCCGCATCCGAAAGCGTAACGGTTGAAGGCAGTGCGCCGCGCCTTGGCACAGAGACTTCCAGTCTGGGCACAGTGGTCGAACGTCGCGAAGCCAACGAACTTCCCCTCAACGGACGGAACGTATTCAACTTGATTGCTCTTGCCCCATCCGTCATTCCACAAGGCAGCGCCACGGGAACGCCGGTGGGGGTTAACCCATTTGGCTGGGGAAATTACCAGGTGAGCGGGGCATTCGGCAATCAGAGTGTCATGTATCTTGACGGACAGCCTCTCAACATCACTTACATCAATCTACCTTTACTGGTTCCAACACAGGATTCGATTCAGGAGTTTAAAGTCCATACCGGCAATCTTCCTGCAGAATGGGGAAGATTTGCAGGAGGTGTCACGAACCTCAGCACAAAGGGTGGTACTCAATTCGTTCGCGGCGAAATCTATGAGTACCTCCGCAACAGAGTGTTCAACGCCAACGACTTCTTCCTCAATCAGGCAGGAAAACCCCGCCCGCCATGGGTACAGAATCAGTTTGGAGCCGAGGCAGGAGGACCGCTGGACTTTCACGGATGTTGCCAAAACAACCGAACATTCTGGTTCACAAGTTGGGAAGGATTCAGACTGCGTACCGGAAGTCCGTTCACCGCGACGGTCCCAACTGAAGCAGAGCGTGGGGGAGATTTTTCGTCAATCAGTGCCCCAATCGTGGACCCTTGCGCGGGCAGTACACTGAACGCACAAGGGGCGTGCCCAACGAACACCTCCCAACCGACCGTCTTCCAAGGAAACCTCATTCCGCCAAACCGCATTAACCCGACGTCTAAAGCGCTCCTCCATCTTTGGCCGCTCCCTAACGCTCCCGGAACCGTTGCACCCTCAGGAACGTTTAACAATTTCAATACCGTTGCGAATACAGGCGGGAATCAGGATCAAGCTGTCGAACGAGTCGATCAGGACCTCACCAATAAGCAGAAACTCTTTGGCCGCTTCAGCTACTGGGACGTGCTCGATCTGCCCATAGACCCGCTGCAAAATGGCCTGTGCGAGGATAGATGCCTGGAGACTTACAAGACCAAGGCATTGGCGGCAGGATACAACTACAGCATCAGCTCAATGACCATCTTCGATGTGAATGCCGGCGTTAGTTACTTTGCCTATCTTCGCTCTCCGAAGAATGCTAACTTCGATCTGGCTTCGATCGGCTGGCCTGCCGGCTACAGTACGGTGATCCCCTCCATCATGCGTACGCCCCCAACGCCGTGTGTAGCCAATTTCGCCGACAATATCATGTGCACGCAGGGGCAGAGCTTCATTCAGGATCACAATACTCAATACAACATCTCTCCAAGTCTCACACTGGTGCGCGGCCGCCATCTCTATCACTTCGGTTTCCAATTCGAAGTGAGCTACGATGATGCGGCCCAGACCAATGTGTCCACTGGAGCCTTTGACTTCTGCGGAGTCGGCGAGGCATGCTTCACCGGTGTTTCAATGGCCGATTTTTTATTGGGGTACGCAGACAACTTCCGCAATGTGAACAATCACTACTCGGCGCAGGCGGTGGTTCCGGCCTTCACCGCCGGCAAGCAGGTATATCGCGCTCTCTACTTCAATGACACCTGGCGGATTACCGATGCGTTTTCGATAAACCTTGGCATCCGCTATGAACTGCAAGGACCATGGTCGGAACGTTTCAATCGCCTTACCTACTTCAATCCGAAAGCAGCCAGCTACATCAATCAGTTTATGACAGCGGGATCCGCCCCTGTGATGGGCGATGTATTTCTTGTCTCTCCAAACGAGCGGAACAATCTGCCTCTTGCCGAAGACAATGCGGCACCACGGTTTGGCATCGCTTACAGCCTGTCACCGACTATGGTAATGCATGGCGGATATGGGATCTTCTGGATACCGGACTATGTGTCGTACGCATTGAACCCCAGCAACGATATGGTGAATGCGGCGAGCACAACCTACACCGGAACGGTAGATGGAATTCACCCCTATAACACCATCTCTCTTCCGTTTCCAAATGGCATTTCACCGCCGCCTGGGAGATCCCTTGGGACCAAAGGGACACAGCAGTTTCTTACTCAGGTTGAGCAATCGATCATTGAGGTTGATCGCGCCAATCACCCGTACGGCTATGTTCAGCAATGGAACCTTAGTTTGGAGCAGCAACTTCCTGCGAAGTTATCGCTCGTGGCCGCCTACGTGGGATCTAAGGGAACTCATTTAGCCCAGTATTCACAGCAGATCAACCAGATCTCAGATAACTTCCTTTCCCAAGCTGCGGCTGAGTTCGCTGCGGGCGGGCGGTCCGCCGTTAGTCTGCTGCATTCAACTCCAAATCCATTTCTGGTGAACGGGCAAGCGCTCGCTCTCGCGGCTCCGACTACTACGCTGGGACAATTGCTCAGACCTTATCCCCAATACATTAGCGCGGAACTCGCCGGCCAAGGATCATTCGACAGTATCTACCACTCGTTCCAGATCACGGCGCAAAAGCGGTTCTCGGCTGGCGGAGTTCTTCTCGCCGCCTATACGAATTCCAAATTGATCAGCAATACGGATACCCTGACAGCCTGGCTTGAAAACAGTGTGGGCGCGATTCAAGACAATAACAATCTGCAGGCGGAACGCTCTTTATCCTCGCAGGATGTGCCCCAGCGCCTGGTCATCAGCTATGTGCTGGACTTACCTTTTGGACAAGATAGGCATTTTCTAACCCATATTGGCCATGTTCTGAATGGAATTCTGGGAGACTGGGGAATGGATGGTGTAACAACATTTCAAAGAGGGTTCCCGTTGGTGTTCAGCAGCGGTGAAGTGAATGACGTAACCCTGTTCGGGGCTGGCTCGCGTCCAAACCTGCTGCCCTCATGCAGCAAGGCTGCCTCATTGAGTGGACTCAATAGGCCTCGAGGATGGTTCAATCCCGCATGTTTTGCCGCACCAGCCGACTTTACATTTGGGACAGAGCCCCGAGTTGATCCTACATTGCGTTCCGATGGCGTTGACAATTTCGACCTTGCTGTTTTTAAGAGGGTGCTCTTCGGCCAGCAAGAGCGCGCCGGCTTTGAGTTCAGGGTAGAGTTCTTCAATCTATTGAATCGCACTCAGTTCGCTCCGCCCAACACGACCTGCTGCGCGAGAAACAATGCGGATTTTGGCGTGGTGACCAGCACCGATCCTGGAACCAATCCACGCCTGGTACAGTTCGCATCAAAATTATTCTTCTAGAGCAGTTTTGCTTTTTACTATAGACCGGTTTTGAAAGGGCACGGCTTTAGCCGTGCCGCAAAATGCCAATAAAATCAATGGGCTTTAGCCCCTGAGGGAAAGCCCTATGGTCTACACCATTTCCGAATCTGCTCTAGTAAACCCTTCAGGTGGGTAAGCGTCATTTTCTGGCCGCCTTGTTTTGGTGTTGTTCAGGGTTCAAGCTCGATTTGTGGTGGCCATGTGGTCACGGAGGGCTTGGATGGAAGTTGGAGCCGAGGTTGGGGAAGGCGCTCCTGAGCGTCGGCGGTACTGGACTGCGGCGGAGAAGCGGCGGATCGTGGAGCTAACGATATCGTCGAGCCAATCGGTTGCATCGCTGGCGCGGCAGCATGGCGTGAACGCGAACCAGGTGTTCTATTGGCGGAAGCTTTATCATGCGGGCCAGCTCGGTGGGGAGAGTGCCACTGACGCACCAGGCCTTCGCCTTCTCCCAGTTTCGGTGGGCAACGAAGAGCCAGCAGAGGCCGAGGCATCGGAGACAGAGCGGGACACACAGGAGAGTGCGGAGCCGCCGTTGACGATGAACATCGAGTTTCCGGGCGGTGCGCTGATCAGCCTTGTGGGCGCCGTCGATGCCGAGATTGTTCGTGCGGTTCTTGAGAGTTTGCGCGGATGATCCCGGCTAACACACAGATCTGGCTTGTGGCAGGAGTGACAGATATGCGCAGAGGCTTTTCGAGCTTGGGCGGCCTGGTCCAGAGCGCGCTCGATAAGAGTCCTCTGTCAGGGCAAGTGTTCATCTTCCGGGGCCGCAGAGGCGACCTGGTAAAGCTGATTTGGCATGATGGCGACGGGATGTGCCTGTTCCAAAAGCGGCTTGATCGTGGACGATTTGTATGGCCGCAGGCAACGAGCGGAGCTGTGTCGTTGACGCGCGCGCAACTGTCGATGCTATGCGAGGGGATCGATTGGCGTCAGCCTGCGCGGACATGGCAGCCTCCGATGGCAGTGTAAGTTATAGTCGCTAACTTATTCTTGAGTTACTACATTTTATTTATGTATTCAAGTTATGATTGTGGCATACTGCGTACATGATTTGCGTGCATGCCCGTCCGAGCGAGATAGAGAAGATGGGCGCACCCGCGTTGACTCATCTGGTGATCGCGCAGATGGCGCGGATTGAGCAGCTCGAGTTTCAGATCGCAAAGCTGAAGCGCGAACAGTTCGGGCCTAAGTCGGAGAAGCTACCCGTCAACGAGGCACAGTTGACGCTATGCTTGAGCGGTAGCGTGATCGAGGCTCAGCCGATTGCGCAGACCGAACAGCCTGAAGCGAGCAAGGAAAAGCCCGCACGTGCCCCGCGCAAGAGCCGCGCCCTGCCGGCGCATCTGCGGCGCGAAGTCAGAACGCATCTTCCTGAACACACCAAGTGCCCATGCTGCGATGGAGAGTTGCGCAGGCTGGGCGAAGACGCGTCGGAGATGCTCGAGTATATGCCGGCCAGCTTCTTCGTCATCCGCCATGTGCGCCCGAAGATGAGCTGCCGCAAGTGCTCTTGCGTGGTACAGGCTCCGGCGCCGGATCGCGTGATCGATCGCGGTCTGCCGGGACCTGGCCTGCTTGCACATGTTGTCACTGCAAAATTTTGTGATCACCAGCCTTTATATCGTCAGTCACAGATCTTCGCTCGCGAAGGCGTCGAGTTGGATCGCTCGATTCTTGCCCGCTGGGTAGGTGAAGCCGCCGCGTTGCTGGCGCCGGTGGCCGAAGTTCTGCGCCGCTATGTGCTGGCAACAGAAAAACTGCATGGCGACGACACGCCGCTGCCCGTGCTTGCGCCGGGAACAGGCAAGACCAAGACCGGCCGCTTCTGGACCTATGTTCGCGATAACCGTCCCGCAGGCGACAAGACAGCGCCTGCTGTGTGGTTCGCATACTCGCCCAACCGCAAGGGCGAACATCCGCAGCGGCATCTGGCCAAGTTCGAGGGTATCTTGCAAGCTGACGCGTTTGCCGGTTATGTTGCCAGTGCGGTTATGTTGCCTACGCCTCCAGAAGCAGTTTCTGATGCGTTTATGCGCAGATATTGAGGCAACATAAATAGACTTCGAAGACTGGTTGTACCCCAAGATGTCTGT
>Ga0255356_1001094_pt1 | contig 17530 bp, 13 predicted proteins | sample HBST100metaG_FD_189944 | JGI IMG/M metagenome (GOLD analysis project Ga0255356, IMG submission 189944) | Peat soil microbial communities from Stordalen Mire, Sweden - H.B.S.T100 | ecosystem: Environmental > Terrestrial > Soil > Wetlands > Peat | place: Sweden: Norrbotten County, Stordalen Mire...
TTGCGGTCGATGGCGTGTTGCCCGCGTTGTCGCTGATGGTCAACGAACCCGGCTGCGCTCCCGTCGCCGCGGGGGTCAGAGTGATCGCGATGGCGCAGGTAGCTCCCGCGGCCAGCGTTCCGGGGTTGGCGCATGTGGTCGTCGATGAATCGAGGGCGTATCCGGTCCCTGTCAGCGCCAGCGACGAGATGTTCAGCGCGGTCGTCTGGCTGTTCTTAAACGCAACTTTCCCGATGGCGCTCTTGCTGCCGACGGCCACGTTGCCAAAGCTCAACGCTGTCGTTGAGACCGTGGTCTGTGCATAGGTTGCTGAAGAGAACAGGCTGAACATCGCCGTAAGCGAAAGCAGAACTACCCTGCGGATATTCCCCATAGAATCCTTTCCACGGTTAGACATGGCGCTAACCTCGACACTTCCGTTTCGCGCTGCCGAGCGGGGGGAATGCCGCTGGCTGCGCGTGCTGCTGAATTGTTATCTTTGCGCCGAACTTCACGCGCGTGAATTTAGTAACCTTTGTGAGAACTTAGGTACCTGTGCGACTGAGTGCCGGCGACCCCGGCTCACAATACATACGACAGATTGAATCGCGAACGTCCGATGGGAAACTCAACAGGGAAATCGGCGGGGAATCGGACGAGATGATTCTAATCACGGAAAATCCGTGAATGCAAGTGAATTCTAATGAATTTATTTTTATCGATTCTTGCGCAGTCTTAGTCGCGGGGGCGCAGCGAACATCCGTTCTGCTCCTAATAAGCGTCTTGGCCATGCCAACGCGCGAGTCCGATGGCCGTACATCGCCGTTGTGAGCCTTGCTTTTCCACATCAGGGCACCTGCGCCTGCGCATCTCCGCGGTCTTTGCGCTACCCTTGAATACCAGATGAGCATTTGTACAATCTGCGATGGGGTAGGCTTGGTGCGGGTGGTCAACGACGCCGGGCAGTGGGTGTCGCGCGCCTGTGAGTGCCAGCAGACGCAGCGCGAGGAGCGCCGTCTGTCAGCCGCGCACATTCCCGAGCGTTACCGGCACTGTTCGTTGGATACTTACGAGACCGCCTTCAAAGGGGCCAATCCTTCTCTGGCCCGAGCGCTGACTAACGCGCGCAAATTCGCCGAAACCTATCCGGTTGATACCGGGGGCAATGGGCTTCTCTTTGTTGGTGCGGCCGGCCTCGGCAAAACCCACCTGGCTGTCGGTGTGCTCAGCCGGTTGGTGCAGGAGCGCGGCGTCAAAGGGTACTTCTGCGACTATCGCGAGCTGCTCAAGAACATCCAGAACAGCTACAACCCGCAGGTGAATACCACCGAACTCGAACTGTTGAAGCCGGTCTTTGCCGCTGAAGTGCTCGTGCTCGACGACCTGGGAGCCCAAAGACCCAACGAATGGGTGTCGGATACGGTCGCGCTCATCCTCAACACCCGCTACAACGACAAGCAGACAACCATCATCACCACCAACTGGGCCGATCTGCCGGCGGGCGCCGGAACCAGAATCGACAAGGACGGCAAACAGCCTGCCCGCAGTGAAGACACCCTGGGCGACCGCATCGGAGACCGCATGAGGTCTCGTCTCGCAGAGATGTGCGTCCGTGTCGAAATGGCCGGTGAAGATTTCCGCCAGTCCGTCAAGCGGGCTCGCTTCGGGTAAATCCGGGCTCTCAGCTTCCAGCGGCAACGCCCGGCAAATCCCACAAAAGCCGCTGACCTGCTAACTCGCTACTCCGCGCAGAGCTAACTCTCTGCAATGAGAATGAAACATGTTTTACAAGGCTTGGTATATCGTTTCTGTGTAGCTCACCCGCGGAAAGAAACCCATGCGCAAGAACCTTGAAGCCACCGGCCTGGCAGCGTTGGCCCTGCTCGTATGGATCACTTATAGCGCCCTTTACGGTTCCAACCCATTGCCGGGCCGCATTCCTACCCACTTCGATCTTGCCGGCAACCCCAATGGCTGGGGTTCGCCCACCACACTGCTGCTGCTTCCGGCCGTGGCCGCGACCATGTACCTGGCCATGACAATATTGGTGCGCTTCCCCTCGGCATTCAGTTACCCTGTGACGGTCACGGCCGAAAATCGCCCCCGCCTGCAGAAGCTGACCATCAGCATGGTCGCCTGGCTCAAAGTTGAACTGGTCTGCCTGTTTGCCTGGATTCAATGGTCAATCGTTGCTGCGGCACGGCATGGCCACAGCGGATTGTCTCTGGCGCTCATACCGGTATCAATTTTGGTGATCCTTGGAACTGTTGTCTGGTTCATTGTGGCCTTGCTCCGGGCGGGGCAGGCAGCAGCGGCCGCCTAGTTTCGGCCGTTCCTTCTCTTCAGACAGTTCCAGCCATTAAAACACCCACAGGCTTCCCAGCAGCAGCAGCATCGCTGCGATGGTCACGGGCTGGTAGACAAAATCGCCCGGCTGCCGGGAGCGATTCATCCGGTATGGGGGCGTCTGCATGGAGGAGGAGGCGGACTCGGGGAAGCCGTTCATCGTGCGCTGCCTTTCTGAGCCTTTCGGCATGGGGTACGGAAATGGGTTCGCGCCAGTTCCGAGCGTGCTCAACTTCTTTAGACGCCGCTCGCCCGCCAGAGATGCCCCAAAAAAGATGCAAATTCGAATAATATTGTGGCGCTGCATTGCATATCGGCCGGTAGCGAAAATCTTCACGTCCATTAACAAGAACGGGGAATGCCGGTCTATTCCTTTGGTAACGGGTGTAGAATTTCGCTCGTGAGCACTGGTCCCCAACTCGTCCCTTCTGTCGAGACGCGGGAGCGTAATTGGCTGCCGCTGGCGGTTGCTGTCGCAATCATGCTGGTTGTGGCTGTCGCGGCGGTGCTGATCCTGGAACATGGCAAGCCCACGGCCAAGGTGACGCCGATCTCGGCGCCCCCTGATGCCTATGCGGCCAGCCTGCCCCTCACCAACCTGGTCATGAGCGAGTCCGGCAACCTGGCCGGCGGCAAGGTCACCTACGTCGACGGGCATATTGCCAACAAGGGCGGTCGCATCGTCACCGGCGTCACCGTGCAGGTGCTCTTCCGCGACTTCGCCCATGAAGTGGCGCAGAACGAAACCCAGTCTCTCAAGCTCATCCGCATGCGCGAGCCCTACATCGATATCGAACCCGTCTCCGCTGCGCCCCTCAAGCCCGGCGGTGAGCAGGACTTTCGGCTCATCTTCGATGCCGTTTCTCCTGACTGGGATGGCGCTTACCCTGAAGTGCGCGTGGTCCACGTCGAAACAAAATAGCCCTCCCGGCCTCTCTTTACCGGGTAGAAAATACCTGACCGGGTAAAAATTACATAGTAGTTCTCCCGCCGAAGACGCCCGCCTGCTCTTGATTCCCGCCTAGCCATCTTCTCAAGTTGCTCATTCCAAACAATCTAACCAATCTCTCCCGCAGCCGGAGCCGTTTGGCATCGGCATTGCACTCTATATAGGCAAGCAGACACGACCGCTCCCGCAGGCCTTTCGCGGAGATCGAATCGGCGAGGATCACCCACTCAATGAGAAGCAATGCAACATCTCGCAACTTGTTCGTTGGCCAGCTAGCCACACTCGTGCTGGCATCCGCAGTCGGACTCCCCGCATTCGCGCAACAGGCTGCGGAGCCTCAAAGCGCTCCTCCATCGGCGGCGCAACAGCAACCCTCCCCTGCGGTTTCGTCGCCAGCTAACGCCTCCAAGGAGGGGTTTTGGGGACGCGTGAATCCCTTCGCCCGCAAAAAATGGGTCAAAAAACAGACCGATCCCATCAATGACCGGCTCGGCGAACTCGATGAGGTCAGCGCCAAAAATGCCCGCGACATCAAGGATGTGGACGGACGGGCGCAGGCGGGCATCGGTCAGGCGCAGTCCTCGGCAGACGCAGCCAATCAGGCGGCAACCGCCGCCGCAGCCCAGGCTCTCAATGCTGGCGCCACGGCGCAGGGCGCAGCCGGCCGCGTTGACCAGTTGAACTCCACCGTCAGCGGCCTTGACCAATATCGTCTCGTCAGCGAAGTTGAAGTACCTTTCCGCGGTATCCAGCCTGCATTGTCCGAGGCGGCCCGCAAGCAGTTGGACGAGTTGGCTGTCACCCTCGCCGGGCATCAAGGCTACATTGTCGAGATCGAGGCGCACTCCCCGGCATCCGGCAGCGCCGGCATCCAGAGTTCCGAGCGGTTGGCTGAAGCGGTCAAGCGCTACCTCGTTACGCAACATCAGATTCCCGTCTATCGTTTGCACTCCGTGGCCCTTGGCAATGCCCAGGCCCCCGCAGCCGGCGCTGAAGTCACCAAGCCGGCCCGGAACAGCAGCGTGCATCTTCGGTTGATGGAAAACAGTTTGGCGGCCCAGGGAGGCGCGACACCCCATGGCGTGGCTTCCCTGAATGGTGCGGAGCGGCCCTAATAAGCCGCAGCCACTCCCTCCGAGGCTCTGTCCGTTCTGGCGGCTTCCCAGCCGTTTGGCCGCCAATCAAGCTCTCGCAACACGAGAGAACCAAGGCAACTTGGCCCCCGCTCATAACGGGGGCATTTTTTTGCCGCCGCGCACCTCTTTCCCGCTCGTTACAAGACCCGCAGTCGCGATGGTTCTTATGGAACCTTGCCACCCCAGGGCAACCGCATGAACATTCCTTGTTGCAGAATCGAGTTCGGTAAGCCATTCGAGCTGGTCCCGGCGTGCCTCCCAGCGGGAGGCGGCGATAATAGCCCAGGGCGAAGCTCTGGGAATGTGTTTTGGCAGAGTGATCCCGCCCCGGAGGGGCGGATCGAATCCGGTTCAAGAGCAAGATCGCCCTTTATGCGATTGCCCAGTGCCACTTCTGCGGTTCGCATGGCTAATCCGGTTTTGTTACAATTCATAGGGCTCACAAGCTCAACAGAATTCAGCGCGGGTTCTCGCTTGCTACCGGAGGTTCATATTGAACACCGCATTTCACTCGACAAAGAGGCTGGCGCTCGCGGCGCTCTTCTTCGCAGCCGTCGTGCTGGCGCCTGCCGCCTGCATCGCGCAGGCTCAATCCAGCGCCGATAAATCCCCAGCGGCCTTCCATCCCGGCGAACTCTGGAACGATACCTCCGGTACCCCGATCAACGCGCATGGCGGCGGCTTCCTCTATCGCGGCCACACTTATTATTGGTTCGGTGAATTCAAAACCGAGGGGCCGGGCGGCAATGCGGCCAACGTCGGCATCTCATGCTATTCTTCAAAGGACTTATATCACTGGAAGAATGAAGGCATAGCTCTCAAGGTTTCACAGGATCCGGCCAGCGAAATCGTTGCCGGCTCCATCATCGAGCGGCCCAAGGTGCTCTATAATAAAAAAACGAAGACATATGTTATGTGGTTCCACCTCGAACTCAAGGGGCATGGATACTCGGCGGCGCGTGCCGGTGTGGCCGTCAGCAAGCAGGTTACCGGCCCTTATACTTTTCTACGCAGTTTTCGACCGGATGGCGAGATGTCCCGCGACATGACACTTTTTGCCGACGACGATGGCAAGGCATATTTGATTACCACTTCAGAGAATAACCAGACCCAGCACCTGTCGCAGTTGACCGGCGACTATCTCAACACCACGGGACACTTCACGCGCATCTTCGAGCACAAAGCCCTTGAAGGGGCCGCCATCTTCAAGGCGAATGGCCACTACTTCTACATCGGTTCGCACACCACCGGCTGGGCTCCAAATCCCGCCTTCGCCGCGGTGGCCGAATCCCTCGAAGGTCCATGGAGAGAACTGGGCAATCCCTGCCTCGGCGAGAATGCGCAACTCACCTTTGGCGCGCAGAGCACCTACGTCCTCCCGGTAGCCGGCAAAAAAGGCGAATTCATCTTCATCGCCGATCGCTGGAGACCCAGAAACGCGATCGACGGTCGCTATATATGGTTGCCGATCGACATTCAGGCTGATCGCTTCACCATTACGTGGCGTCCCGAGTGGGATCTCAAACATTTTCACGCGGCGCCTCCGGCGGCCAATTCCGGCCCCGGCGCGCCGGGCGTTTCGCCGGCTCTTCCGGCTGCGCGCTAGCGTTTGGAAGTTCAATTTTTTCAGAGACTTGCATTAGCATCCAGCATCGCCAATTCGGGAATCGTTCCGGGCGATCTGCGGTCTCTGCCGGCGGGGGGTAAATCTGCTTGACACGGTTTGTTTGGCAGGTGTACATTTCCGCCGTTACCAAAGTCTGTGTATTTGTGCCTGCGAAAGCGGAAACGAACACACAAACCGGGAAACATTTAAGGAGATTTTGCGGTGACTGAACTTCGTTTTCGCCTCTTCTTCCCAAGCGTTTCCTCGATGCAAGACCATCAAGCGCCCCAAAAGAGCGCATCGATGGACGAAGCAAGCAAACTTCAACGAATAAGTGAGGCTAATGTGAACAAAACACGCTTGATGTTGCTCCTTGCTCTTCTGCTGCCCGCCAGCTTCCTGGCGGCTCAGGAGTTCACTGGGCATGTCACGGACGCCACCGGTGCCGTTATTCCCAAGGCAACCATTGTCGCCCGCAATCTTGAGACCAATGTGAATACCACAACGGTCTCCACTGGGGCTGGCGACTATACCATCCCCCTGTTGAACCCAGGCCCATATACGGTTACCGCTCAGGCCACCGGCTTTGAGAAGGAACTCCGTACAGGCATCGTTCTGCAGATCAACCAGACGGCCGTCGTCAACTTCTCGCTGCCGGTTGGCCGGGCCACTGAATCCGTTACCGTACAAGGTGACGCTCTGCTCGATGTCGGCAAGGCTGACATCGGCGAGGTCGTCGAGAACGAGCGGGTTACCGAACTCCCGATCAACGGTCGCGATCCCGGCATGTTGTCGATTTTGAACGCCGGCGCCCTCTGGAACCAGTGGATCGGTTACCAGCGGCCTTTTGATGATACCCAGGCCAACCTCTCCGTCAACGGCGGCGGCGGCGGAAACACCGCCCTCATGCTCGACGGCGTCTCCAACGAAGCCACCTCCACCAACAACACCGGCAACGCCAAGATTGCCTATGTGGCGCCGATCGATTCCGTGCAGGAATTCAAGATCATCACCAACCCCTACGATGCGCAGTTCGGCCGTATGGCCGGCGGCGTCGAGGACGTGGTCCTCAAGGCTGGCACCAACAAAATTCACGGCGACGTGTATGAGTATGCCCGCCGCACCTGGATGGATGCCGATACCTGGCAAAACGACTGGAACATTGCCCGGTTGACAACCTCCACCCCTGCCAGCAGGAAGCCCTACTCGGCGGAAGCAAACAAGCGCGATCAGTACGGCGCTGAGTTGGACGGCCCTATCTCTCTGCCCAAGCTCTACAACGGGCGGAACCGGTCGTTCTTCACCTTGCAGTACGAAGATTGGAACGAGGTTGAACCGAATACCGTCACCGACTCCGTGCCAGGCTCTGGCTGGGTCACTGGCGACTTCTCCAACCTGACCTACTGGGGCGGCGCAACAGCAGGCTATCTTCCGCTCCTCAACAAGGATCCTGAGAATATCTCCTACAACGCGACAACCGGTGTTTATACCCGCGTTCCCTTCGGTCCTACCGACAGTCCCAATCAGGGTGTCGTCACCATCCTCCCATCGGCCGGAAAGGCGAATGTTCAGCCTACCGCCGTTGCAAACACCCTCCCTGCTTCGCGCATCAACTCCTTCGGGCAGAAGATGATGCAGCTCTATCCCGCGGCAAACACCGTTCCTTCAGTGGGCTCCAATCCGTTTGCCAGCAACTACACCGCGCCCGGATCCGATACGGATCGCTATCGCAATATCCTCGGCAAGGTTGATGAGAACATCTCCGCCAAGGATCGCTTCAGCCTCCACTATGGATACTGGGAGCGCGTTGAAAAGCGCAGCTACGACGGCTTCACCGGCCCCGAACAGCAAGGCCAGTTGCCTCACGGCGAGCGCAGCCACACCTTCACCACTGAAGAAACTCACACCTTCACTCCCAACCTGCTCTTCGACTTCCGCGCCAACGTAACGGCAAGAGCCGACTACAGCTACAACGGCCCCGGCGGCTTTGATCCCACCACTCTTGGTTGGTCAGCTGCTGAGGTCGCCATGTTGGGAACCTCGGCAGCATCTGAGTTCCCGCTGTTCAGCATCAGTGAATTTGCCGGTATGGGCAACAACAACTCAAGCCAGACCGTCAGCGACTCTCTCGTCATGTTCCCGACAATCACTTGGGTCAAGGGCAAGCACACCCTCCACGGCGGCATCGACCTCCGCTTCCAGCAGTCCGTTAACGACCGCATCGGTGGTGGCACCTCTTGGTGGGTTGATCGCACATGGACCCAGACGAACTGCGGAAGCTGCGGCTCGTGGGATCAGGCTAGCGGCAACTCCATTTCCGCTGTCCTGCTGGGCAACGCAACCTCCGGCAGCGACTCCATCAACACCAAGACCTACTGGTCGCAGCACTACTATGCTCCGTTCCTCCAGGACGATTGGAAGTTCAACCACAGGCTGACCCTGAACCTTGGCGTTCGCTGGGATTTCATGCCCGGAGAAACCGAGCGGAACAACGAGGGCATGTACGCATTCGACACAGTCGATACCAACCCCATCAACTCTCTAGTCACGGTTCCGGGCTATAGCAAGATCATCGGCGGCCCGACCTACCTCGCAGTCGGCGGCAATCCGCGCGGAACCTATGGGCTGAAGAAGACCAACATCCAGCCTCGCGTCGGCTTCGCCTATGCGCTGAACGACAAGACCGTTCTGCGCGGCGGCTTCGGCGAAACCATGAAGAGCCCGCAAAACGCTCCAAACAACGCTGGCTTCAGTGCCAACACCAACGCCGTCACCGCTGATCCTGGCCTGCCCGGCAGCATCTACCCCAACCTCGTCAACACTGAAACCAATCCGTTTTCATCGATCGTTCTGCCTACCGGATCGTCGCTGGGAATGACAGAGCAACTTGGACAGGGTCCGTGGTTCCTGAACAAGAGTTATTTCGAGCCGAGCTTCTGGAGCTACTCCATGGGCTTTGAGCGCCAGTTCCTGAAACACGACACGGTCAACGTCTCCTACGTTGGAACCCGCCTCTTCAACGGCGACAACAGCGACAACATCAACCGTGTACCCTCCTCGAACTACGTTCCTTGCAATCCTCAAATGGGCGGCAGGAACGAAGTTTGCAGCAACAACAACGTCACCAATCCCTTCAAGGGAATCAATGGATTCCAGGGATCGAGCGACTACACATCGTCAACCATCAATGGCCTCACGTACACCACGCCGTTCCCTGAATTCGGCGGCATCACTGTGTGGCAGACCAACGAATCCAACACTTGGTACAACTCTCTCCAGGTCACCGCTATGCACAAGTGGAGCAACTCGCTCAGCTTGCATGGCACATGGACTTGGTCGAAGCTGATGGACTCGGGCGGATGGACAGACCAGACCTACCGCGTTCCCTACAGAGGCCTCGACGGCAGCGACGATCCGCACCGCATCACGGTTTCCGGCGTCTATCTGCTTCCGGTTGGCCGCGGGCGTTCCTTCTTGCCCAACGCGAATCGGATCGTGGATGGTGCAATCGGCGGATGGGAAGTTGAAAGCCTCTTCGTCTACCAGACCGGTTCTCCCGTTGGTGTTCCAAACAATGAACTCCACAATGGTTATGTCAAGCCGCACATTCAGAAAGACGACGGGTTTATCCGCCTTATGGCTGCCTGCGTCAATCAGTATGTGGAAAATAACGGTGTGTACAGCCTAGCACCCCTGGTGTATGACTACGACGGGACCTGCGCACAAAGTGACTACCAGATCAATCCTAACTATGGCGAAACCACGAATACGGTCTATTCCGGCATTCGTAATCCCCGCCATGAGCAGTTTGACGCGGCTATCTCAAAGAACTTCTCGCTCGTTGAGAGAATGAAGCTCCAGATTCGCATGGAAGCTTTCAATGCGCTCAATCACCCGCTGTGGGGTGGGCCTGACACCAACCAGAAAGACACAACCTTCGGTCTGACTGAACGTGGACCTTGGGGACAAGCCAACCTGCCTCGCCAAACCGAACTCTCTGCAAAGATCGTTTGGTAAGCAGCTAACGCTTTAAACTACTTTGCCCCCGAGGGCTCTGCCGTGCAGTACGCATGGCAGGCCCCTCGGGGGCAAATTTTTGTCTGGGCCACAAAGCCCCGCCCGGATGTTTTGAAAGGGCACGACTTTAGGGCACTTTTCCTGTTGGCATAGAGTGGATATCCTTCTTGGCACAAGGTTAGGTAGCGCCGGCCTCCTGGCCGGCTGTCACGTGGACCTCCCGGTCCACGCCGGAATAGCGAACTCAAATGTTTACAGGCTGCTAAAAAACTCGATTCGAAGGCTTGCCGATAATTACACTTCCTTGGCATACACTGGCAGATAGGAAGAGATGGGGACAAACCCCCTGCATTGGCTTGAAAATGTGCGGACCCCCACCCCCCCTACCCGTTTTAATGCAATTTCCGGCCAGACTATTCCGGTAACCATCGAGGAATGAACAGTTTAGAAATCATTTCTGTTAACCGATCAGTAAACATTGAAGGCAGTTTTTGGCCGTTTTTGAGCGGTTTTCAGCCTGTTTTGCGCTAAAAACACCGTTTTTTGCTTCAAATTATCACCCTGAAAACGGCTGTTGAGATGCTTCGGAGATCTAAAACGGCTTTGAAAGGGCACGACTTCAAAGCCTGCCCTGAGCGCAGCCGAAGGGTGCCGCAAAGGCCGCAAAACGATGTGGGGCTTCATCCCCTGCAAAAAAACTCGATCCGGAGGGAGCAGGGGGCTTCAGCCCCCTGAAAAAAGGCCCAAATATAGCGGCCTTTAGGCCCGGACCGTGGCGATCTGAAACAAATACAATTGCAATATTTAACTTCCACCGAATATAACTTCCGGCAAGCATCGAACATAACTTAAAAGTTATGAAAAGCCTGCCGAAGATAGGCTAGAAGATATATTTGTATAACTTCCTACATAACTATAAAACCTCGTCGCGCAAGAAATGGAATCGGCGCCGCTCTGCTGGTACCGAGGCCGCGTGATTGGTAATGCCAGGAATGTAGCGCCGGCCTCCCGGCCGGCTGTCGTGCGGGCGTCCTCGCCCGCGCTTGTCCAGGAGCAAATACTAACTACGCAGCCAAAGCACTCATGCATTTCTCCGATTTGTGTAGAGTGCGGCGTGGACCGGGAGGTCCACGTGACAGCCGGTCAGGAGGCCGGCGCTACCTATTCCACGACCGGCAACCTGTGCCAAGCAGGATATGCACTCTACACCAACAGGAAAAATGCACTACCTTGTTTCTTCCCATCCTTCAACCGAGAAGCTGTATTCGGGCAAAACTCCGGTCTCCGCGGCCATCCGGAAGAAGCCTCTCATCCCCTCGATGCATTCATCGTCCAGAACATAGTGAATGTTGGCGGTCAGGTAGGAGTGGATGGTCTCTTCGGGGATAGGTAGCCTGTGGGACCACTCCGCTACGAGCGCATCGATGTTCTTGAGTCCATGATTGCGCGATTGAATGAAATCCTCGGCAACGCTCTTGTCCAACAGGTTGCCGCGCGCGGCGCTGCTCCACACGGCCGAGACGAAGGTGAGTCCAGTGGCCTTGCGCCACTCTTCCGCAAGATCGTGGTAGACCAGCTCCTCGCCGGTGCGCTCGAAGCGGTTGGCCTGCTCCTCCAGGGCCATCAGGGCCGGATCGCCGATCAGTATGGCGGCGTCGGCTCTCTGCAGCATGGTGTCCAGGTCGGCGGCTGCGGGCAAAAAGGGAACCCCCGGGTTGCCCCACCTGTGGAACAGTATGCGCGTGTAGGCCAGCGTGGTGCGGCTGGCGGTGTCGGCGGCCACTGAACGCAGGGCGGCGAGCGGCTGGTGGCCGCGGCGCACCAGCAGCAGCGAGCGCACGCGGCCCTTTGAGGCGATGGTGCAGCCGGGCAGAATGCGCAGGCCGGGGGTGGTGGCCAGCGCGGCAATGGGGATGAGGCCTATATCGGCTGTGCCCGAGGCCAGCCGTGTGGCGCACTCTGAGGGCAACATTCGATCGATCTGGTAGCGCTGGCCAAGCGGGCCGTCCAGGGGCGGGTGCTCGAAGTCCCACATCAGGGGCGCGGGATTCAGAAAGTTGATGGCGGCGATGCGTATGCGGGAATGGGGAATGTCTTTCACGGTCTCTTAGACTATCAAGCCGGGGTGAAAGATTCTGCCGCCATCTCCCCGGCGTATCCGGGGCGGCAATACCGCCGGGCTTGACACGGGCCTTCGCCGGGGGTAACTTGGGCCAAATTACCTTTGAGTCTGGCTCCCGGCTTTCTATGAGCAAAGCCGGAGTGTGCAACCCTCAGACAGAATTGCTTTGCAATGACGACAATGCCCCAGGACGCTGTTTTACCGGCGATGCCCCAATTGGATGAGGATCGGCTGGCGTGGCTGGCGCTTGCCTTGTCGCCGGGCCTCGGCCCCAAGCGGATTCTCGACGCCATGCGGGAGCTGGATGCCCCCAGCCAGATATTTACGCTGCCGCTTACGGCGCTCGAGGGGCTCAGGTTTCCTGCCGGGGCGGCGCAGTTCATCTTCGACGGCAAGGCGCGCCAGGCCGCCGAGGAGGAGTGGACGCGCGTAGCGGCGCAGGGCGCCACCATCGTGAGCTTCGGCTGCGCGGAGTATCCTGAACGGCTCAAGGAGATCTACGATCCGCCCCCGGTGCTCTGGGTGCGCGGGCAGGTCGGCTTGCTGGGCAGGCCAGCGATTGCCGTCGTGGGAACGCGGCATCCCACCCCCTATGGCGCCGGCGTGGCAGAGATGCTCTCGCGCGATCTGGCCGTGCGCCGCCTGCTCATTGTCAGCGGCATGGCGCGGGGCATCGACTCCTGCGCGCATCGCGGGGCCCTGGCTGCGCGCATGCCCACGGTGGCCGTGTGGGGCACGGGCATTGACGTAATCTACCCCAAAGAGAACAAGAAGCTGGCCGAGGAGATTCTGGCCACCGGCGGCGCAATCGTCAGCGAACTGCCCATGGGCACCTTTCCCGCGCCGCAAAATTTTCCCCGCCGCAACCGCATCCTCAGCGGCCTCAGCATCGCTGTCCTGGTGGTGGAGGCGGCTGAGAACTCAGGCACCCGCGTCACCGCCCGCTGCGCCGAGGACCAGAACCGCGACCTGTATGCGGTTCCCGGCAACGTCACCAACAAGGGCTCGTGGACACCCAACACGCTCATCAAGCAGGGCGCCAAGCTGACCGCCACCTGGGAGGACGTGTGGGAAGACCTGCCCTCGCAGGTGCGAATTGAACTGGAGTCCGAGGCGCCGGCTGAATCCAAATCGGAGACGACGGCATCCTTATTGCCTGACCCGGTTCTGCGGCCCCAGGAGGCCATGGTGCTGGAGGTCCTGCACTCGGATGAGTCGCTCCAGATCGACGAAATTCTCGATCTGCTTGAGACCCAACTGACCTCTTCCGAGGTGTTTACCGCGCTTTTCGAGCTTGAAATCACAGGCCGCATCCGCTCCCTGCCCGGCAAAAACTACGTCCGAACGATGTAAGCCGGCAATGAAATAATTGAATGCTCGACTGAGGAATCGATGGTATTTTTTGAACATGAGGATTCGGGGCCTGGATGGAAAGGCATACAAGGGGGGCAATCTGCATGAACGAGATCGTTTTTGAGGTTGCACAGGACGCTGACGGCGGGTTTACCGCCGAATCCATCGGCGAAAGCATCTTCACCCAGGCTGACAACTGGGACGAACTGAAAGCAAATGTCCGGGAGGCGGTTCAAGCCTTCTACTTCGACGCTGTTCCGCCTGCTTCCATCCGTCTGCGCCTGGTCCGCGACGAGGTGCTGGCCGTCGCATGAAACTCCCACGCGATCTGAGCGGAGAAGACTTGGTCAAGCATCTCTGCAGGTTCTGGGGATACCAGAAAATCCATCAGGTGGGCAGTCACGTCATTCTGCAAACGCAGCAGCCTACGCCTCATCGAATTGCTGTTCCGGCGCATATGCCCCTGAAAATTGGAACCCTGAATGGCATTCTTTCCAGCATTGCTACACACAAGAACGTGTCCAAAGAAACCATTCTCAAGGACCTGTAGCGTTTCTCGCCGGGTGCCCCAGGTCTCGATTCTGAGACCTGGGATTTATGCAGCTCTGACCCGCTCGACGGCGAGGTGCAAGCCCATGGCTTTGAGGATGGCGGAGAGGCTGCGCAGTTCCGGGTTGCCCTGTTCGGATAGTGTGCGGTAGAGCTGGGTCGGGTTCAGGTCGGCCTTTTCCGCCACGGTTTGCACACCGCCAAAGGCTTTGGTCATCTGGCGCAAGGCAATCAGCAGTTCACCCTGCTCGCCGTCTTCGAGGATGCTATTCAGCATCTCCACTGCGTAGGCGGGGTCCTGTTTGAACAGTTCCGCCATGGCTTCGTCGTGGGTTCTGTCTCTCATTGCTCCGCCCTCGTATACGGAGAGATGCTCGTTTATAAACGAAGTCATGTCAAGTGGATCCTCTGGAGAAAAATCGCGAATTCTCGCCCTGAGCAAGCAAATATTCTTTTGCATCAGCCTTCTTCGCGCACAATCTGATGGGGTTAGGTGGCGATTGCCTCTCGTTCCGTACCCCTTGAAATGCGCCGCGAATCAAAGAAAAATCCGCCCAATAGTGGAAATGCAACGGTGTTTCGTGGTAGCGTCCAACTTTTGCGGTTGCTTTTTCCTCACGGAGAGAACGCCGTGGTGAGCGGCCCTGAATTTTTCCCCGAAAATGGTGCGCGGGCCTCCATTTGTGAGTCAAACAGGCCTGACAGCGTAAAGTTGGATTGGTAATAAGGATGGCAATGAGCAAATCACTGGTGATCGTCGAATCCCCCGCCAAGGCGAAGACGATCGAGAAATATCTTGGCAAAGGTTTCGACGTGCGGGCATCGGTCGGTCACATCATGGACCTGCCCAAAAAAGATATTGGCGTGGAGTTGGAGCATCGCACCTTTGAGCCGACGCTGATCGTCTCCCCCGGCAAAGAGAAGGTTGTCGATCAACTCAAGAAGCTGGCCGCCAAGGCCGACCAAATCTTCCTGGCGCCCGATCCTGACCGCGAGGGCGAAGCCATCGCGGCGCATCTGGCCATGCAGTTGGGAACCACGGCCAAGGAAAGAAAAAAGATTCGCCGCGTCACCTTCAACGAGATCACCAAGAAGGCCGTGCAGGAAGCCTTCAAACATGCGCGCGACGTTGACCAGGATCTTGTGGATGCGCAGCAGACGCGCCGTGTTCTCGATCGCCTGGTGGGCTATCAGATTTCGCCGCTCCTGTGGGACAAGGTGCGCCGCGGACTCTCCGCCGGCCGTGTGCAAACCGTGGCCGTGCGGCTCATCGTCGAGCGCGAGCGCGAGGTCGGCACCTTCAATCCGGTTGAATATTGGACGCTGGATGCCCTGCTGCACCCCGAAAAGCAAGCAGGCACAACCCTCAAGGCCCGGTTCATCGGCATCGATGGCGAGCCGGCGCGGGTTCCCAGCGGGCAGGATAAGGAAGGGAAGGCGCAGTTCATTTCCAACGCGCTTCCCAATCAGAAATCGACAAAAGAGGTGATCACGGCGCTGGAAAAGGCGAAGTGGTCCCTGGTCTCGGTTCAGTCCAGAGAGCAGCAGCGAAGGCCCCTGCCGCCCTTCATCACCAGCCAGTTGCAGCGCGACGCTTCCAACAAGCTGGGCTTCAACGTGCGCCGCACCATGGGCGTGGCGCAGCGGCTCTATGAGGGCATCGACATTGGCGCCGAGGGCCCCGTCGGCCTCATCACCTACATGCGTACCGATTCGCCGCGTATCGCTCCCGAGGCGATTGCCGTGGCGCGCGAGTGGATTGGCAAGCAGTTGGGCGCGAAATATCTGCCCAAGGAACCCAATGTATACAAGGGCAAAAAGGCCGCGCAGGACGCGCATGAAGCTATCCGCCCCACCGACGCTTCGCGCACTCCCGAGTCGATTGCCCGCTACCTCACCGAGGAGCAGCTCAAGCTCTACAAACTCATCTGGCAGCGATTTGTCGCCTCGCAGATGGCCCCGGCAATCTTTGACGTGACCACGGCCAAGATTGCCGCGGTCTCGTCCAAGACCGGCAAAACCTACGATTTCCGCCTCAGCGGTTCCGTGCTGCGCTTTGACGGATTCCTCAAGGTCTACGAGGTCACCGAGGACAAGAAGGACGACGACGAGTCGTCCAACAAGTTGCCCAACCTCGACCACGTTAAAATTCTGGAGCTGGACAAGCTCCTTGACGAACAGCACTTCACCCAGCCGCCTCCGCGCTACAACGAGGCTTCGCTCGTCAAGGAGCTTGAAGAGCGGGGCATCGGGCGGCCTTCCACCTACGCATCCATCATCAACACCATCCAGGACCGCGAATACGTGGTCAAGCACGGTGGATCGCGCGGCCGCTTCTATCCCACCGAGATCGGCGTGGTGGTCTGCGACCTGCTCGTCAAGAATTTCCCCTACATCTTCGATACCGCGTATACGGCCAAGCTTGAAGAGGAACTGGACGACATCGAAGAAGGCAAGGAGAAGTGGACCACGCTGCTCAACGGCTTCTACGACCACTTTGAAGAAGAGCTCAAGGATGCCGGCGCGAAGATGGAAGACATCAAGCGCATGGAGCAGGTGACGAACGAAAAGTGCGACCTGTGCGGATCGCCGCTGCTGTTGAAGTGGGGCAAGTTCGGCAGCTTCTTTGCCTGTTCGGCCTACAACAAGAAGGACCCATCGAGCTGCGCCTTCACCAAGGAAAACATTGCCGCCAAGCCGGACATGAACACGCCTGAGGCACAGGAGGCCGGCGAGACAGAAGAGTATTGCGAAAACTGCGGCCGGGTCATGGTGCTACGCCGCGGGCCGTTCGGCATGTTCATGTCCTGTCCTGGCTACAGCGAAGACCCGCCCTGCAAGACCATCCGCAAGCTCAGCCAAAAGCAGCAGCAAAAGCCGCCGGTGCCTACGGGCGAGTCCTGCCCGCTGTGCTCCAAGCCGCTGGTGCTGCGCCAGGGAACCTATGGCGAGTTCGTCTCCTGTTCCGGCTATCCCAAGTGCAAATATGTGAAGCAGAATCTCATTGAAGGCATGAAGTGTCCCAAGTGCGGCCTGGGCGACCTGGCCGAGCGCAAGGCGCGTCGTGGCAACATCTTCTGGGGATGCACAAATTATCCCAAGTGCGACTTCACGTCCAACTACAAGCCGGTGGCCAAAAAGTGCCCCGAGTGCGGCAGCCCCTACCTGGTTGAAAAGACGCTGCGTTCCGGCATCTTCCTCGAATGCCCCAACAAGAAGAAAGCCGCCGAAGAGGAGACCGCCCCCAAAAAGCGCGCCAAAAAGGCAACCCCGGCAGCCGAGGGCTCAGTGGCCTGCGGTTACTCCAAGCGCATCGGCGATGCGCCGCCGCCGCCAACGGCTGAAACGCACGGCCCGGTGATCGACAAAACGGGCGCAAACAAGGCGCTGCAACCGGCGTAGGTACAGCCTGCGAAAAAACGCGGTTCGGAGGGAGGCGGGGGTTTTAACCCCCGCATTAAGCCAGCAGAATC
>Ga0255356_1001097_pt1 | contig 17456 bp, 8 predicted proteins | sample HBST100metaG_FD_189944 | JGI IMG/M metagenome (GOLD analysis project Ga0255356, IMG submission 189944) | Peat soil microbial communities from Stordalen Mire, Sweden - H.B.S.T100 | ecosystem: Environmental > Terrestrial > Soil > Wetlands > Peat | place: Sweden: Norrbotten County, Stordalen Mire...
AAAATGCCACAAGCGCCTTGGCAGACTTCACCTATTGGCGTTCGACCGAACAGGCAAGCCGCTTCCGTGAAATATTCACTCCAACCGTCCTGCAGATGGAGTTCCGTCTGGCAGAACTCGAAAATCCGCTCCGCCAGCACGGAATTCAACTCGGGCAAGTCGCTGAGCGCCAAACCTCGGTTGAAGAGCTCAAGCGTGCTTCGCTCATCATGCGCGCGCAGAGCTATCGGCGGCGGCTATTTGCCGAATTCGACCGGGCAAAGCAGGTATTTCTGCCATGAGTGCGAATCCTGTTTCACCCAATCTCGAAGTTGTTCCGGGAGGAGAGCCGACGCTGTTCGACTCTCTCGCCCGGCTCGTGCCCGAGGAATTGCAGGCTGCGTATTACCGCGTCCTTGCCCATACGCGGACGCTCAGTCCCGACGACGAAATGCTGCGCATTCTTGAAGCGATGGGCATCCTGGCTCTGCTCACACGTCACACGCCGAAGGATATTGCCGACGAGCGCGAACGCTTTCAGGAAATGCTTGATCTTCATCAGCAGTTTTCCGATGAAGCACAGCAGAAGATGCTCAGCTATGTTCACGAGTTGGAATCTCGAATTTCTGCGCTGCCCAGCGGAATCGAATCCAACCTTAACCCCAAGCAAATTGCGAAGCTGCTGGGTGAAAGTCTACGGCAACACTTTCTTCAATCTGGTGCGCCGGACACGGTGAAAGCGCTGCAAGCCACCAGCGCCGCCATGACGAGCGCACAGAAGGAACTCTCAACCGCTCTGCGCAATCTGTCGGATTCGCATGGCGGCGTTGTCGCCCAAGTGGAGGATGCCAATGATCGAATCTGGCATTTGATGGAAAACCGGGTCAAAGTCCTTGATGCACTTCTGCATGAATGGAAGAGCGATCTGCTGCGCATCTGGATTCCGCTGATTGCGGGGGCATCGATGTTGATCGGATTGTTTGGCGGTTTCGAAATACAAGGCTGCCGTGATGCAGCGGCAGCTCCATCAACACCAGTCGTGGTGCCTACGCAACCGACCATACCCCCTCAAGAGCCCATAAAGCCTTCGGGACGCCATAATCGGCAGGATAAGTAAAGCGTTAACAATGAATATGTTAGCGTCTTAAGTTTGCACCGTTATCTGCGGCGCAAACTTAAAATCGGAAGTTGTCAACTTTAAGGTTGACAACTTATAAGATGACAACAGACAATAGGATTCTGTGCAGTGGAGGATGTATGCCCTATTCGACGATTAAACCCGATCCATTTTATGACCGTACTCTCGAACTGGCAGCACTGGACCGCGCTTGGACGCGGCATGGAAACGGCGGGCAAATGTTGCTCCTTTATGGCCGCAGGCGATTGGGCAAAACCTTCCTTCTCCAGCGTTATTTCACAGCCGGAGCCACGGGCAATGAGCCGGAAAAGCCGCATTGCTACTTCCTGGCCGAACAGTCCACGGCGTCAACGCAGCGGCTTACCCTGGCGCGTCAATTGATTGCGGCCTTGCCCGCCGAGGGCGTAACACCCGAGGAAATTGCCGTTTCCTGGAATGCGCTCCTGCGCTACGCTTCGCAGCAAGCTCAAGCGCGGAAGAAGGGCTCCGGACGCTTCGCTCTGATCCTCGATGAGTTCCCGTACTTGGTCGCCCAAACCCCGGAATTGCCATCGATGCTGCAAGCATGGTGGGATCGCGAAGGCGTGCATGCGCCGCTCTTTGTGGTGCTCTGCGGCTCACAACTCTCGGCCATGGCCGCGCTCGGCGAGGAAAGCGCGCCGCTCTTCGGGCGCTTCAATGCCGGAATTTTTCATCTCGATCCGCTTCAATACGAAGATGTCGCCTGTTTCTACGCGAACCGCCCGCACTATGGCGTTGTCGAGAAACTGCTCATGTATGGCGTCTTTGGTGGAACACCGCGTTATCACGCTCTGGTCGATCCGTCGCGCCCGCCCGCCGAAGAGATTGTCACACTGCTGATGCAACCGCGCGCCATTCTTGAAAATGAAGTTCGCTTCCTCCTTGGCAGCGAACAGATTCGTGACCCTGCGCCCTACAACGCTATCCTGGCAGCGATTGCCGGTGGCGAAACCAAGTTCAACCGCATTCAACAGTTGATCGACGTGGAACGCGGGGCGCTTTCAAAGTCTTTGCGCACCCTTCTAGAGTTGGGTTGGATTCGGCGCGAACTCCCCTTCGGTGAGCGCTCCGACCGTCGTGCGCTTTACCGCGTCGCCGATCCATTCCTGGCTTTCTGGTATCGGTTTGTAGCGCCGCTTTCAAGCGAGCTGCAATTCTCCGATCCATCAGCCGTCTACGCCTCGCGTGTTGCGCCGTATATGGCGGATTACATGGGCTGGTCGGTGTTTGAGGAAATCTGCGGCCAGTGGCTCCAGCGCCACGCCAAGGAACAGCTCGATCTCACTATTCGCCAGATGGCGCGCTACTGGAGCCGGGATGGCCATACAGAGATCGACCTTATGGCAGAGCTGGAAGATGGCACCTTTCTCTTCGGAGAGTGCAAGTGGCACACAGAGCGTGTTATGCGCCTCAGCGACCTGAGCGCTTTGCAAGCGAAGGTCGCCAGCCTGCCTGAGGCGCGTTGGCGAGATAAGCCAAGCTACATTCTCTTCACCCTGGGCGGCTACTCCCCCGAACTCCAGCAACTCGCCGCCAATCCTGCCGAGCAACTTTATCTCATTACCGATACCGACATGCTTAACCATTACCATTGAAACGAATCAGTAAACGAATCAAATGGTGAATCGTTCGTCGCTGAAACAACGAACAAACTACGTATTATCAATAATATGAGCAAACGGGGGCATTGTAATATTCTCAGTCGCGATCGAAAATGCTGACAAATCCGGGGAAATCAATGCGCCCGAAGAATGAGCTTCAGCACCCTCAAAGTGAGTCGTTCCATGTTGAACTGGTGCGGTTGATCGACATGAATCATGTGTTTGTTCGACTTGCCGGAAACGCAGCAGTTATCATCCCACCCAGGGCGCTCCCGGCATCTCGACGCGTCTGTCAGCATCTGAAGAGAATCGCGCGCAGATTGGCCCGCTCGCTCAACTACCAAACGTATGTTGCGACGACCTGACCGGGACCGGCAATTCCGTCGCTGACCGCTGTTTTGACAAGAATCTGCACGTTCTTGTCCTTCCAGCCGGGCGGTGCGTTGCGGAGTGCATTTTTCAGACCTTCGCGACTCGAAGCGATCTCAGCGGCAGCTTCCGAACCGTCGCTGGTGATTCCCGCAATGTCCACAACAAACTGGCCAGTGGAAGAGCTTACGAGCCTAGTGATAAGGCCGTAGTCCTCCACAATCTGTCCATTGCGGTCGAGATCGGCGTACCAGCTCCGCCCCGAGGCACCCTGTTCCTGAATGCGAAAGACAGCATGATTCTCCACAAAGGAAAAGTGGAGGTTGCGAGTCATCTCCATGGTCCAGCGGTTGCTGAAGGCACCGATGACAATGGCGGGAGAAGTGCGCAAATCTTCGGAAGAGTACTCGTCGCCGATTCTGACCTCACTGTCTTTGCCAATTCGTCCCAGCATGCTGGAGAGCCGAATGGCAGCGGCAACATCACCTTTTCCCACGCCCAGGTCGGGGTACTCGATCATCTCGCTCCACGTCAGCTTGTCATCGGGCTTGAGAGGCGGCCGCTGATTCATTCGATCCACTTCTCTATCGAATTCTTCCGGGGTCTTCGCGTATCTGTTAAACAGCGCAACCGAGGGCCGATAGCAAATCGGCTTGGGCAAACAGATCAGCAGCGGCTTGGAGGTGACAAAGATGGGAGACCAGAATTGGTGAAGGGCGGACTTCGATGCCACTACGCGGTAGACCAGAAAGCCCGCAAGAGCGACCGTCAAAACCGAAGCGATGGTCAGCACGGCCACCCACGAATTCTTCCTGCGATGGAGATCGGCCGCAGACATATTCTGGTCCGCGGAAGCAGCGGGCGCAATGGTATTTGGATGAACCGAATCGGGTTCCAGGACTGCTGCCGGCTCATTCTGTATCCATCGGAACTCCGGCGCATAAGAACCGAGGGGCAGTTCGATCCGCACGCGTGAATCGACAGGGTGCGCCTGATAATAATTCTCCAACCGACGACGCACTTCGCCGGCATGCACCCGCACGACAGAATCGTCTCCGGTAGCATAGTCGGCAGGCCGGTTGAAGAGATCGCTTCCGATGGTGCGCTCTTTCAACGGCTCCAGGTTCCCATCCAGCCGGTACTTCACAACATAGGAGAGAAACTGCTGGCTGCGTTTGCTGGTTCGGAAAAAGTGGCTGCGAAGGATCAATTGCAGCTCGTGTGCAATCGCGTCTGAATCGGGCACATCGGCGGCAGAAACTTCCGATTGACCGGGCTGAACTCCGGCTCCTTCTGACGAGGATTCGCCGGGGTCATCCGGCCTGCCGATATTGGAGATGGCTCTAGTATTCATGGAAAGCGTCAACGAACCTGCTGGCGGAGTTTTGCAAATCCTGTCTGGGGCTAACCTTATACATCTCATCCCTTCTCAACAGAAGAGGTTAACCGAAACAGAACACCCGCTTTCAATCTGGAACCTTCATTTTAAGGGGTGAAGGTGAGATTGACCAGTTGCCCCTCAGTGCGGTTCAGTTCCACCCCCATCTCTCCCTGAGGATCAAAGACTAAACATAAGGCAACAAACTCTTAACGTAAGGTTCTTGTCATCCTCCTCCGTCTCACTCGTATCCATATAAAGGCATTATAACCAACCACATACAAAATCATTTACACGTCTTGAAATACGCCTCAACCGTTGCAAACAGTTTTTTACTTGTGTGTTTACTGAACCGTATTGCCTAGTACAGAACGGTGGTGATTTGCCTATGCTTTTCACCCCGGCCCTCGGGCATGGATCCGTACGCTCCGCTTGTTGGGCCGTGATGTCGGTACGCAAAGAGGCACTTCAGCATCACTGAAACGCACAACGGACTAAAAAAACAGCCTCTGCTCTACGGTTCATCGCCAGCTTTCGAGGAGGGGAATTCTTGGAGTCTGAGACTGAAAGATGCACAAGGGCGGGTAAACGATTTCCTTACCCGCTGATTGAGCCTTTAGTGTCGTTGTAAACATTTTCAAACGGAGAGTCCACATGAAGCAGTTCAGCACAATCTATCGGTCATGCACACCATGGCTGCTACTCCTGTTGCTGGTCCTGCCCTTGTCAGCTAGAGGGCAGAACTCAACAGGCATTACGGGACAGGTGACGGATCAGAACGGCGCCGTGATCCCCAAGGCCGCCGTCTCTGCCAAAAATGAGCAGACCAACCAGATTCTCAAGACGGTCAGCACTTCTACCGGCGACTTTACTTTCACATCTCTGCGTCCCGGCATTTACGACATCTCGGCAACCGCTCCCGGCTTTGACACCGCCATCGAGACCGGCGTGACCCTGCACCTAGATTCGATCTTGACCGTCAGATTGGCGCTGAAGCCAGGTTCGGCCAAGGTAAGCATCATCGTTCACGCCAATGAAGTGCTGCTGGATGCAACCAGCGCCAGCGGCGGCATCGCCTACACGCAGGATGAGCTGGAGCAGACTCCCTTCGACAGTGGCAACCCGCTGTTGATGGTCAACACCGCGCCGGGCGTCGTCTTCACCGGCGGGGCTGGCGCCAGCGAGTGGGTCCGTCCCTTCGACAACGGCGCAATCAACCAGTTCTCCGTCAATGGCCAGGTAGGCGATTCCAATGACTTCCAGATCGATGGCTCGCCGGATAACTCCATCTCCTTCGGCAGTCGCGACATCGGTTATGTGCCTCCGACGGCCAGCATTCAGGAGATGAAGTTCATCTCCAATCCTTACGATGCCCAGTATGGCCACACCGGCGGCGGCGTCTTTGACATCGTGACCAAGTACGGTGGCAACACCCTGCACGGACAGGTTTACGATAACGAGCGCCGCACCTGGCTCGATGCCAAAACCCATGAAGAAAGTGCCCTGAATCTGGCGAAGGGGGCCGATAACCGCTACCAGAGAGGCTTCGAACTCGATGGCCCGCTGGTGATTCCGCACTTCTACAACGGACACGACAAGACCTTCTTCGAGTTGCAACTTGAACTTTACAAGCAGGTGACTCCGAATTCAGGCCTGGCTTCGGTTCCGGCTCTCAGCCCCGGTTCGACCACTGAGACCGTGGCGCAGACCGGCGACTTCAGTGCCGACTATTACTGGACCGGTTCCGAAAATGCGGCAACCGTGCTCTGCGATCCTCTGACCGCTGACTCGGGTGGCTACCGTACGTGCAGCAACAACGGCGCATTCGGTGGCAACAACAATATCAGCGGTCGCATGAACGCCGTTGCGCAGAAAATTCTCACCTATCTTCCGCTGCCCAACTCTGCCACGCCCGCCGAGGAGAACTTCGGCATGGACAACTACAAGTGGCAAGAGTCTGAAACGGACAAATTCAAGAATGCGGTGGTGCGCCTGGACCGCAACTTTGGCGACAAGGACCGGACCTATCTCCGCTTTGCCTGGAACAAGCGCATACAGGTTGGCGGCGAAACCTACAATGGCATTCCCGGAGTCGCTTCAGCTGGCGTCTTTCCGCTGGTTCGCCAGAACCACTTCTTCACCGCGGACTGGCAGCACACCTTCAGCGCCAACTCGCTCTTTGACCTGCACGCCTCTTTCACCCGCTATGTCTATGCCCAGAACCAGGGGAAAAAACCCTTCAACCTCTCCGACCTGGGCGGAAGCTGGGGCAGCTACAGCTCTGAGGTTACCGACGAGAACTTCCCGCAGATCGATATGAACACCTACACGGTCTTCGGCGACAACGCCTCCAACGGCGGCGACAAGTTAACCATCAGCAACACCATTGCCGCCCAGCCCACATGGACCTATGTGCACGGTGCGCACACCATCAAGGCCGGTCTGGATTATCGCTGGATGCACTCCAGTTCCTTTATTGGCAATGCTTCTTCGGGACGCCTCTATGTGGACGCGGAGTGGACCCAGTGGAACGCCAACTGGTGGAACAGCCTGAACAACGGCGATTCGGTCGCCTCCTTCCTGCTGGGCTACGCGGACAACGGCACCGGCAGCTACATCGACAACAACGCAAAGCTGTACTTCAGCTATCCCTACTTTGCTCCCTTCTTCCAGGACGATTGGAAGCTGAGCAAGAAACTGACCGTCAACTTCGGCATTCGCTGGGATCTGCAAGGACCGCCCTCGGAAGCCAACAACAAGATCGTCAGCGACTTTGACACCACCGACATCAATCCCGTCAACTCCAGTGTCTCAGGCCTTCCGGCCGGCACTACGCTGCTGGGCGGCAACACCTTTGCCGGCGTGAACGGCAAGCCACGGACCATCTTCGGCGAGGATTTCCTTGCTCTTCAGCCGCGCATCGGCTTTGCCTATGCGCTGAACAACAAGACCGTCATCCGCGGCGGCATCGGCACCTCCTATGAGGCCATCAGCGGTCAGGGTGACTCGCAGGGCTTCAGCCAGCGCACCACGTACTCGGCCAGCACCGACAACGGCCTGCTGCCCAACGGCGACACCATCACCAACCCCTTCCCGACCATCGCCAAGCCCTCCGGCTCGAGCCTTGGCCTGGAAACCTATCTGGGCGACAGCTTCAGCGTCTCCAACCGCAACTTCAAGCTACCCGGCGTGCTCAACTCCTCGTTGGGCGTGGAACGCCAGATCGGCACCCACACCACCGTGGAAGTGAAGTATGTCGGCAGCTGGGGATACCGTTTGGATTCTTCCGATAACATCAACCGCATCAGCACAGACTATGCAGCCAATTGCAACCTGGAGATGGGCGCCACGGGCGCCACGCATACAGCTTGCGAAACCGCGGCAGCCAATGACTACCACGTCACCAACCCATTCCTCGGCGTCTCGGCCTTCTCGACCGCTTTGACCGGCAACGGCAACGGTTACTACACCAGCAGCTATCTCTCCAAAGAGATCTATACCCGTCCCTTCCCGGAGTTTAACGATATTACCCAGACCGAGCAGAACGACGGCCAAACCCGCTACGACTCGTTGCAGGCGGTTGTCTCCCATCACTGGCATGACGCCTTGACGGCTCACAGCTCCTTCGCCTGGTCCAAGACAATGCAGTCCGGCGCCTTGCTGGACAACATCTACCGCATCCGCGCCCACTATGTGGATACTGGCAGCCTCAAGTGGCGCTGGACAGCCAACGCCGACTGGCACCTGCCGGTAGGCAGAGGCCGCACCTTTCTGGGCAACTCCAACCGCATCGTCGATGGGGCGATCGGTGGCTGGACCATCGGCGCCATGTACTGGTACCAGGCTGGCACACCGGCGGGTGTTGGCAGCGCTCTGGAAGTCATCCACAAGCAAAAATACGGCATCCATCGCGTCACGGAAGGCGGCGTACCGCTGATCCGCCAATCGTCCAATTGCGTGGGCTACTACGACCCCTCCGACAACTACACCCTGAAACCGGAGACGGGAACGAATACGACGGGTTGCTCGGCGGAGACCACTGCGCCAACCTCCCGTGACAGCTACGACTACATCGTGCGTCCGGGCTATGCGGCGGTCCAGAACACCAGCGACCCCGGCGTCTACAACCCCCGCGGTCAGAACCTGGACGTCAGCATGAGCAAGACGGTTCCGATCTGGCAGCAGTACAAGCTGGAAGCCCGCTTTGAAGGCTACAACGTCGCCAACCACCCGTCGTGGGATGGATATGGCTCCTGGTGGGATGTCAACGATCCTCACTTCGGTACCATCAACATGATCTGGAACAATCCCACCAACGTGAACAGAAGAGTGCAGCTTTCCGTCAAGGTCATCTGGTAGACAAACTGATCACCTCCTAAGAAGTTACAAACTAAAAGGAGGCGTCCACGTGGCGCCTCCTTCCTTTCCATGGCAATCACGCAAACAGAATGCAGCAATCGCGATCGAAACATTCAACCAACGGTAAGCCTGGACAATGCCGTACGGAAATGAATGCGTTCGCCGCGATACAAGAGGAGAGAGTTCCATGAAACACATTTTGCGGCAGGCAATTTCGGCGCATATCGGCAGCGGCTTGGGGATAACGTTGTGCGCAGCGGTTCTGCTGGTCGGGTGTGGCGGCGGCAGTTCCAGCAGCACCACTACAACCACTACTACCACCACGGCCGACATGGGTACGCTCACCATGCCGGGCACCACGTATCAATATCAAATCAAGAATGCCGCCAGCGGCTTGGTGCTGGGCATCAGCGGGCAGAGCCAGACGGCAGGAGGCAGCGTGGTGCAGGAGAGTAACACCAGCTCCACCGACTCGATGTGGCACTTCATGCCGAACGTCTATTCGACCGACGAGGTCAATATCGAGAATATGCTGACGCACCAGGTCCTCGGTTTTTCGGCGACTGCGCCTACAAGCGCGGGGGCGCCGTCTACCAGCTCTGCCGCCAACTCGGGAGCACAGGCGTTGCAATACAGCGACACCGGCACCGACGACCAGAACTGGCAGCTTTATCTGTTGACAGACGGTAACTATCTAATCAAGAACCACTACAGCGGTCTCTATCTCGAGGACGAAAACTCCAGCACCTCCGATTCCGCCACCATCACGCAGGATGCGCGCTCTTCCACCAGTACCGGTTGCACCTGCCAGGAGTGGACCCTCACGGCGACGACCACAGCAGCCTATTCCTCGCCGATGACCGTAAGCGGTACGGGTATCTATGTTCACGATCCCAACATGATTCAAGATCCGACAACGCACGCTTATTGGCTCTACGGTACTCATAACACTTTGGCCACCTCGACCGATATGTCGACCTTTACTAGCGAAGTTTCCGATTTTAGCACCAGTGTGGAACCGAGCTGGTGGACCACGATATACACGGGAAGCGCTCCGGATATGTGGGCTCCAAGCGTGCTTTACGCCAACAATACCTATTACCAGTATTATTCGGTGCCGGTCGAACCTGACAGCCTGGGCGGCGAAGCGGTCATCGCTTTGGCGACCAGCCCGAGCCCCGAAGGGTCTCCCGCTGGAACCTGGACCGACAAAGGCGTGATACTTTCGTCCTGGACCAACACCTCAACTCCGACAATCACCGGGTTTGGATTCTCGAATACCACCACATATAACGCCATTGATCCGGCTCCGTTTATCGATGCCAATGGCGACTGGTGGATGGTTTTTGGCTCGTGGTTTGATGGCACACATCTGATTCAACTTGACCCGGCTACCGGGCTGCAATCGAGCAGCAACACGAATATGACCAGCGTGGCCTATCGTTACTGGGGCGAGGAAGGCCCGTTCATCTATCCGTATGTTGTCAACGGTACGCAGTATTACTACTACTTTGCGCCGATTAATGCCTGCTGCAGTTCAACCAGTCCTTACCGGATCATCTATGGGCGTGCTACCAGTCCCGACGGACCCTATCTGGATCGCGGCGGAGTGGATTTGAGAGAAAATGGCGGCACCATCCTGCTAAGTACGCACGGCAATATCGTTGGGCCGGGCGGGCAGAGTGCATTCACCGACACCGGCTCCGACGGCAGCAAGACGCTGCCCACGCTTGTCTATCACTACTACGACGGCAACAACAGTGGGACGCCCACGCTGGGCCTCAACCGCATTGCTTTCACCTCCGACGGCTGGCCCTATGTGGAATGAACGACGATCCCGCAGCCAATCTGGAATCATCACTTCTTAATGACAGCCTCGGAGGTTGCTTATAACGATCGAAGAAGTTTCAGGCGATCCTGCCACTGGGATACACGACCATGTATTTCGGTTCTCTGCAGTTCGGTCCTGTACGTTGAAAAATCTCTTGGTTTTCTTCCCAATGGCAGCCTCGCCCGCTTGACGTGCTCCAACGCGAGCGGGTTAGCGCGAGTTCTTGCTAATGCAGGAAGGCACGCTAATCCGCGGCATTCTAGAGCTCGTTTCAACTTCATCCTCTAACCGAAACCAACGGAGGCATCGATGAAACAAATATTCGCGTGTCTTGCTATTTGGATCCCTTTAGCGGTGACCGCTCATGCTCAGGTAACAATGGGCTACAGCGTCGAGTACAAGATCAAAAACGTCAACAGCGGATTGGTCCTGGGCGTCTCTGGTGCGAGCCAGACGGTGGGCGCGGACCTAGTGCAGTGGGCCGACAACGGCACCGCCGATCACCTATGGCACTTCATGCCCATAGGCACCAACGTCTACAACATCGAGAACATGAACAGCCATCAAATAATGACCATCTCCGGCGCATCTACGTCCAATGGTGCATTGGCCGTGCAATGGTCCGACAGTGGCACCACCAATAACAATTGGCAGGTAATCCAGGCCTCCGACGGCAACTACCTGATCAAGAACGTCAACAGCGGCTTATATCTGGAGGTGACAGGCGACAGTTTGCTGGATACTGCGACGATCGGGCAGTGGTCCGCCACCGGCACCACGGGCCAGGAGTGGACGTTTGTCAACACGGGAACAGATCCCTATCCGACGCCCCACACGGTCACCGGCAACGGCATCTATGTTCATGACCCGTATATGCTGTACGACGCTGTCAGCGCAAAGTACTGGCTCTATGGAACCCACCAGACGCTGGCCTATTCCACCGACCGCACAACCTGGACCTATTACACCGGCTGCACGACTGCGCAGGGCGGCGACTGGCTCAGCGAAGATGGACGTTGTCCCATTATCGGACCCGATTTCACACAGTGGACAGGGCTGCAAGTGCCGAAATCCGACAACAGCGGCGGCAATACTGACCTCTGGGCGCCTAGCCTGATGGAAGTCGGCGGCGTCTTCTACCAGGCTTATTCGATCCCCATCGAACCCGATACCGTGGGTGGCGAGGCGATCATCGGCATGGCCTGGAGCAATTACCCATACGGACCGTGGAACTATAACGGCTGGGATATTGCCTCGTGGAGCAATACCACGAATACTCCGATCACAGGCAATTATGGATGGGATTTTGTCGAGGGAACCACCTATAACGCCATTGACGGCGCGCCGTTTACAGATGCTTCTGGCAACTGGTGGATGGCCTTTGGCTCCTGGTACGACGGCACTCACTTGTTTCAGTTGACCAATCCGACAGGATTGCGCGCCAACTCGACAATGTATTCCATCGCTTATCGCGGAGCCGGTGAAGAAGGCCCGTTCATCATCTACACCAATGGATACTACTACTACTTCGCTCCAATCAATGCCTGTTGCAGCTCAACCAGCGACTACCGGACCATTTATGGCCGCGCAACCTCCGTTACCGGTCCGTATTATGACCGCGGCGGACTGGCTCTAACGGATGGCGGCGGAACGATTCTGATCAGCACACATGACAACATTGTTGGACCAGGCGGCGGCAGCGTCTTCATCGACTCCCATAACAATAATGCCGTCACTTTTGTCTATCACTACTACGACTCCAACAACAGCGGAACGCCCACCCTTGGCATCAACACTATCAAATTTACTTCCGATGGCTGGCCGTACCTAACCTCCAACTAAGCCGGCTCGGCGCCTTGCAGGGGAGCGCAAGCAACCCCTGCAAGAGGCTTTACAAAATCATCGAGACAACGCCTGGAGCAGCTATCCGTTTCCAGGCTTGCCGTATTTCTGCCTTGCAACGGCGCAGCCAATGAATCAAGGAGAATCAATGTTATCGCGTAGCAATAAAAACAAAAGGATTTCAACATATATTTGTGGGCACAATGCATCTGGTCGCGCAGGGTTGCTTTCGATCGCCATGGATTATCTAGGCGAAGGTTTCCTATTCTTATCGGTGGCAGGGAAGCATTCCGCGCGGCTATTACTGATCTGCGCTTCTCTGCTGTTTGCGCTTCATGCCGGTGCTGCTGACAACGGCCTGGCCTCTACGCCGCCCATGGGATGGAATAGCTGGAACCACTTCGGCTGTAGCGGTCTCAACGAGACGGTCATCGAGCAGACTGCTAGCTCTATGGCCACTAGCGGCATGAAGGCGGCAGGCTACACCTATGTGAATCTGGACGACTGCTGGATGGCTGCCAGCCGGGATGCGAACGGCAATCTGGTTCCAGATCCAACGAGATTTCCCAGCGGTATGCCTGCCCTTGTTAGTTATATCCATAACCTAGGTCTCAAGATTGGCCTGTACGAAGATGTGGGAACCGCGACCTGCCAGGAACGCCCCGGAAGTTATGGCCACTACCAGCAGGATGCAAACACGTTTGCGTCCTGGGGAATCGATTACATCAAGATGGACTGGTGCAACAATACCGGCCTGGATCCAGCGACACAATATACGCAGTTCGCGCAGGCGCTGACGTCGGCCAAGGGAAATATCGTCTTCAGTATCTGCGACTGGGGCACCAAGCAGCCTTGGAACTGGGCGCCTGCATTGGGGAACTCGTGGCGCACGACGCCGGATATTTCAGACAACTGGCTCTCGATGATCAACAACCTAGAAGCAACCAGCGCCTTTGCCGCGTCCGCCGAGTCTGGCTCATGGAACGATCCGGATATGCTCGAAGTCGGCAATGGCGGCATGACCGACACAGAGTATCGGTCGCATTTTGCCATGTGGGCCATGCTGGCAGCTCCCTTGATTTCCGGAAACGATCTGACAAACATGAGCGAGGCCACACTTGCAACCCTTACCAACACCGAAGTGATCGCGGTCGATCAGGATGCGCTGGGCAAGCAGGGAATTATTTTGTCCGACAACGGCTCCGGTCTGCAAGTGTGGTCGCGCGAGGTTAGCGGAGGAACGATCGTCGCGCTGCTGAATCAGTCTGGCGCCTCCGCGGCAATTACCGTGAATTGGAGCGATTTCGGACTCGATCCCAGCCAATCGGCCACAGTTCGCGACTTGTGGGCGCACGCCGACTTGGGCGCTTATAGCAACAGCTTTTCCGCGATGGTTCCCTCGCATGGCGTAACTCAGGTGAAGATTGTTCCCAGCGGGAACGCGCCAACGCAAACTGTTTACGAGGCCGATGCCGCCAGCAATACGCTTAGTGGAACGGCCGTTATCCAGCAATGCCCTGGAGCGTGGGGATATTCCTGCATGGATGGAAAAGACGTGGGATGGATCGGCGACGGCTCCGCCAATTTCGTCACCATTAACAACGTAAATGTCGCATCCTCAGGTACGTATAACATGACGATCTACGCAGCCGTAAGCGGTACGCGCGTCTTCGATGTGAGCGTGAACGGCGGCGCGGCTACACAAGTCAGCCTTACCGGCACCAGTTTCTCCATCCCCTCCACCTCCGGCATGTTGGTGCAGTTGAATGCCGGCAGCAACTCCATCCAATTTTCCAATCCAACCACCTATGCTCCTGACCTGGATCACATCGTTATCTCTTCCCCCGGAGCCGTTTCTCCGGGCTTCAACATTGCCTACCCCGTGCAGAATGTGACGATCGCTTCGCCGGGACAATCTGGAACAGCTTCTCTCGCGCTTGTGCCCACGGGCGGCTTTACCGGGAATGTTGCCATCACTTGCACGCTTCCCGCCGCCATGACAGGGGCTAGCTGCACACCCGCAAATGCCAGCCTGAGCGACGCCAACACCGCCGTTGTGTCGTTGGCGATCACAACGGCACCGTCGTCCGCGGCGGCATTGCACCACCGCGTCCAGGCCGACGACGGGACGTCTGTGACGCTCTCTAAATCTCTGAAAGCGCATCCATTGCGGGCGAAGCCTTCCACGTCCGGCGTGCTGTGCGCGATTCTGTTTCCGATCCCCGCTCTTTTGCTGATCGGTCCGAGTCTGGCGCGTAAAGGATCGCGCCGAACAAAGCTATCGGCTTTACTCCTGCTTGGACTTATTTCCAGCGCCGTGCTGCAATTCTCAGCTTGTAAAGGGGGCAACGTCGGCAAGAGCGTCAGTTCCTGTGCTGCCGTCCCCGGCATCCCTGCCGGTGTGGAGGCATCTTCCATCACCAGCTCGAGCGCCACACTTGCCTGGACAACCTCCAGCGTAAGCGCGAACTGTGCCGTGACTGGATATTCGGTCTATCAAGACAACATCCTCATCGCTACGACGACAGCCCCAGCGTATAACGTGACAGGCCTGTCGCCTGCAACGACCTACAGCTTCACTGTAACGGCAAGCGACTCGTGCGGAGCCTCCGCCGCGAGTTCCTCCGCGAACGTCACCACGGCTTCAGCCGCCAGCATATCCACGCCACCAGGAACCTACGAGGTCACTATAACGGCATCTTCCGGCAGCATCACGCGAAACAGCCGTTTTCAGATCGTGGTGGAATAGAACTTCCAGACTAACGGAACTCTTCGGGCAAAGCATGGATTTCCTGTCTGCTTGGCTACGTGGAAAAGTAAAGCTCTTGCTCCAGTCAGAATGTACGAGCGTATGAACCACGCGTTTGTAGCGGATCATGCAGACTCGCGTTCACGGCTCAACGCAGGGAAGGCAGCATCCCAGGTCTTTTATTGAGCGGCATTTGAAACTCGAATTACCGTCGAACATCCATCGAATAACTTCGAACACGGTCCGAAGCTATTCGATGGATGTTCGATGTGGACGGTTTGCATCTGACGTCCTAAGCCGTGATGCTTAGGGATGGTGTCTATGCGCGCAAACAAACATCAAGTGAAGCGAGAATCTAAACCAAGCCCTCGAACAAGCTTGCAAGAATCGTTGGGATACATGAAAGCTTGTTTGTCGTAAATGATCAAATGCAGATCGCAGGTTTAGCACTGATCATCGTCGCCGCCGAGGAAGATGGAAAGTGCATTGGACGCATTCGTCTGCGCACGATTCCAGACGCGTCTAGCGCGAGCCTGCAAGGGGGTGCCAGTGATGGAAACTCGTACTGCCCCAGACCGCGTTTGCTCTTGGTGGCATGGAACGATTGCTTGATTTGCGAGCATTATCCAGCCATCCGGATCAGGGCGTTTAGCGCGCTCTTTTGGATGATCGCGTAAACTGATGGTGCATAGGTTTTTGTACCGCTCGCCGGAGTGACGCAGAGTTGCTCTTTGATGATCATCCAAACGACGGTGGCCTTATGCAGAATGAGATTCGTTGCAAATCTCGCCACACGCAGTCTCGCATCATGCTATTCGATATAATCCTCAATTGAGGTCGAAAGGAACAAATGAAACGCATCCTTTTCGTCCTATTCCTGTCTGCCGCTATCAGTGCTGTTGCGGCAGAGCCTCAGGACACGGCATTTCCGGGTTATACGAAGAGAATTTGGGAGGCGAGGGACGGTCTTCCAGACCAGACGGCGCAAGCCTTTGCGCAAACGAAAGACGGTAGTCTCTGGATCGGAACCACAGGCGGTTTGTTGCGATTCGACGGAGCCCGCTTTACTGCTTACAGCCGGAAAAATGCCTCTTTGCTGCTGGAGCGCAGTGTGAATTGCCTGCTGGCCTCGCGCGATGGAAGCCTGTGGATCGGCACCGAAGGAGGCGGTCTTGTACGGTATCGAGAGGGCGCTTTTCAGACCTATCCGGCCTACGGCGGTCTCACCAACAGCTTTATAAGGGCTATCTATGAAGACCGCCACGGGACCGTTTGGGTAGGGGCCGATCAAGGCCTTTTCAAGGTCTCAGGGCCGTCGATGATCCGAGTTGACGGCAGCAACGGTACGCCGTCCATCTTTGTACGAGCGATCGCCGAGGATCAGCATGGACATATTTGGGTGGGTGGCACTACTCTGCTCGAGTTTGACGGTGCATCGTTTGTACGAGAGCACGTGCCGAACCGGAAGTTGACCGGCGACCTGATTACCTCGATGCTTATCGCTCCAGACGGCACCTTCTGGGTAGGCACTCTAACCGGATTATTCAACGTAACAAGTTCAGGTGTCTGGTCTCGAATCTCGAGCATTTCAGCGCAGGTGGCTGTAATCCAAGAGAGCACCAATGGACTACTTTGGGTGGGCACTGTGGGACAGGGGCTTTATCTTTACCGCCAGCACCATCTTGTGCACGTCTCGTCTACAGGACTCCCCAGCAGGACAGTTCAGGCTGTCTTGGAAGATCGTGAGAAAAACATCTGGCTCGGTACGCGAGCCGGGATACTCAGTTTGAGCAGGACGCCGGTCGACATCGTCTCTCTGCCCGGCGGAGCCGACTTCGAATTCGAGACGATCTACCGGGATAGTGACGGCTCCATCTGGGTAGCGACCTCGACACAACTATTTCGGATTCAGGATGGAATCGCTAAGCCTTTTAGCTTTGCAGACATGCCGAATCTTCGTGTGCGTACCTTGCTACGCGATCGGCAGGGGAACCTTTGGATTGGTACCGATGGTTCGGGACTTTTGCGGATAGCAGGCCATAAAATTCAGCGATTTACCAACAAAAATGGGCTAATTAATAATGATTTTGTTCGAGCGATTTTGCAAAGTCGTGATGGCAGTATCTGGGTAGGTACAGATGGCGGAATCACGCACATTGGACCGAGAATACATCAGAATTTTGATGTTC
>Ga0255356_1001106_pt1 | contig 17381 bp, 18 predicted proteins | sample HBST100metaG_FD_189944 | JGI IMG/M metagenome (GOLD analysis project Ga0255356, IMG submission 189944) | Peat soil microbial communities from Stordalen Mire, Sweden - H.B.S.T100 | ecosystem: Environmental > Terrestrial > Soil > Wetlands > Peat | place: Sweden: Norrbotten County, Stordalen Mire...
TTACACGAAAGCGCTCGCCACTGTAGAGCAGCGCCAGCGGCAGGCCCACATATCCCATCCCGACGATGCCGATGCGGACTTCCCGGAACTCGATCTTCTGTTTGAAATCGGTGGACAAACTCTGTGTTTCAACTAGTATTTCTTCCATCACAACCTCACTTCCGTTTTGAACTGTGCTCTCAATGATCGATCTCCAACAGACCACTCTTAGCCAACTAAACGCGATTGGCACTCAGCTTGGTACAAAAAATATTTCATAACACTATATGCTGTCCTCCAATATCCTTTCGATATCTTCAGCACCGTAGGTTGCCGCAATCTGTCGGTCATTTCCGCCGGCATTCAAATTTCCCTGCGCGAGTGCGACTCTCTGCGTTAGTGGAATCACTGGGAACTGCACAGGTTTCTTCACAACCTGACGAACGGAAAATCCGGCCCGGATAGCCTGAACGTGAAGCCAAACGTCATCGGCTTTTGGACAACAAGCTTCGAAACCAGGACCTGCTTCTTTTAGTCTTTGCAGAAAAATTGGAGGATAGAGAACGCCGGAGACGCCTGTTGCAAAATGGCACTTCAACGGTGCGGTAATTCTGCAAGGTTTCCATGTAAGATAGGGAACTATCCCCGTTGCGTTTACGGCGACGACGTGTGCTCTATAGCAATTGATGAAAGAAGCATAATGCAAGGAACCTTCAACAAGTCCTCTCAGCCAGTGGCAAGGATACAGAATGTCATCGTCCGCCGTGACCAGCGGAGCAACAAATTCATTCTGAGATTCCAGGTAAGGATAATACTTTGTATGCGGACCATAGTTTTTCGCGCTGAGCTGCACCTCCAGCCCTCGTTTTTGCAGACGTACGATCTTAGCGGGAAGGTTCTGAAATAATTTCGCATCATCAAGCCAAAGAATTAGGTTCGATGGCCGTACACTTCCCCGCGCAATCGATTCCAAGGTCAAATAAACCGTGCGGAATCTGGCTCCATACGTCGTGAGAGTAATAACCGGACCACCAGGACAGACAACCGACTTCTTGCTATAGCGGTTGGCTAGTTTCAGTACCAGCACTTTAATTATTACAGGGATTGCACAAGCGAATAGATATGGCGCTTTGAGCAACTTCTTCAGAAGTTTAGAAATTGGCATGGGTACTCCTATCAGATCGCATGGTCAGCAACGCTATCCAGTTAGACCCTGCGAGCAGTCCATCCGTGGCTATGCTCGACCAAGCCGCTCCTAACCATCCGTAGTGCGGAATCAGATAAAGATTCGCACCGAAATTGAAGACGGCGGCGACACCCTGAAGGCCGGCGCGCAGATTAAGGTGTCCGGCACCGGTCAGCGCATCGCCCGAACTAAGATGCAAACTACGAAACACCGGCAATACGGAAAGCCAATACAATGCAACTACGCTCTCGCTAAAACTCTTGCCCACCAAGTGCGGAATAAGTCGCGCCGCTAGGACCATGGCCACTGCGGACAATAATGCCAGCAACGCAGTCCGTTTGAGAATTTGAAGTGCATACGGGATGGTATTCTGTACGCCTCCAACACCTTTCTTGAAAAATCGGGGGAAAGCAGCTCCATGAATCGAAGTGATGGGAATCGTACAGATGTCCACCACTCGGTAGGCCATGGTATAAATGCCGTTGGCGGTATTCATGTTGTAATGACCCAGCATAGCTTTGTCGAAGTTGTTGTAGATCCCACTCGCCGAAGAGGACATGGCAAAAACGGCACCTTCACTGGCGTGTCGAAAGAGCATCCGAAAGCTAAAGGCTGGTTTGCCATAGCAGCGGGTCACCAAGGCGAGTGCGCAGCAACAGGCGATAAACGACACGACTAGCGCTGCCAACACCCACTGGTTGGCCGTAACGTGCCCTAGTCGCCAAAGAAGCGTTCCGGCCAGCAGAGTACGCAGCAAATTAGTCAAAAGGCTTAATGAGGCCGTCACGCGCATCTTTTCGAAGGCTTGAAAGACACGGGAGGACGCATCAGTCAATTGAGCGCAGAGGCAATCGCTGACGGCTGCGCAGACAACCAACTTCCAGGGATAGGAGTGCGCCAGATGGGGCACAATCCAAATCAACAGCCCGGCAAAGAAGCCCCCAAGCGTGAAGATGGTAACGAGGACATTGCCCCAATATAGAGCAAAGTTTTTCGGAAATAGGCTAACGTGCCGGATCAAGGTGAAGCTCGAACCCAGCGGGCTGTAGACGCTCAAAACAGCAACCATAGCGAAGACGCCGACGTAGATGCCATATTCGGTGGCTCCCAGCAACCGCGCCAGCAGAATGAAATAAACACCCTGGCTGACGATTGAGAGTCCCTGGCCCAAACATACCCACCCCGCATTGCGCGCCAGTGAATTGCCGCAAATGTATCTCCATTCGGTCAAGAATCTACTCATATTTCGTTCCTGCGCGAATACTTCGCGCTCCATCGGCAAGCCCCACACAAACCAGAATGTACAATATCCAGATCAGGTCATTGGGGACCATCATGGCTTTCTCGTCTATATTAACGACAATCATCAGAAAAACAATGCAGCCGCACCAACTAAGGTACAGTGACCTTTGCAAGGAGAGACAAGCAAAAAGATCTTTGAAGGCCCGAACGAAGGACCAAACAAGCAGTCCGAGACCGATCACTCCGAGTGCAAGCCAAACGTCCAGGAATCCATTGTGCGCTGCATGCACATTTAAACCAATTTGTAGCGCTACATCGGGAGCTTCGTCTTGCACATTCTGAAAGAACGACATATATCCGTAACCAAGTATTGGATGTTTCGATCCGGCCGCAATAACGGCTTTCCATATATTTGTGCGTCCAGTCAAAGATATATCTTTGCCAATCAACTGCGTAATCAATGTAATACAATGACTCACGAGTGCAAGAGAGGACAGCGCAACACCTACGCTAAGAAAGAGCATTCTTGCTCGTTCTGTGTGGCCAATTTTTTGGATTGCCATCATTGCAAAATAATAGATTGCTAAAGTTGAAAGGAGAACCCAACCGGTTCTTGATCCCGTCATCAGGACCAACAACACAGACAACAGAATGTATCCAGTTCGGAAAAATAGCGACAAAACACCGTGCGCCCGCAAAAAAATCGCAACCGAAAGGAGAAATACCGTTGGTATCGCACACGCATTCTTGTAATCGTAGATTCCTCTCCAAACGTTCGTTCCCAACTCCATATCCAGAACTTGCCCGTAGCAAGGCCAGAAAATAGCTAGAGCAAAACTCAAAAGCAATGCTATCCACCCGAGCTGATATAAAAGCTGCAACTGTTGACTAGGACTAAAGCGCCTTGTTAAAAAAAATGCGAAGAAGGTACCACAAGCAAGGCTCCCCGCATACTTCAACGTAACAAATGGAAACTGAGACCAAGCGGTCGATGCGACCACAAGAAAAATTATCGCTGAGAATAGCCTATCTTTATAAAAACGAGAAAGGACAGAATGAATGTTAGAGAAAGCACACATAAAAATCAGCGCAAAAATTATCAGTCCTATGACGAGGAACTCAACACCTCCCGCGCCGGTGACGTTGCCAGCACCATGCACTGTTTCGCCAACCGAAAGCGAGCTAGAATCCCGCTGGCCAAGAAACCAGAAGTGTCCACGTTCGGCAAAATAAATCAGCGGGATCATCAGTGCCCAGTTCACAACCAAGCCGAGCATAGAACGATCTTGTTCAGCAGTTGCGCTTTGCATAGGCCATCCCCTTTCATGAACGCATTCTGACACGACCGTTGGGGTTCCCAAAAATACCGTCTAAACAGCCACAAAATGCCGCCCTAAATTTTCTACGTCGGTCTCTTTCAGCGAAGATTGTAATGATGTTTTTTCCTAGGTTTCCCAGAATATAGATACAAACCATCAATTGTTTTCCCGCGTGCCTCCGGAACAACCAGAGCGCATTACGTGCTTGGTAATATCGGCGCTGCGAACTGTAGTTTCTGGTAATAAAAATTTTCAAGCCGAAACATTTATAATCGACGGGCGAACCATGCTCATGCCATAGTACTGCACTCATGCATTGCCTGATAATCCAGCCGTGGCTAATAAGCCTCAAGCAATAATCCCAATCCACACAGTCAATAAAAAAACTTTCATCAAAGTAACCTTCTTTTTTAAACACTGTGATCGGTATCAGACTACCTGAGGTCTGTGCAATTACCACATTGCCCGTACCTAAGCGTCTGGCTCCCCTTGTAGAACGATTAGTACGCGGGTTCACGCTATACGGAATCATGACCGCAATCTTCGACGATTGAGGGTCGTGAATATATGCAAATAGAAGTTTCTCCACAAGTCCGACAGTGGGCTTGCTATCTTGATCAAATAGAACGACCCAATCACAATGCTGTGTTTGAGCCCATTTGACCCCAATATTCAGAGCTACTCCGATTCCAAGATTAGCGCCGTTCTCGATTAAATTGATGCCTAAAGTTCGACACGTTTCGCGCAGAGCGACTAATGCAACTTGACCTGATCCATTATCCACCACAACAGCCCATTGAACCTGTTCGCGTATAAAAACAAGATTTGCAATATCTTCCTGGCGCGGATGGTATGAAACAACAATAGCGCAAATATCTTGGTTCATCACAACTTTCCTTCCTCAATGTGCAAAATCACAACTTGTGAATCAAATGGACTTTCGTATAACAACATCGTTTATGATCTCGTTATATCGTTTAACATTTATTTCCCAAGTAAATCGTCGCCGAAAAGATGCAAAACCTTCTCTGCCAAGTTTTTTGCGAAGATCTTTGTCCTCAATAAGACTTTGCAGCGAATCAGCGAGTTCTTGTGCAGAATTTGGATTAACCAAAAGCAGTCCTCCTTCTGCCGCGATCTCAGGTATTCCGCCTACACGCGTGGCAACGACAGGGATACTACATGCCATTGCTTCAATATTCGCTTTGCCAAACGCTTCTTGACATATAGACGGACAGCATAAAATGTCCGCGCCACGATATTCTTGCGCTATTTCAGTAGCCAAAAGGTGTGGTATAAAGCGCATATTAAAGGGCGAAATCTTTAAGAGTGAACGCACATAGCGCGTCTGTTTGCTGCCGCCCGCCTTGGAAGAACCCACTACCTTACAGATAACATCAACTTTCCTCGTTTGTAAGATTTTCATAGCTTTTGCAAGTACATGTACTCCTTTTTCGGGAGCTAGCCGCCCGACATAAAGCACTGTAAGAATTGCACGGTTTTGCTTGTCCTTTGAAGATGAAGGATAAAAAACCGTTTCATCTGCACCATTGTAAAGTACAAAAGTGTTTTTTAGCCAAGGAAGACGTCGTAGCCATTGCTGTCGTGTGGCTTCACTAACAAAAAAATAAATCTCTGGTGTAAAAGATCGAAAGTGACTTGGCATTCCGCGAATCACATTAGCGTCGTGAAACTGGTAAATTAGTCTCGCACCTGTCAGGTGAATTGACGATGCCAGCGCTGCTGCGAGAGCTGAGTCATTGTGACACCACACGATGTCTCCAGGCTTTAGACGCGACAATAGTGGTCTAAAAATACGGCGAAGAATCAAACGCGCAATCCAGATCGGAAGCAGTTTTCCAGCTCTTATCTTAGCGTACGAATGCAATCCAGAAATTACCAATATTCGTTTGGGATCAAAGGCCCATGTGCTATCTGCAGATTGGCAAACGACAACTGTGGTAGGATCACAACGCATTATGCTAGCAACACTCACCGGAATTGCAGTGCCACGATAAGCAGAAAATACTTCCCAGACGGGTAAGAGGCGATAGATCATCAGCACGCTCCATGCGCAGTTACAACAACGTAGATGGTTCTGAAGAAAATGTCCAAATCCAGCGCCAAAGACCACTCTTTCACATAGCGGCAATCCAGATGAACTCGCTTTTCATAACCCGTAGTGCTGCGCCCAGATACCTGCCACAACCCAGAAAGCCCAGGCTGCACCAAGCAGTAGGTAGAGAAGTCTTCTCCGTAGAACTTGCGTTCCGCGTCGACAATCGGTCGTGGACCGATAAAGGACATTTCCCCGCGGACTACATTGATGATCTGTGGTAACTCATCAATACTCCAACGCCGCAGAATCCTGCCGACGGGCGTAACGCGCGGATCGCGAGGACTCTTATGTGTGCTGCGCAGCTCCAGACTGGTGTGCTCCGATTCCAGAACCCGACGTCCACGCTCCACACCCGTGTACATGGTGCGGAATTTGAAAATCAGGAAGGGCTTGCCATAGCGGCCAATCCTGTATTCACGGTAAAAAACTGGACCGTGAGAAGTGCACCGAATCAACACCGCCACCGGCACGCCAATAAGTGCGCAAGGAACAAGCCCGATAAGCGCCAGCGAGCTATCCGTCATTCGCTTGACGATTTGATAGCAAAAAGTCTGTACTTGGTCAAACTCTTTTGCCTTTCTTGCATGGACTAAAGTCAGTGATTCTGGTTCCTCCAAAATTTCATCACTCATTTCGCCTCCTATTTGAACCAATGCCTGATAAGCGTCCAGGCAATGCTGATGACGGCAATTGCGATGATCTCGAAAACCAGCGCATGCAAGGCATTAATCCAAGCTTTTTTGCCGATACTTGGCTTTTGATCCATCCCAGATCTTTCTTTAGAACTGGTAAATCGCTGCCGATCCCAACGAAGCGGCAATTCCACTTGCACTCAACGCAAAATTGCGCATATAACTGAAGGGCACATAGATGATGTCGTTGGCTGTGAGCGCCACATCCGGCTTCTTACCCTTCTGCATGTCGCTGAGCGAGAGAGACTCATCCTGATAACCTTGAGCGGTCCGATGAATCAGACGGGCGTGGGAGGGAACAGCCGAGTGATTGGTACCACCGGCGCGCGCCACCAGCTCCAGCACGCTGAGTTGCGCCTCGTTGTTCGTCATGGCGTAGCCGCCAGGCTGCTTCACATCACCTAGCACGTACGCAATGCCGGCCTTGGCCACGAACAGCGTGTCGCCAGGGTTAACCTTGACGGCGGTATCCATAGCCACTCCCGCCTTGTTGGAAACGAAGTAGGGAACCTTCTCTGCCGTTCCTTTGCGCTTGATCAGGATCTTGCGGTCGGCCAAATCTGTCAGACCACCCGCCAAGGTCAACACATCTAGCACTGACCGTGGAGTGTTGATGGCGTAGGCTCCAGAAGCCTTGACCTCGCCCAGCACTGAAACCTTCTGGGTTGCATATTCCGCTACCGTGACGGCCACGCGAGGATGTAGCAGAATGTGTCCGTTTAACAAGGCCTTTTCAATAGCACGAGCGGCTTCCGCTGGTGTCAAAGCCGAAACCTTGACATCTCCCCCAAGCAGTAATGGAAGCGCGCCCGTATCTGTGACACGCGCATCCTGCCCGAGTTCCGGCGTATCAAACACCTGCACATGCAGCAGATCACCAGGGCCGATCAGCAAGCTCTCCGGCTGTTGCGCCATTGCGCAGGTCGCAAGCAAAAAGCAGATCAACATCCAATTACGCTTGCGCATTGTGATCCTCCCCGTAGCTGTATCTGCTGTAGCCGCTGTAGCCGGCATCATCCACGTTGATGCCGTTCAGCAGCACGCCCACATAATGCTTGCTGCTTTCGGTCAGCATCTGATAGCTGCGCTTCAACTGCGGCTTTTGTGTCATCCGGTTACGCGCCACCAGCAGCGTTGCGTCCACATGGGCATTGAGCGACAAGGAATCGGTCACCGGCAGCAGCGGCGGACCGTCAATGACAACAAAGTCGTATTGCTCTTTCCACTGCGCCAAACACTTGCGCATGATTTCGGAATCGAGCAATTCGGAGGGGTTGGGCGGTTTTGCTCCTGCTGGAATCACGTCCAGGCCTTCGATACCCTTAGCGGAAGGAACGATCACGTCCGTCTTCAATCCCGTCAACAAAGCGCTCAGTCCAGCGTCGTTTGGAAGGCCAAGGCGGGAACGGATGGAGCTGTTGCGCAGATCGGCATCGACCAGCAAAACGCGCCGACCGGTTTGGGCCAGTATTGCGGCAAAATTGATGCTGACCGTCGACTTTCCCTCGTCGGAGATCGAACTAGCAACCAGCAGCACTTTAGGCGGAGTCTCGCTCTGTACCAGTAGCAGTGAGGTGCGAATGGTACGCATTGCTTCGGCGTAGGTTGAGTGCGCTTCATTCATGACGGAGATGCCCTCAAGCGTCTTGAAAGGAAACTCCGGCAATGCTCCCAGAATGCTCTTTCCTGTCAGTTCCTCAACTTCGCCAACGCTGTTGATCTTGTTGTCGAGCGTGTCGACCAGCAGCGCCCCACAGCTGCCCAGGAAGAGTCCTCCAGCCAACGCGATGGCCATGTAGAGAGGGATATTTGGTTTTTTTGGCTTGGCAGGCTCGCGGCCGGAGTCAACCACGGTAATATTCGAGGGACGCAAGCCCTGCAGGACGCCCGCGCTTTTCATGCGTTTGAGCAGATCCTCGTAGAGCCCCCGGCTGTCATCCGCCTCTTGGCGCACAATCGCATATTCGACAGCCTTGTCATTCAGTGTGGCGGCTTTACCTTTGGCTTGGTCGTATTGCTGCTTCGCACCTGTTTCGGTTTGCTGTGCAACCCGATAATCACTTTCTGCGCGGCCCCTGATGCGATTGACTTCCTGGTGGATTGAGCGGTCAATCCCTGCGATATTGCCACGCACCTCTGCCAGTTTCGGGTAACTGGGTCCGAACTTTGCTTCCATTTCCTGTAAGTTGGCCTGTTCGGTGGCTTCCTGCTGGCGCAAGGTCTGGATTAGTGCCAAGGAATTGCTCACCGATTGAGACTGGCCCGCCATGCTGTTACCGGCCAGCCCTGATAACATCTCCGCATCGCCCGTCTCCGCAGCGCGGGCAATGGCGCCCTTGAGAATTCGATTCTGCGCCGCAGAGCTTGTCGCTACGCTAGCTTGTTGTAGTTGGTCCAGCACGTCGGAATAAGCTTCCTCACGTCCCTGCGCATCGGTAGTGCCTAAGCTGTAGACTCCCGACTGCTTTTGCAGATCGACAACCTTGGATTGCAGGTTTTCGCTTTCTTGCCGCAGATCGTCCAGTTGCCCGCTCAGCCACTTGGTGGCTTCCGTCGTGGCCTCGTAACGCGTCCTGAAGGTGTAATCGATCAGCGTTTGCGTCAGCTTATTCACCACCGCCGCCGCTAGCTTCGGATCGGGATTCCGGTAGCTAATTTCGATCAGGCGCGTGCCGCCGACGGGCTTCACCTTTAGATTTTTGCTGAAGGTCTTTAGCGCTCGATAACGGCGTTGCGGCGCATCTTCCAATTTGGCATTGGGCGGATCGGCTACCCCGCTCGGAGAAAACAAACTTAGCACCGCACTCACTGGATTCCAACGATGCTGGAAATCCGGCGTGCCTTCCAGGCGCAAATCCTCAATGGTCTTCAGCGCCAGCGTGTCGGATTGGAGGATGTTGGCCTGTGTTTGTAGATTGATGTTTGCATCCAGAGCGTCGCTTGCCCCTTCGGCGCTGCTCATCAGGCTATCCAGCCCCATGGCGTCAGCGCTTTCCTTTTGCACTTGCACGGTGCCTGTTGCCTCATAGCGTCGCGTGCAAATTACACAATATAGGGCAGCCAATACAACAAAAACCAGCAACGTTCCGTAAACGATTATTCGCCTCCGGCGAAATATTGTAAGCAGATCGCGTAGAGTTAATTCTTTCTCTGGGAGAGATTCCAAAACTTAAATGCCTCGCTTCTTGATTAGTTGACGACCTGTATTTTTCCATCCGTTCGGAGCGTCTGCTGGTGGAGCAGTTTGACCACAAACTGTTGTTTCACTGGCTTACTGGGTTGAACATGAACGATGCGATTTGCAAGCATGCGGTGTTTTTCGAGAACTGGAAGTGCCTACTGAACGCCGAAATCGCTCAACGGTTCTTCACCGAAGTGAACAAACAGGCCAACAATTTCATGTCGGACGAATACTTCAAGGTGAATAGAACGTTGATTCAGGCTTAGGCCGCGCAGAAGAGCATTCGGCTTAAGTACGGTTCGGTAATCGGTAACGATAAGACTTTTACCGCCAGCAGTGCGGCAACAAAACGCCTGCATCAGCGAGCAATCCAGATGCTTGGCGTGTTACCGTTCCTTCCCCCTCGAATGCCAGACCGTAGATGTCATGGATATGGCAACGCACTTGCGCGCGGCGCGGCGGATCGTCTGGAGCATTGACAAATTCGACCAAGACTCTCTCGCCTAGATCTAAGGTTCCTGCAACCTTTCCGTATACTCCGCCTCTCCCGGCAGAAACGGTCCTACCCTCAAATCCGACTACCTTTCCATTGCGGTCAGCAAGTATTGACATTGGCCATTGCAGATGCTCAGAATCAAAAAGATTCGGAACGATCGGAAACTTTCCAGACCAAGACAGCCGTTGTCGAAGCAAGGCCAAAAGACTAGGAATGTCTGGCACCGTCTCAATTGCTACGGAAAGGCCACGAGAAGTACATTGCGGCACTTCGCTTTGTCGCAAGAGAAATATAGGCGTTTCACGACGATACGAATTAAGATGCATCACTATGTCAATAGCCGCGGCAGGACTACAAGTTACGATTGCGTCAACCTGGCGAACACATGCTATAGATAAGGCTTCTCGGCCGTTTTCTACAACATGGCATTCATATTCTTCAGAAAGACAAGACCACCTGTTTTTAAAAATGTTGGCCATGCAATCTACGCAAACAAGGAAGTATCTGATTGGCATATGTCTCCCCTCCTGGTGGGCAATGAGAAGTTGATTGTCTATTAGCAACGCTACCTGATGCGCGTTTTGAGTGCTTCCATAAGGTGCATTTGACAGATTAGAACCTGCTAACTGCTAAGCTGAATAGGGCCCGGTCTTGGAACGTACCTGTGTCGTATGAACAACGTTTAAATTCAATCTGAATGAACCACCTGAAACCAGCCTCTGCCGGAATACCCCCAAAAGTATCATCAGTTCGTGGGTGGTTTAATCTCTCTGGGTCTAATTCCCCGCCGCTTGCGGCGCAGCGTAAACTCGGGCTTTTCGGGATACCTCGCTGCTTGGGGCGAGGTCGTTCATTTGGTTCGCTGAGACAACCAAGATTTCAGCCAATGGACGATGACAAATACCACAAGAAGCAAACACGACGAGAAGCTTTCTATTCTCATCGCAAACGCGCTTCTCAACCAGCTACCTGTCTGGGAAAAGACAACAACGGGCCAGACCCAATAACTCAAGATAATCAACAACCCAACGATGGACCAAGGAACATTCTCATCCATGATCTGCTACTCCTGATTGAGCTTCATGCCGCTTTACAGAGGGTGTTGCCGTCCGGCCCATAGGGTGGGCTCAATGATACGGCCGTCCCTTGAGATGCAGACGATGGGCCAGTAGATCTCTTCAAAGCTTTCCTTATCTGGTGTGCTTCTTCGGTTGTCTCGGCCGAATCGATCAATTTCCGGTTGTGATGCGTGTCCATGCCGTTTTTCGCCCAGTAGCCCCAGACTTTGTATTTCGTCTCGTCGGCCATCGCTTGTACCTCCTGGCAGAAAACATAGTCCCGTTGTGATATATGCGCGCATATTTATTTTGCTTCCGTTTCAAACTGTCCCTTGCCCCTTATTCCCTAGGAGCGTGTCGCGACTAACAATGCCACTCTTTTTTCCGCCCTTCGAAATCTATCCCCTACAGACTCCTAGGTCTCTGACCGGATGAAATCAGTTCTTTCATAGCGGAACTTCAGTCGAGCTTTTCGGCGTGTAAACTGCCAGTTGATTTTTACTTGGTTCTGGTTCATCTTTCTGTTCCAGATTTTGGCTTGACGCCGTAGTTCTGTCAACGAAGGGATGCAGCGGCGTCCCAGGCATTGCCGGCTGAACAGGCTAATCTCGATCTCGGCCTGATTCAGCCAACTGCCGTGTTTCGGGGTGTAGTGAACCGTAAACCGGTCCCAGAGCAAACCGCCGATCCTTTCTCCATAGCGATCAACCAGTGCCTTACGCCGGTGCGAGTTCAGATTGTCCATCACCAAGTGAATGGTGTCAGCCTCCGGGTAGGTGGCAACGATCTCGACCAAGTAGTCGGCGAACTGCGCGGCGGAACGGTTCGCCGTAATCCTGGTGAAGTGGCAACCGGCCTTCGGCTCGACACCGCAAAAAGCGTTAGCCGTGCCGCGGCGTTCATACTCGCAGGCGCGCCGCAGGATTCGTCCTGGCCGCATCGGGCGCGCCGGACGGACCTCGGCGTGCAGCACCACTGGCTTTTCGTCCACGCACACCACCGGTTCGCTTTTCGAGAGCGGCCTCTCGTAGATCGCCAGTACCTCTTCCATGCGTGCGACGTAGTCCCGATTCAGTTCCGCCACACACCACATTTTTTTCCCGCCACGGCTTCAGGTCGTGACTCTGGAGAAGGATGCGGATCGTCTCCCGGCCTACCTGTGGTGCCAGTTTTCACCGTGCCGCCTCGGCGGCAATCAGCCGCACCGTCCAACGGGCTCGGCCCTCCGGTGGGGCCGAGCAAACCATGGCCACGATCCGCTGACTTTGCTTCACATCCAGTGCTCGTTGCTTGCCTGGACGCGGTTTCTCATACAGCGCCACATCCAAGCCCTGTTCCTCACAGCGCCGGGCGATGGCGCGTACGGTCGTCACCCCTGCACCCGAGCTGACCGCTGCCTGAACCGCGCTCTGGCCCTGGTCCAGTTGACGCAATATCCATGCGCGCCGCAGCACACGCGCTGACTCTCGCCCTTTGCTCAGCATCCCGGCGATACGTCGCTGTTCCTTCCTACTCAACGCAACATGCACCCGATGGTAGACCGACATGCTTCCAATCTGCAGCCATTCACCCTATCGGACAAGTATCTTACAAGGCTCATCTCCATCCGGTCAGAGACCTAGTAGCTAATCAAGGACTGCACTAACTTCGTCGGCAGCTACCTCCACGGCGACACTCTGGTTGATCATTTCGATCGACAGAACGAATCGCAAGCCGTTTCTCTTCTTCACCAGAACGCCCTGCATTCCCTGCATCGCGCCGTTTTTTACGCAGACCTTTTTTCCAATAACGAGTTCCTTGTATGGCTCCAATTTATGCTGGCAGAAGTCCAAGCGCAGGAACTCAATTTCTGAATCCGGTAAGTAAGACGGACCTTGGCGATTGCCGACAATCATAAGAGCAGCAGACGCTCGCAGGACGATGGACCGCTCTATGGCACGAATCCGCACAAACAAATATGATGGGAACAGCGGCTCAACGACTTTTACGCGTTGGCGATTTTTCCAGATGTGCGTGCTCTCGTATGTAGGGAGAAACGATTCGATTTGGAACAGTTCAAGGTGTTTTGCCACCGAACGCTCACCACGCGGCATAGTGTAAACTGCGTACCATTTGCGGCTCGCTTCCCCGCCTTCATCTTCAGCAGTTGCAGCTGGAGCGTGTTCATAATTTGATAATGCAGCCTGAAAATTCATTGTCATTGTCCTCCTGCTAAAGAGTTCTTCAATACAACGGGCAATGCGATTGCTTACCCTATAGGGATCTTGACGCTCATTTGGTTTGAAAGTAAATTGCGCATAGCTTCGCTCTGGTGGCTTAGCACACCTCTCGAATGCTAAACCCATACAAGAAACTGCTATGTTGGTAACTTCGCTTGAATGATTCTAAGCCGAAGCAGCATTTTTAGGATTCGCAAATGCGCGCTTATGAGCGTCAGTGTGCGACAAATAATGACAAGGGAAACGATTGAGACCAGTACTACGCCTAAAAGGCAATACACTTGTAAACAAGTTAGGAGCTAAGATTGTCGAAAGTGCAAGTTAATGTTTCCGCCATCAGCCACATTAGCTGAAAGCAAAAGCCTTGACCGTCGATCAGTACAATCCACTCCGCGCCCTTGTCACCTTGGTTTTATCGATGGCGGAGCTATTTTTTTCACAGAGGTGAAGCCACCATCCAAGAACATCTCGTTTCACGTGGTGCGCCCCGCATCTAGTCAAACGTATTATTTCGCTCGTTCAGCCGACGGCACTGGTTGATAATTAGGTACACTTCTCGACAAAGCCATGCCGCCCGGGTTTGCTGAATTTAAATGATGCGCTCTAGAAAAGGGTGTATTTAGGTCGAGTCAATGTCATCTGATCGGAGATTTCTTTTGACTTAAATAGGAGGCAGAATGATATGTCTATCCCTCTCCGAATAGCTCGTAACGTAGAGTTCATGAGCGATAAAGAAACTACTGCACAGATCCGGTTAGATACATGGAAGTCAATTGCAAGTTATCTTGCGCGCACCGTTCGTACTGTTCAGCGCTGGCATGCCGAGTACGCTCTTCCTGTCCACCACATTGGCGGTGAAAAGAGCTCCGTTTTTGCTTTTATCAGCGAGTTGGATAAATGGCTAGAGAACCGCGGTCATGAGGCGACACCTACGATTCTAGAAATTCCACATCCGTTAGGGGTTAATAGACACGTCATACGCAAGACGTCCGATTGCAGTGATGAGATTCTTGATCCCTCTCTGATCCCCGACTCGATGAAGACTCGTTCCAAACAATTAGTGGTTCTCAGCGAAAAGATGTGGGAAACTCTCTCCTATAGCAATATCAGCATGATCGCGGCGATCTTACGTGAGGCTATCGACTTGGATCGTTGTAATGCTGCAGCGTTTGTGAACATGTCCTTTACACTGATTGTTCAAGGCCTTTGGGGCTGCATAAACCTTCCGTTCGCTTATGCTGCGGCCCAGACTGCACTGCAAACAGCACTTGAAATCGACCCCGACGTACCGTTTGCCAAATGCACGACAGCTTGGCTGAGTGTGGTCTTAAAACATGACTTGGTAGGCGCACGTCATAAATTTGATGAGTGTCTGAAACATCAACCTCAGTGCGTACGCAGCATCGCCGGTCGGGCCATGCTTCATATTGCCGAAGGTCACCTGGAGAAGGCTTTCAATCTCTTGCAGAAGCCTTGCAAATCGAATTGCTTGAATACCCCTCTGGTTGTATATTGCAGTTGGATCAATTATTTAATGGGAAAATACGCACAAGTACTAGACCACTTAGATCAAGTTGTGCTAAGCGATCGACCTGAACCCCTTATAGGCTCACTGGCAGGACTATCCGCCATTCAAATTAACGAGCCGGGTTTGTATATCCCACAAATGGAAGCTATTGCCGAGAAATATCCCAATCATTCTGTGCTGCGAGGAGTACTTGGATACGCCTATATATTAACGGGCAAACGGGAAAAGGCGAGCAAACTCCTGGAGGGTATGACGAATCCTAGGAAGCGCCATTTCAGTCACGAGTCTTATGGGGTAGCGCTTATTCTACTCGGCTTGGGTGAGGCGCAGAAGGCTGTGAAGCAGCTGGAGCAGTCGTACAGTGAAGGGTCGCAATGGAGCCTAGCGTTTCCATTCGATCCGATTCTGGCACCACTACGCAATAATCCTGATTACCGGCGGTTCATAAGCAGGGTCAGATACCCGGTCTCTGAGAATCTCAAGCAGAATACGCTGAATGTTTTTTGACACTCGCTCTGCACGGGGACCGGAGTGGATTTTTCGGAGGCAGATTGAGCCGCCCTGTGGTGGTTGTTTACTATTTAACCGGACAGCAATGCCCATATATATGGGTGGATCCTGAATTGACAGATCGAGGGGAGGATCTATGGACGAAATCGAGGAAGACAAAATAGCTGCGACCTTTGCCTGACCTCAATGTGAGAGCAAGCGCCTGCGGCTTGGCCCCGGCGGCTTCATAGCTTTTTTCAACATTGCGGTTCAGTGGAGATTGACCGATGAAGAGGCACTGAAGCTGCTTGCACTCGAAAGCGAGAGGCCTATCGAACAGCTCAAACTCAACCCAGACCCACAGCTCTTCACTGAGGAACGCATGCTACGGATCAGTTATCTCATTGGGATCTACAAGGGGTTGCACATTTGCCACGGAAACGATCTGGCCAACCAATGGATCAAGCTTCGGAACCGGGATCGAATCTTTGGCGGCATTTCTCCGCTTAAATTTATGATCGGCGGCGGTCTGGATGCCATGCATCTGGTTCGCAGGCTGATCGATGCGCGGTGCGCTGGTAACTAACTTTCCAACCTGACTCCAAGCAAGGCGTCTGAATCGGATGCGTATCAATAACGAAACACACATCGAGTTACCGCTACACGGCCGGACATCCCCAACCTCAGTAACGGCGGGCGATTCCGCGACAAAAAATCCTGCTAATTCAATCGGTGAGTAGGTCCAGGGGATTTCACCCTGAGCCTCTCGCAGAACCGTACGTAAATCTCTGGCGGATTCAACAACGAAGTGCAACGGCAATCCGGGCGGTAGGTGGATGGGATGGGGTAGCATCCTGGAAGCCCTACCGCCAAGCAAGGTTTGCCAAGCATGTGCTACCGCCATCTCATCCAAGAAGAACGATACCAAATCTCTGCCCTTCGCGAGGCCGGCTGGTCACAAGCGGCCATAGCCGCCAAGTTGGGGCGGCATGCGTCCAGCATCAGCCGCGAACTGAACCGCAACCGGGTTTTCGACTCTTACCAGCCGCAGGTGGCCGAATTGCTGGCCACGGCACGCAGCCAACAGAGCGCCGCCAACGCTTGCCGCGTGCCCGCCGCCGCATGGCAGTTTGCCCGCGAGAAGCTGTCCGAGACTTGGAGCCCGCAACAGATTGCCGGCTATCAACGCGCCGAACATCTGCCGCGCCTTTCGCACGAATGCATCTATCAGCGCATCTACGAGGACAAGCGTGCCGGCGGGACGCTGCATCTGGCACTCAGGATTCACAAGCAACGGCGCAAACGGCGCGGTGTGCGCGAGCGGCGCGGCACCATCCCCAACAGGGTCTCGATCGATCTGCGCCCCGCCGTCGTTGATCGCAGACAACGCTACGGCGATGGGGAGGCCGATCTGGTCATCGGCGCGCGGCACTCACAAGCGCTGGTCACCATCAACGAACGCAAGAGTCGCTACGCGCTCATCACGCGCGTTGCCAGCAAACAAGCGGCGGGCGTGAGCAAGGCAATTATCGAGCAACTGAAGCCCTTTGCAAAGATGGCGCATACGCTGACCACCGACAATGGCAAGGAGTTTGCGCAGCATGAACGGATCGCGACAGAACTGAAGCTTGGCTACTACTTTGCGCATCCGCACGCAGCCTGGGAGCGCGGCGCCAACGAAAACCTCAACGGCCTGCTGCGCCAGTTCTTCCCCAAACATCGCAAGCTCGAAGAGGTTACCGACGAAGAAATTGCTTTGGCACAGCACCGCCTGAACCACAGACCAAGAAAATGCCTCGGCTACAAAACCCCGCATCAGGTCTTCTGGGAACAGTTACACTCTAACCAACCCATTGCACTTCGTTGTTGAATC
>Ga0255356_1001107_pt1 | contig 17366 bp, 11 predicted proteins | sample HBST100metaG_FD_189944 | JGI IMG/M metagenome (GOLD analysis project Ga0255356, IMG submission 189944) | Peat soil microbial communities from Stordalen Mire, Sweden - H.B.S.T100 | ecosystem: Environmental > Terrestrial > Soil > Wetlands > Peat | place: Sweden: Norrbotten County, Stordalen Mire...
GTCGGGATTTTGCCGCACTGCGGCAGGCTTTGCATCAGGTGTTGCCGCAGCGGCTGGCGGCGTTTTTATCCGAGACTGGAGCGCCAAAAGGCTGGTCAAATCTGGCTCTGGAGGCTTGCGAGCGGGAGTTGCACCGCTGGGCGTTTCATCCCGTGGGAACCGAGGGCTTCGAGAAAGCCGAGGTCACAGCCGGAGGCGTGGATACGGCGGACTTGCAGGCGCGAACCCTCGAAGCGCGAAACGTGCCGGGGCTGTTTTTCATCGGAGAAACCGTGGATGTGACCGGGCAACTGGGCGGCTTCAACTTCCAGTGGGCCTGGGCTTCGGGCACGGCGGCGGGGAAAAGCCTTTAGGTCGTATCGGCAGATAATTCTGATACGAATGACTAGAGCATTTTCGGAAATGGTGTAGACCCAAAATTCATTGGTATCCCACCCTTTCCGCAGAAAAAAACGGAAAGGATGGGGCACGGAAGTCTACAGCAAAAGCAAAAATGCTCTAATCAATAAACTGATTGTCACTGAGCAAAATCTCACGCAGTTCTATCGCGAGAGGCGCATCGGACTTGCCACACGGAGTGGTACTTATTCAGTAGGCGGCGCAAGCGGCTTCGCGGGCGGGGTCAGCACGAAGCCTTTGCGAACCAGAGCAAATCCCTGCTGGGGAAGCTCAGCCTGTAAAAGCTGGTTTTCCCGGCCGGAGAACAGGTCCGTATTGGTGTCGGCGACGGTAGCAACAAGGTGATGAACGGTGACAGGCTTGCCGTCGAGAGTGCCCTTCTGGTCGGGGTATGTGGTCAGCGTAACAGCCTGAATGGAGCAGCTCTCAGAGCCGGTCTGCTTGGGAAGAATTGCCCACAGGTTGCGGTTGTTGCGGGTGGCGGCCAGCGCCAAAAGCGTCTCAAAAGCGCCAGGATCGAAGTCGGGAAGAAATACAGCCCCCGGATGGGATGCCAGCCGCGTGGTGCTGCGGCGGCCATTGGCGGAGATGCTAAGCAGGATTTGGGCGGGGTCGGGAACGGCTGTCACGTTGACGGCTGAGTTGTTGACGACGGCGCTCAACTGCACATGCTTAAGCTGATTGGCCGACGAAAGCCGCTCGGTCTTGGAGAGGTCGTAGTCCAGGCCCTTCATGGCGACACGAACCACTGAAGTGGAGTTATACCCCTCGCGCGTGGCGGTAAATTTGTAGGTCGCTGTACCGACGGCGTGGCCTTGCTGCAAGACCTCGAAGTTGCCGGACTGTGCCAGGGCAGTCAATGCCGGAACCAGGGCAAGGAAACCAACCAACGGGAAAAAAGCCAGTGTACGCACGGGTATTTAAGTCACTCCTGCCTGTTTAGACACGAAACCCAGGAAAGAGTTGTGAAAGACAAAAAACAGTTGTCGGTGATCAGTAATCAGTTGTCAGTAGGGGCGTGAAGAACGGCTGGTTTTCCGCCTTCGTTGATCGCCCGAACCGAGGGTGGGACCCCGGTTCCAGGATTGAGGCTCAAGGCCTCATCCGCTGCGCACTGACAACTGATCGCTGACTACCGGCAACTGGCTGGCTGACAACTGATCGCTGACAGTTGCCCTTATCCCTTGGCGATGGCGAAGCGCTTGTTCACTTCTGCCCAGTTGATGACGTTCCACCAAGCGGCCAGGTAGTCGGCGCGGCGATTCTGGTACTTCAAGTAGTAGGCATGTTCCCACACGTCGTTCAGCAGGATGGGATAGAGGCCCTGCGTCAAGGGCGATTCCTGATTCGGCGTCGAGAGAATCTTCAGCTTGCCCCCGGTATAAACCAGCCAGCCCCAGCCGGAGCCGAACTGCTTCGCGGTGGTTTCGTTGAAGAGTTTCTTGAAGGCTTCGAAGTCGCCGAAGTCGGCGGTAATCTGGCTGGCAATGGCGCCGGAGGGGTGGCCGCCGATGCCGGGGGCCTTCACCGGGCCCATCAGGGTCCAGAAGATGCTGTGGTTGGCGTGCCCGCCGCCACTGTTGCGCACTGCGCCGCGAATGTCCTCGGGAATCTGCGCCAGGTTGCGGATCAAATCGTCAACAGGCTTGGCGGCCAGCTCGGGATGGTTGGCCAGAGCGGCATTCAGGTTGTTGACGTAGGTCTGGTGATGCTTGTCGTGATGCAGATGCATGGTCTCGGCGTCAATGAAAGGCTCGAGAGCGGCGTAGTCGTAAGGTAGCGGTGCGAGTTCGTATGCCATGGGAAAAATTCCTCCATTTATTGCACTGTGTGGGGGTTGAACCCCGTGTTAAGCCGTCAAAAAAGTTGCGGGGCAGGTGCGGATCGGTTGTTAGCCTGGCTTCCCGCGTTTCCGTGTGCCCTTCCATTTCAATTGATGCCAGATAGTACAACAAGGGTGCGTGAATGTTGGAAAAACATTGAATAGAAAGCAGCGTACAGAACATCTTGTAGCTTAAAAGGAATTGGAACGCGCTGGCTTTCCACCTGAGAAATGCCGGGCGGCATTGAACATTAAGCCCAAAACCGTCCCATGTGCAGGAATCGGATTGAAATGGAGCCGCCTTGACCAGATACAGGACGCCCGGCTTGGATACAATATGAAATGTTAAAGCTGATGCGGATAAAAGGATTTATCGGTGCGTATCGCACTCCGATGAAAGGATGAGCTTTAAACCAATTATGACCCCCGACCTCACGAATTCCTCACTCGACAAATTGTCCATCGACACATTGCGGTTGCTTGCTGCCGACACGGTTGAGAAGGCCAAGAGCGGCCATCCCGGTGCGCCCATCGCCTGCGCGCCTATCGCCTACCTGCTTTATCACAAGCTGATGAAGCACAATCCCACGCATTCGAAGTGGGCAGACCGGGACCGCTTTGTGCTGTCGAACGGCCACGCCTCCACGCTGCTCTACGGATCCCTGTTTCTCTCCGGCTACGATGTCACGATGGACGACCTGAAGGGCTTCCGCCAGTGGAACTCCCGCACGCCGGGCCATCCGGAGTTCGGCCACACCGACGGCGTGGAAGCCACCACCGGCCCGCTCGCTCAGGGTTTCGCGATGGCGGTTGGAATGGCTATTGCGGAGAAGCATCTGGCGGCAGTCTATAACCGCCCCAGCTTCGAGGTTGTGAATCATCACACCTACGCGCTGGCGGGCGACGGCGACATGATGGAAGGCCTCTCGCACGAGGCAGCCTCGCTGGCCGGAACCCTCGGCCTGGGCAAGCTGATCGTCTTCTACGACGACAATTTGATCTCACTCGACGGCCCCACAGACTTGAGCTTCACGGAAAATGTCTACAAGCGCTTCGAGGCCTACAACTGGCAGGTGCAGCGCGTGATGGACGGCAACGATCTGGCTGGCATTGAAGCCGCCGTCGAAGCCGCCAAGGCTGAAACCGGCCGTCCCTCGCTCATCGCAGTTCGCACGGTGATCGGCTATGGTTCGCCCAAGGCAGGCACAAACAAGGTGCACGGCGAAGCGCTGGGCGCGGAAGCCTTGGCAGCAACCAAGAAATTCTTCGGATTCCCCGAAGACCAGAACTTCTATCTTCCCGACGGCGTGCTCGCCAATTGGCGTCAGGCCCAGGAACGCGGCAAGGCTCTGGAGTCGGAATGGAAGGCGCTGTTTGCCGGTTATGCGGCGGCGTTCCCCGAGCTGGCTGCGGAGTTTGAGCGCACCCAGAAGGGCGAGCTGAAACCCGGCTGGGAGAAGGCGATTCCGAGCTTTGGCGTGGAAAAGCCCATTGCCACCCGCAATGCTGGCGGAACGGTGATGAATGCCATTGCCGAGGCTGTGCCGGAACTGTTCGGCGGAGCCGCTGATCTGACTTCCTCCACCAAAACCATCTTCAAGCCGGGCGCGAATTTCCACGTCGATCCGGCCGGTCGCAACGTCTTTTTTGGCGTGCGTGAGCAGGCCATGTGCGCGGCGGTTAACGGAATGGCGGCCCACGGCGGCCTGATTCCTTTCGGCTCCACCTTCTTCGTGTTTTCCGATTACGCCAAGCCCGCACTGCGGCTGGCGGCGCTGATGAAAGTCCACTCGCTGTTCGTGTTTACGCACGACTCCATCGGCGTGGGCGAGGACGGCCCGACGCACGAGCCCATCGAGCACCTGATGGCCCTGCGCGCGCTGCCTCACATGACCGACTTCCACCCCGCCGACGCCAATGAAACGGCTGCGGCATGGCGGCTGGCACTGGAACGCAAGAGCCCGTGCTTCTTTGCGCTCAGCCGGCAGAATCTGCCTGTCATCGATCCGGCCACACACGACGCCTACGCCAGTGTGAGCAAGGGCGCGTACGTCTTGCAAGACACCGTGAATCCGCAGGTGGTGCTGATCGGCTCTGGCTCGGAAGTCTGGCCGGTTGTGGAAGCCGCAAAGCTGCTCGCCGCCGAAGGAATTCGCACGCGGGTTGTCAGCTTCCCAAGCTGGAAGATCTTCGAGGAACAGACGGCGGCGTACAAGGCCAGCGTATTGCCAGCGGGCGTGCCCAGGCTGGCGGTCGAAGCCGGTTCAACGCTCGGCTGGTGGAAGTACGTCGGCTTGGACGGCGACGTAATCGGACTGGATCGTTTTGGAGCTTCGGCGCCAGGCCCCATCGCGATGAAGGAGCTCGGATTCAGCGCGGAGAATGTTGCGGCCCGGGCCAAGAAGCTGGTGAAGTAAAGACAGGAACCAGGGACTAAGGGACTAGGAACTAGGGACTAAGCAGTTACGGTTCTTTTGTGATGCCATACTGCGCGAATCAGCTAGCTTTCAGCTAATCTGCTGTTCCCCAGTCCCTAGTCCCTTAGTCCCTGACTTTGAAGGAGTGCACTTTGAAACTCGTCATTGCTTCCGATCATGCTGGATTTCCCCTCAAGGAAGAGCTTCGCGCCAACCTCACCCAGGCTGGCAACGAAGTCGTCGACCTCGGGGCATATAATACCGAGCCGTCGGACTATCCCGACTTTGCCGAAAAGGTGGGCGAGGCGCTCAAGCGGGGCGTGGCGCCGCGCGGAATTCTCATCTGCGGCTCGGGCGTTGGCGTCTGCATTGCCGCCAACAAGATTCCCGGAATTCGCGCCGGAATTTGCCATGACACCTACTCGGCGCATCAGGGCGTGGAACACGACGACATGAACGTGCTGGTGCTTGGAGCGCGCATCATCGGGCCAGCTCTGGCTTTTGAAGTGGCCCACGCCTTCATCGGCGCAAAATTCATTGCCAACGAAGAGCGCTACCAGCGGCGCTTCAAAAAGGTTCTGGCCATCGAGGCAAAATATCAGCGCGACGTGCCAGCAAAGCAGGCGTAACGCCTGTGTTGCCTTTCGACGTAATTCTTTTCGATGTGGGCCAGGTTTTGCTGACCAACGGCTGGGATACACCTGAGCGCGCGAGGATATTGGAGCAGTTCGGCCTGGATCGTGAAACCTTCGAGGCCCGTCATCTTGCCCCCTATCGCGCGTGGGAGGTGGGAGCCATTTCGGTCGAGGCATATCTGAATGCGACCGTTTTCTATGAGCCGCGCAGCTTTTCCCACAAAGAGTTTTTCTCCGCCATGTGCAGCCGCTCTCTTCCCCTGCCCAATGGCGCTCTGGGAATCCTCGCTGAGCTTGCGGCATCCAACAAATACATGCTTGGAGCGCTGAACAACGAAGCGCGGGAAACCAACCAGTACCGCTTTGAAACTTTCGGCCTGAGCCGGTATTTCAAGGTGGCGCTGAGTTCCTGCTATCTTGGCCTGCGCAAACCGGATGCAGCCTTCTTTCAAAGGGCGTTGGACATTCTGGACCGTCCGCCGCAGCGGATTCTGTTCATCGACGACCGGGCAGACAACGCGGCAGCCGCCGCAGAAGCCGGAATGAAGGCGCTCGTGTTCACCGGCGCGGATCAGTTGCAACGCGATCTGGTAAATCTGGGAGTAATGTAGCTGCGAACAGCTATTAACTGACGGCTTTGAGATTGTTTTTATCTGATAGCTGATAGCTGATAGCTGTATGGAGTCAAAACATGGCGACGATGCACATGAGTGTACGGCCTGAGGACCTTTCCCAGCTCCCCAAAGGCAAGGAGCGGACCCCCGACGCGGGGATTCTGGTGATTTTCGGAGCCTCCGGCGACCTGACCAAGCGCAAGCTATTGCCTGCCCTCTTCCACCTGTGCCAATCCGGCCTGCTCCCCAAGCGGTTTTCCATTGTGGGCGTGGCGCGGAGGCCGCTGGGTGACAAGTTTGCGGCAGACATGCGCGAGGGCATCGTGGAGTTTGGCGGCGCGGAGCCGAACGACCCCAAGCTGGACGAGTTTGTAAAACGCATCGGCTACTTTCCGCTGCACTTCGACGATCCGGCGGATTATGCGGGCTTGAAGGTGGAGTTGGATCGCATTGACAAGCAGATGGGCATCGGCGGGCGTCGGCTGTTCTATCTGGCCACGTCGCCGGAGTTCTTCGCCGGAATTATCGAGAACCTCGGCGCACAGGGCATGGCGCATCCCGATCACGGGCTGGCTGCCGTGGTCATTGAAAAACCCTTCGGCCACGACCTCGCATCGGCACGCGAACTCAACCAGCAGGTAAACGCCGTCTTCCACGAGAGCCAAGTCTTCCGCATTGACCACTACCTCGGCAAGGAAACGGTACAGAACCTCCTGGTCTTCCGCTTTGCCAACGGAATCTTCGAGCCCATCTGGAACCGGAATTACATCGATCACGTGCAGATCACCGTGGCGGAAACGCTGGGCGTGGAGGGCCGTGGGCCGTTTTATGAAAAGGCCGGCGCGCTGCGCGACGTGGTGCAGAACCACATGATGGAGCTGCTCAGCCTCGTCGCTCTGGAGCCGCCGTCGAGCTTTGAAGCCGAAAGCGTGCGGCGCGAAAAGCTCAAGGTGTGGCGGGCTATTCCGTCCATTCCCGTTCTCAATGCGGTGCGCGGCCAGTACGGCCCGGGCATTGTGGATGGGCAGCACGTGGCGGGCTATCGCGACGAGGAGCGGGTAAGCTCCGAGTCGGGCGCTGAAACCTACGCGGCGCTGCGACTGGAGATTGAGAACTGGCGCTGGGCCGGAGTGCCCTTCTATCTGCGCGCCGGCAAGCGGCTGCAAAAACGGGCCACGGAGATCAGCATCCAGTTCAAGCAGCCGCCGTTGTTGATCTTTGACCGCATAGCGGCCAACGCGGCCTGCTCGGTGATTCATCCCAACCTGCTGACTATCCGCATCCAGCCGGACGAAGGCATTGCGCTCCGCTTCGGGGCCAAGGTGCCCACCACGCCGGAGATGGCGGTTTGCCCGGTCAACATGGATTTCGACTACGAGTCGGCATTCGGCAAATCGAGCGCCAACGGCTACGAACGGCTGCTGCTGGACGCCATGGAGGGCGACCAAACGCTCTTCTCCCATCGCGACGGCGTCGAGACCACCTGGGCGCTGTACACGCCGATTCTTGAGGCCTGGGCAGCAAAGAGTCCGGAGAAGTTTCCAAATTACGCCGCTGGAAGCTGGGGCCCGGAATGCTCAGACCGTCTGCTGGAGCGCGACGGCCGCTCCTGGAGAAACGACCTGGGCCGCAAAGCGTAGACCGGAAGCAGGGACTTACAAGCCGCTGACCATCGCGAGCGGCTGATTCCGGTCCGTCCGCAGCGTCGGCACCGCTGCCAGCAGGCTTTTGGTGTAAGGATGTTCCGGTTTTGTGAGTAGCTGTCTCGAAGACCCTGTTTCCACAATCTGCCCGGCGCGCATTACAGCGACGCGGCTGGCAACTTCTCCAACCACGGCCAGATCGTGCGAAATGAACAGCATCGCCAATCCATGCTGTTGTTGCAGGTCGCGCAGCAGCTCCAGCACCTGCGCCTGCACGGTCACATCCAGAGCGGTGGTGGGCTCGTCGGCAATCAGCAACCGGGGCCGGTTGATCAGTGCCATGGCGATAAGAATCCTCTGCCTCTGCCCGCCTGAAAACTGATGCGGATAGTCGCCATAACGCAGCACGGCATCGGGAATTGCCACAGCTTCCAGCGCCGCAATGGCTTTTCGTTTCGCCTCGCGCCCAGTCCAGGAGGCCGAATGCGCGGAAGCCGCTTCGGCCACTTGGCGGCCAATCGGCATCACAGGATTCAGCGCGGTCATCGGCTCCTGGAAGATCATGGCAATCTCCTGCCCGCGCAGCTGCCGCAGAGCCTTCTCCGGCAGCTGAAGCAGGTTGGACCCCCGCCACAGAATTTCTCCCGCAACCTGCGCCGCCGGCCCAAGAAGTCCCAGAATCGCCAGCGCCGTAGCGCTTTTTCCCGATCCAGACTCACCCACGAGCCCCAACACTTCGCCCTCTTCGATTTGCAGACTGATGCCGCGCACAGCCTCTACCGCTCCAAAGCGAACCTGAAGATTACGAATATCGAGGAGAACGCCCATAAAGCAATCGTAGAGCATCGGAGGGTTTGATTGTAGAGAGATGGGAAACAGAAGGACGTTGCAGCTGAGGCTTATACAGATCCGTCCTTGCGTCCGGGGAAGAGGCGCAAGGACAGGGTTTGTGGACGTTGGAGTCTCGCTCTAGAAGCTGAACGAGACCTGCAAATCAATGCTGCGGTTGGAAGCGGCCGATGAAAAGAAGCCTCCGGCGAGCGAGGTGGACGTGCCAAACATGGACGAGCTCAGGACGCCAACGGGAGCGGACAAGTTCACGTTATTGAAGATGTTCCTCCCCATGGCCGCGAAGTTGATCGAATAACGACGGGCTGCCTGCTGATCGGGGCGTGGAGGACCACCGCTGCGGCTCAGACCGCCGGGTCCAAGGCCGCCGCCGCCACCACCGCCAGGGCCACCGCCGCCAGGAGGCGGTCCGCCGCCGCCAGGGCCACCACCACCAGGACCACCGGAATTAGCACTCGATGTCCCTGTAACTCTGGGGCCGACGCCGATCGACTTGCTGACCCGGAGGTTCATACTGAACTGGCCGGGGCCGGTAACGGAGTTATACGCAATACGGTTCTGATTCCACGCAGGGTTCAGGTCAAATGTGCCGTAAGTGGTTTTCAGGGTCGAGGTGCTGGAAGAGGTGGCAAGGGCGGGCCGGTCGTTATACTGGTTGTCGCCGTTGATGTCCTCACCAATGGTGATGTTGAAGGGCGAGCCTGAGTCTGCCACCATCATGGGACTGATTGAGATTCCATAAGGAGCCTGGATATTTCCGCCCAGCAGAAAGCGGTTGTGTACATCGAAGGTGGCGCGGCCGTAGTCGAAGCCGGGGTTAGTCTGGTTAGAGGGAAAGTAGCTGACGCCCGAGGTGTCCGCCTTGGCAAAGTTCATCATGTAAAAACCGAAGAGGGAGACGCGGCTGGCCTTCACCGAGTAGTTGAGCATCAGCTGATTCTGGTTGTACACGCCCCCGGACTGGTACTGATAGATGTTCTCATTGATGCCGTTGGGGCGCGTGCCGGTGGCCGTGGTGGCGTCATAAGTGGAGGCCACATAAGCATTGATGTTATCGGTGTAATACTGATGCACACCGCGCGAGTTGATGTAAGTGGCAGACAGAGTTGCAATCTTGCCAAACTGATGCTCGGCTCCGATGGCGGCCTGCATGTTAACAGAGGCCTTGATGTTTGGCGCAATCTGATAGATGGTGGGTGCCGCTGTGCTGTAAGAGGCCAGTGTCGACGCGTCCGGAGCGTTCTCATAGAAAGTGGGGTTCTTGATCACGTACTGCTGCTGATTAACCCCGTTCCCGCGGATGGACTGAAGGATATTGCTCTCGCCAAAGCGATCGTAGAACCAGCCATAGCCGCCACGGATCACGGTCTTGGACTGCTTGGTTCCGTGCGTGCCTGGAGCCCAGGCAAACGAGAAGCGGGGAGCCCAATCGGCGTGGTCGCTTATACCGTTTTGCGCCTCGTAGCGAAGACCATAGCTGAGGGTGATGTTTGGACGCCACTTGTAATCGTCCTGGAAATAGACGCCGGCGTCAAAGTAGTTGACATGCGCCGAGGGGGTTCCGGTAGTAACCGAATACTCAGTGGGTGTATGCGCCTTATAGTTGCTGAGCGAGGAATAGGTATAACTTCCGTTGTAGCCGGACCTGGAATAACTGGAGTCGCGCGTAAAGCGAAGCCGCGTGCCGAAGTTAATGGCGTGCGCTCCCTTGCTTACCAAGGTGAAGTTCTGCAGCTCGTAGCGATCCTGATTGTCGTGGTAGACGCCTATGCTGTTTCCGCCGCTGGTAAAGGCGCTCTGAACAGTGACGGTAGGATCGGTATTTTGCGCGATTTCGTTGTCGCGGTCGCGGCCGTACTGGAAGCGGGTCTCATTAACCACGTTGGCGCTGAGAACCTGGGTGTCGCTCAGTTGCAGCGTATTTCCCTGGCTGGAGGAGTTGTATGCCTGACTTTGAAGGGCAAAATCCGAGACGCCACTGTTCGTTTCTTTCTGCCGGTCGTACATGTAACGGGCGGTAAGTGTGTTGGAGGCTCCCAACTGAAAGTCGAAGCGCGGACTAATGTCCATGCGGGACTGCGGATTGGCAACAGCGGCGGTGTAGTTATAGGTGTTGCCGCTGGCGTCGAGCAGGTCGGCGTTGATGATGGAGTTTGACTTGTTGTCGCGGCGGAAGATGCTACCGAACCAGGAAGACTTTTTGCTGAGCGCGCCGCTGGCATTGCCGGCGAGGAATGTGGTGTAGTAGGGCGGCTCGCTGGTGACGAAGGGATTGAGCGAGTTGAAGGCGGAATCATTGCCCATGACCATGAAGGAGCCGCGGAACTTGTCGGTTCCGGGCTTGGTCAGGATTTCAATGCGGCCGTAGCCAAGCTTGTCGTACTGCGCGGAGAAGGGGTTCTGGTTGACGCGAATCTCGCGGATGGAAGACTTGGGCGGGAGCTGTCCGCCGGTGAAACCGTCAATGTAGATTTGTCCGCCGTTTGGGCCGGCAGCGGGGCCGGCGAGAGCGTTCAACTCATTCTGCAACTCGTCCGGATCGTCGGAGAGAGCATCCAGATCCTTGCCCTTGATGACGATGGAGCCGGCGTTGTTGTCAGCACTTACGTCCACGCCTGCGCTCTGGCTTTCAACGTTGACCTGCTGCACTTCGACGGGCAACTGCAAGGCGATGTTCTTGAAGATGGACTTACCACTGAAAACCAGCACTTCGACCGGCGCAAGGGGCGCAAAACCTTTGGCCGAAGCTGAGATGGTATAGCGGCCCGGCTCGATGCGGTCCAAAGCGAAGGCACCGCTGCCGTTGCTCGTGGCGGTGCGGGAGAAGCCAGCCTTGTTAGTAAGCGTAACAGTGGACGAGGGAATTACCGCTCCCGTAGGATCCGTGACGGTGCCATGAATGCTGCCCGTTTGCGACTGGGCTGCCACAGGCGGCTGGACGGTCGCGGACGGCACTTGAGATTGGGACTGGGCCGCTGCGGAAAATGTGGCGGTAAGAAGAAGCGCACCAGAAATCGTATTAAGAATGAACTGCCTGGTCATGATGCATCCTTTCGGCGCTAACACGAACTCACATATTCAGTAGACGATCAAGAGCAGCGAAGTGCAGTCACAAAGGGTAAAGCTGTGTAACAAAGTGTCGTTGCAGCCGTGACCATTTGTTACATTTCTGCCGCGTTGCGCGTGAGCAGAAGGCGTAGGCTAAAGTCGATGGCCGTAGAGTTAGCGCGCAACTGTGCTTTTCCCGATGGCTCGGTGGGGTAACTGCGATGCAAGTGGACGACATTCTTCTCATTGACGATGACGTTGAGCTCTGCTCGATGCTGACGGAGTACATGGGGCGATATGGGTTCCGGGTTTCGGCAGTGCATCGAGGGGATACAGGACTGAAGGCGGCGCTGGAGAAGCCATACGCGCTGGTGCTGCTGGACGTAATGCTGCCCGGGCTGGATGGCTTTGAGGTGCTGCGGCGAATCAGGGCTGCTTCCTCGGTGAGCGTACTGCTGCTGACAGCGCGTGGAGAGGATGTAGACCGGATTGTGGGCCTCGAAATCGGCGCGGACGATTACCTGTCGAAACCATTCAATCCGCGCGAGCTGCTGGCGAGAATCAGGGCGATTCTGCGCAGAAGCAGCGCAGGCGCCCCGGTTGCGCAGGAACAGACCGTCCTGCGCGCGGAAAGGCTGGAACTGAACCGCGCGGCGCGGACAGTGCTACAGGATGGCCAAAAGATTGAATTGACAGATGTGGAGTTCGCGCTGCTGGAAGCGCTGATGCAGGCTCCGGGCAAGGTGGTTACGCGCGAGGAAATGTCAGAGGGTGTGCTGGGGCGGCAGTTTCATCCCTTCGACCGCAGCCTGGATATGCACGTAAGCCGGCTGCGGCGAAAACTGGGCGAGCATGGCGCGGAAGATCTGGTCAAAACGATTCGCGGCGTTGGCTATCAGCTTACGGTGAATTCCAACACGCCAGAGGTAACGGACTAAACCATGCGCGGACTCTTCTTCAAAATTTTCATCATTTTCTGGATCGCGCAGAGCTTGATCTTCGTGATCTCGACCGCACTGATTGTCCGGCACCACTTCGAGAGCCCGGATGTCATGTTCGACGCACTCAACAGCGGCCTTCAAAATGATGCGCGCTTGGCAGCGGCGGCCTACGAAACAGGAGGCTGCAACGCCTTTCATGCGTATAGAGCCAACCTTGCGGAGAAAATCGCTCTCAGTACGGCGGGGCAAAATGTGTGTGCTGCGGACAGTGTTGAAGGCGTGGGCCTGAGTGACGCGCTACCGGCACGTATTTCAGGAATCCAGGTAGGACGGCAATACATCTGGAGGGTTCCGGTTACATCGGTCAGTGGAAAGCAGTACGTGTTCCTGCTGAGCCGGCCGCATGTACCGCATGACGACGGCTGGTACCACGACTTTCGGCGTTTCTCGTTTCCGCAGCTTCCAGTGGCAATTGTTGTGGGCGGGTTGACCACGTTTGCGCTGGTGCTAATGTTCACGCGCCCGGTGGCGCGGCTGAGGAAAACAGCCCGCCAGCTGGCAACAGGGAAACTGAGTGCGCGGGTGGAGTGGCCGAAGACACATTGGCGTTTGTTTGAGGGCGATGAAATTTCCGCCCTGATACACGACTTCAATCACATGGCGGAGCGGCTGGAGTCGCTGGTTGGTGCGCAGAAACTATTGCTCAGAGACGTATCGCACGAGCTGCGTTCGCCCTTGTCGCGATTGAGCGTGGCATTGGAGCTGGCGCGCGAAGACGCGGGACCGGCAATGACGGCGCACCTGGAACGGATTGAGCGGGAGACGGAGCGGCTGAATCTTCTTATCGGTCAACTGCTGAGCTTGTCTTCGATGGAGGCTCTGGAAAAAGTGGAGCACTTCAAGTCGCTCTCGTTGAATCGGCTGATCGCGCGGATGATTCCGGACGCGGAGTATGAAGCACGGCAACGGCAGTGCTCTGTGACTTTCCATGCAGACCAGGAATGCACAATTGAAGGCAACCAGGAGCTGCTGTACCGGGCAATCGAGAACATCGTGCGCAACGCGATCCGCTATACGGCGAGCGGCACCGAGGTAGAGGTCAAACTACGTGCGACGCTGGAGCACGGAGAACGGAAAGCAGAGATTGAAGTGAGCGATCGCGGCCCGGGAATTCCAGAGAACCAGTTAAAGGAAATCTTCCGACCGTTTTATCGCGTGGATTATGCGCGCAGCCCGGATACGGGAGGCTTCGGCGTGGGACTTGCAATTGCGGAGCGCGCGGTGAAGCTGCACAATGGAGAACTGTGTGCACTGAATCGAAAGGGCGGCGGCGCGACCATGCGGATGAGTTTCCCACTCTCGAAGGCCGCTAACGACACAGCGAAGTTTAACGATTGAGCGGTTCTGTAGTCTTTCTACGAGCTGTCAGAGCGGCAGAGAATCACTATCTCTGCCGCTCTGGCTATCAAGCAAACCGCACCCGATAACTCCTTTTCGCCTCCAGCTTGACGGTGACGATTCCGTCCGCCTCGCGCTGCAACGGAGCTTCCGCATTGCTTGTGACACTCAAAATCTTTTGCCCCTCCGGCACGCGTAAACGATATTCGCCTGCAAAATCCGGCCGCAGTGTGGCGGCAACAGCCTTTCCACTTTCCCAGCGCAGATCCACCTCGACAGCCCCACGCGCTTTGAGGCCCTTCACTTGACCCGCGGCCCACGCCGAGGGCAGCGACGGCAATAGATCGATAACGCCGCTGTGGCTCTGCATCAGCAGTTCGGCAATTGCCGCCGTTGCTCCAAAGTTCCCGTCAATCTGGAAGATGGCGGTTTTTCCCGACGGATGCGTGTCAAACAAATTCATGTTCGTGCTGTGCTGCATCAACATGCTGAGCGACTCCCACGCCTTGTCGCCATCGGCCAGACGCGACCAAAAGGCGATGGCCCAGGCACGGCTCCAGCCGGTGTATGCGCCACCGTGGGCCAACCGCCGCTCCAGCGAAACACGCGCCGCTTTGGCTAATTCCGGTGTTCCGCGCGGGGTAATTTCCGCACCCGGGTAGAGCGGATACATGTGCGACATGTGCCGCTGGCCGGGCGTGCTCTCAACAAAGTCCTCCGACCACTCCTGCAACTGCCCGTATTTGCCAATCTGGTAAGAAAGCAACCGGGTACGCGCCGCATCGAGCTTGGCCGCAAATTCCTTATCGATGCCCAGTTCCTTTGCCGCCTCGATGCAATGAGCGAACAGCTCGCGGATCAATGCCCTATCCATCGTGCAACCCGCGCTCGTCATGGCAGGCTTGCCGTCCGGAGCCATGAAGTCGTTCTCGGTCGACTCCGACGGACACGTGGTCAGATGTCCGTTACCGTCCTCGACCAGCCACGCCAAGCAGAACTCCGCCGAGCCCTTCATCAGCGGATACGCACGCGCGCGCAGGAATTCACGGTCCATCGTAAATTTGTAGTGCTCGTACAGATGCGCGCAAAGCCACGGCCCGCTCATGCACCAATTGGCCCACGTTGGCGAACCCACGCCCATCCCAACAGGGTTTGCCGCGCGCCAGATGTCGATGTTGTGATGCGATACCCAGCCGGGTAAGCCGTATGTTTCCTGTGCAACGCGCGCGCCGGTATGGCTCAGGTCCTCAACAAATGTCATCAACGGCTCAGCGCAATCGCTCAGATTGCACGTCTCCACCGGCCAGTAATTCATCTGGATGTTGATGTTGGACGTCCAGTTCGAACTCCACGGCGGCTGCACCTGATAGTTCCAAATGCCTTGCAAGTTGGCTGGCTGCGAGCCCGGCCGCGAACTCGATATCAGCAGGTAGCGCCCGTACTGAAAATAGAGCGCCAGCAACGACGGATCAGGCTGTGTGGCAAAGTTTTTGAGCCGCTCATCGGTTGGCCGCGATGCCCCGGAGTCTGGCCCGAGCGTGAGGCTCACGCGGTCAAAGAGCTTGCGATAGTCCGCCTCGTGCCGCCTCCGCAATGAGGAGTAGCCCAGCTTGAGCGCCGCATCCAATTGCCGGCTGGCACGTTCCGTCACTTGGGCTTGCGATGTATCCGGCTTCTGGTCGAAGCCGCGATAGCCCGTAGCCGCAGTTATCACCAGCGTGCAGGCCGTTGCACCGTGGATGAGAAGTTTTTGCCCCTGTGCCGATACACGCCCCCCTTCGACATGCGCATCGACGACTGCAGCATAGAACATGCCCTCGCCCGGCACGTCGGAAAACACCACCGGCGTTTCGCTGTCCGGATGGCCGGCTCCGGCAACATGCTTTGCGGCTTTCCCCGCCAGGAGCAGCCGGTTTCCGCCCACGGTCTCTACCAACTTCACCAGCGCGCCATCCATCCAGACAGCCGCATTCAGCTCGCCGGGTTTGCTCGAGGAGAGGCACAACACAATGGCTTGATCGGGCGCGGAGGAAAATGCAGAGCGTTCAAACTCGACATTGCCCACCTTGTAACGCGTGGACGCCACGGCCGATTGGAGGTCCAACTCGCGCCGGTAGCCTGTTACCGCTCCGGTGTGTGTGCAATCCACGTGCAGGCTGCCCATCACCTGATACGCCTCGGCAAAACGCCCTTGCATCTTGCGGCAGAGCTGATCGGCCAAGTGATAATCCTTCTGCTCGAGTACCGCCCGCCGCACGTCGGACAGATGATTCTTCGCATCCAGGTTGTTGCCATCCGCAGGCTGCCCAGACCAGAGCGTGTCTTCATTCAGTTGCAGCGTTTCTTTTGCGGGATCGGTGGGCACAGGACCGGCCTCATGATCTGCCTTCGGGTCGTGAGGATCGACAGGATCGATTGCGCCTCCGCCAAAGACCATCGCACCCAACCGCCCGTTGCCGATGGGCAGGGCGTCAACCCATTGCGATGCCGGGCTGCGATACCAGAGCTTCAGTCCGCTAGGCTCGCCGTGCGGAATCTGAGCCAATCCGAAGCGCCTGCCCAGCGACAGAGTTCCGGCAACGGTGGAGGCGGTGACGAGAAAGCTGCGGCGCGTGAATCGACTCATGAGGCATGACCCTTCCTGAAGCGAGAGAACCGTTTGGCACAATATTCTCGCCCGGTGGAATTCTATCGGATACAGAACAGACCGTCGAAGATCCGCTTCATCGCAAAAAGAAAAAGGGCGCCAACCGGTAGCCCCGGCGACACCCTTTGCATTGCATAAAATGCTGTTCCTTAGACGCGCTTACACAACACCAGCGTCTTCATCCACTCGATTGCAGCAGCCGCCATTTCATCGCCCGAGGGGAAGATTTTCTCTATTTCCAGCGCGCTCCGGCGCTTTGAATCCACTTGCAATGTAAGTGTCTGCTGCTTCCTGTCGCGCAGGATGGTTACCTGCACCGGCCTGCCACGGTTGGCGCGCAGAACGCGGTCCCAGCCGGAAAGATTCGTCACCGTTTCGAAACCCACCTTAAGAATTACGTCGAAGGCCTTAAGCCCCGCAGCGGCAGCTTCGCTTTTGCGCGCCACCTGCTTCACCATCAACCCGTTCTGTACGCCCAGGTGCTCGGCCATCTGCGAGGTCAGCGGCTCCACCAGCACGCCCACGTTCACGCTGCTGCCGAAAAACGGCATGTGGAATCCGCTGGAAACCGGAGCATTTCCTCCGCCACCACTCGACAGCATTCCCATACCTGGCGCTGGCGAAAACAAATCTCCGCCGTTGTCGATCTTCTTCCAGGCGTTGTGTTCCACGACCTTGCGATCCGCCAGTTCCACGGACAGCGTCTGCACGTTGCCGTCGCGGCAGATCTCGATGCTCACCTTGCGGCCCGGCGGAATCTCCTTGAGCAGTTTCCGCAATTGCTCGGCGCGCTCCACATTCTGACCGTTGAGTTGCAGAACCACATCGTTAACCTTCAACCCGATCTGCCCAGCCGGCGCGTCGTGATCAATCAGCGTGATCACCGCGCCACGCACTTCCCTCAGCCTAAGCGCCTGCGCCCTTTCCGCATCCACGTCAGCCAGGTCCACGCC
>Ga0255356_1001109_pt1 | contig 17344 bp, 17 predicted proteins | sample HBST100metaG_FD_189944 | JGI IMG/M metagenome (GOLD analysis project Ga0255356, IMG submission 189944) | Peat soil microbial communities from Stordalen Mire, Sweden - H.B.S.T100 | ecosystem: Environmental > Terrestrial > Soil > Wetlands > Peat | place: Sweden: Norrbotten County, Stordalen Mire...
GTCCGCGGTTTATGCAACTTCACGGAGGGTGTAACGAATCGCGCTGCCAACAAAATGCGGGGATTCTTCGCTGCGCTCAGAATGACAATCCTTATCTACATTTCAGTAATTGTGAAAAGTTCATAGGACGTGTGCGTTGAGGGGGACTTCGCGGCGGGAGTTTGTGGGGACGGCGGCGCGGCTGGGCGCGGGCGCGGCGACGGCTTCGATGTTGCCGCTAATTGCTGCCGGTCGTGCGTATGCGTCCGCTGAGCGAGCTTCTGCGGCTAAACCGCGTAAAGCTGTTGCTACTTCTGCCAGTGTGAAGACGGAGAGCGTTACAGGGGATGCGTCGCTGGGGGCGCATGGGGCGACGCATGGGCTGCTGTACGGTTGCGCGGTGAATATGAATGCATTGGGCGCGGATGCTACCTATGCGGCGCTGGTGCGCGAGCAGGCTAGGATCGTGGTGGCGGAGAACGCGATGAAGTGGGGCGCGCTGCGGCCTTCGGCCGTGGGATTTAATTTCGACCAGGCCGACGCTCTGGTGGCGTTTGCCGAGGCCAACCGGATGAAGATCCGCGGACACAATCTGGCATGGCATCAGAACAATCCGAAGTGGCTGGAGGCGACGGCGACGAAGGAGAATGCGCGAGAGCTGCTGGTGACGCATATCGAGACCGTGGCGGGACGGTACGCGGGACGGATGCACTCGTGGGACGTGGTGAACGAGGCGATCCATGTGGAGGACGGGCGGGCGGATGGGTTGCGGAACTCGTTGTGGCTGCGGCTGGTGGGCGAGGATTACATCGAGCTGGCGTTCAAGACGGCGCGCGAGGCCGACCCGCAGGCTCTGCTGACGTATAACGACTACGGAATTGAAGCGGAGACGCGAGAGGGAGAGCAGAAGCGCGAGGCCGCGATCGAGATGCTGCGGCGCATGGTGGCTCGGCGAGTGCCGGTGGATGCGGTTGGGGTGCAGTCGCACATTGCGGCTGCGTCGGGTGGAAATAAGGCTGCGGCTTCGCAGTACGGGGCGGGGTTGATGCGGTTTATCGCGGCGGTGCGGGAGCTGGGGTTGCAGGTGTTTGTGACGGAGATGGATGTGAACGACCGCGCGCTGGCGGCGGACGAGCCTGTGCGCGATGCGGCGGTGGCTGCAGCGTACAGGCAATATCTGGAGCTGGTGCTGGGCGATCCGGCGGTGAAGGCAGTGCTGACGTGGGGGATTACGGACCGATACACGTGGCTCGGACACGAGGCGGGCCGCGCGGATGGGAAGGCCGAGCGGCCGCTGCTGTTCGACGCGGAGGGGAAGGCGAAGGCTGCGTTCTTTGCGATGCGGGAGGCGTTCGACCAGCGCGGGACAATCCGCCCTACGGGGTAATGCTATTTACAGATTTGCCGATTCTATGTGTAGAATTCAGTTGACGGGCGTATTCGCAGAGGCGAAAATCCTCCGCAGATAAACATTTCTCAATTTGACACGTCAAATGACCACTATGCCCCTGGAAACAGAACTCGCCGTTTTTGCGCGGATGAAGGACACGCTGCTCGCTACATATGAGGGCAAGTTTGTCCTGGTGCATGGGGAAGATTTCCTCGGCGCGTTCGATTCTGCTGAAAACGCATACGCCGAGGGCGTAAAGAGATTCGGTCAAGAGCCTTTTTTGTTGAAGAAGGTTACGGCCCATGAAGAGGTTTATCGGAATCAAGCTCTCTCATTGGGTCTGATACATGCCCGTATTTAATTTCTATCAATGGTCTGAATCCCACGGATATACGCTTACCGCAAGCGGCCCACTCATCTCTGTCGAGATTTCCATTCCTGCCGCTTTAAAGGTCTACCTTTCCGAAAAGGGCTTGCCCGTTCCCGCACCTCAATCAGGGTTCGCTTTGATTGATACCGGAGCCTTTGCCACGGCTGTAGATCAATCGGTTTTCGATGCTCTGGGCATTGCTCCGATTGACAAGATACAGACTTCAACTCCCCATGGTGCTGCTGAGTCTCCTGTATATCCTGCGACCGTTACATTCCCCGGATTAGCACTCACAGAGATGCCGATGGAGAGGGTCATTGGATGCAATCTGAAGTGGAAGACCGCTGAGGGCAAGGAAATTTTAATGCTTCTCGGAAGAGATCTGCTTCAATATTTTCTGCTGGTTTACAACGGGAAGTCAGCCGACATTTTTCTTGCCTACTGAGAATCCAATCTGCACCATCGCTGAATCCCCGGAGCGACGTTATGCGGATCTGGATCATTCTGAATGCGGACGATGGGCATGAACTGGGCGAGTATTTTACGACTCCCGTGCAGTAGCCGTTTATGGGTTTGTCAGTATTGATCGGCGTGAGGGATTTTGGGGTGGGGGCCGAATTGCCGGGTTGCGGCATAGGGTGCTATCCTTTACAGAGACACTACGGCCACAAGTGAACTAGAGATCAGGAGCACCAACTGCTGTGCTGGAATCGGTAAAGAAGACAGGAATCATAGAGAAGTATCGTACGCACGACACGGACACCGGGAGTCCGGAGGTCCAGATTGCCCTCCTGAGCGAGCGCATAGGCGAGTTGACCGAGCACTTCAAGACGCACAAGAAGGACCATGGCTCCCGCCGGGGACTTCTGATGCTGGTGAGCAAGCGGCGCGGTCTGCTGGATTATCTGAAGAAATGCGACGCAGACCGCTATCGCGAGGTCATCACGAAGCTTGGCATCCGCAAGTAGACTCGACTGGGACAACCCCCATCATGGACGAAGGCAAGACCCGCCAACCATCGGCAGTCCACTTCACGCGCAGCCGCAACGGCCGTTGCCGCCGGAGTTGCTGACGATGGGAGAAGCTGTGATTGCAAACGCTGTTGGCTGCGATGGACTGGTTCCTGACTGGTTGCGCTGTGCCACGGGTCTGGATTCCGATCCACAGATTTTCACCATGCACTCCACTGGCGGCCCCGAGGATGGCCAAGCTGGACTGCAACTCTGCGCATGTAGCTAAGCGGCGCAGCACCAAGTTTCCTTAATTGATAAGAAGAAAAACGAGAGAAGAGGCGCACTATGAAACAGGAAGTGACAGTAGAGCTTGCCGGCGGCAAGCGGATTACCTTTGAGACCGGACGCATGGCCAAGCAGGCCTCCGGCGCAGCGTTCACCACGAGCGGAGACAACGCAGTACTGGCGACGGCTGTGGCCTCGCCCGACCCGAAGGAGGGAATCGACTTCTTCCCGCTGACGGTGGAGTACCGCGAGAATACATATGCGGGCGGAAGGATTCCCGGTGGATTCATCAAGCGCGAGGGACGGCCGAGCGAGAAGGAGATCCTGACGTGCAGGCAGATCGACCGGCCAATTCGTCCGCTGTTTCCGGCGGCCTTCCGCAATGAGACGCAGGTGGTTGCGTTCGTCTACTCGGCGGACAAGGAGAACGATCCCGACGTGCTGGGGATGAACGGCGCGAGCTGCGCTCTGGAGTTGAGCGACATTCCATTCCACGGGCCGGTGGGTGCGGTGCGCATCGGGCTGATCGACGACGCGTTCATTGTGAACCCGACGTACGCGGAGCGCGCCAAGAGCCTGCTCAACATCATGGTGGTAGGAACAAAAGACGGCATCGTGATGGTGGAGTCGGGGTCGAAGGAGTGCAGCGAAGTGCAGGTGGTGGACGCGATCGAGTTCGCGCATGTGGAGATCAAGAAGATCTGCGCGGCGATCGAAGAGCTGGTCAAGCTGGCGGGCAAGACGAAGCGCGTGCCGGAGGCGGTGGAGATCGACCAGGTGTATCTGGACGAGCTTTCGTCAAAGGTTGGCGCGCAGTTGAAGGACGCGTTGGACACAGCGAAGCACCCCAAGTTCGAGAGCTACGCGCTGGTGAAGGAGATCAAGGACGCGCTGAAGAAGGCGCTGCCCGAGGGCGACGCCGATGCGGCGAAGAAGCTGAGCAAATACTACGAGCTGCTGCGCGAGCAGATCTTCCGCGACCAGGTGCTGAACGAGCGGACGCGCCCGGACCATCGCGCGTTCGACGAGATCCGGCCGATCACGATTGAGGTTGGCGTGCTGCCGCGGGTGCATGGCTCGGCGTTGTTCACACGGGGCGAGACGCAGGCTCTGGTGTCGGCGACGCTGGGCACGACCGACGACGCGCAGCGCATGGAGAGCTACGAGGGCGAACAGAAGCGGCGCTTCATGCTGCACTACAACTTTCCGCCGTTCTCGGTGGGCGAGGTGGGACGCATGGGCGGCGTGGGACGGCGCGAGATTGGACACGGCGCGCTGGCATGGAGGGCGATCGAGGCGGTGCTGCCGGGCGAGGACGAATCGCCGTACGTGCTGCGCGTGGTCAGCGACATTCTGGAGTCGAACGGGTCGTCGTCGATGGCGACGGTGTGCGGCGCGTCGCTGGCGCTGATGCAGGCTGGCATTCCCATCAAGAGCGCGGTTGCAGGCGTTGCGATGGGGCTGGTGAAGGAGGGCGAGAAGTATGCGGTGCTCTCCGACATCGCGGGCGCGGAAGACCACTACGGCGACATGGACTTCAAGGCGACCGGAACGCGCAACGGCATTACCGCGCTGCAGATGGACATCAAGATCATGGGCATCACGGCGCAGATCATGCGCGAGGCGCTGGAACAGGCACGGCTCGGACGGCTGCATCTGCTGGAGATCATGGATGCGACGATCAGCAAGGCAAATGAGGAGAAGTCGCAGTTTGCGCCACGGATTCACACGATCCAAATTCCGACGGACAAGATTCGCGACCTGATCGGGCCGGGCGGCAAGGTAATCCGCGGGATCATCGACGCGACTGGCGTGAAGATCGATGTGGACGATACGGGACGCGTCAATGTGGCGTCGAGCGATGCGGACGGACTGGCGGCGGCGATCCAGATGATCTCGGATATTACGGCTGTGCCGGAGATCGGCAAGACGTACCTGGGCAAGGTGGTGCGGATCGCGGAGTTTGGCGCATTCGTGGAGATATTCCCGGGAACCGACGGACTGCTTCACGTCTCGGAGATCGCGGAACATCGCGTGAAGGAAGTGAAGGACGAGCTGCGCGAGGGCGACCAGATCCTGGTGAAGGTGCTCTCGATCGAGGGCAACCGGATCAAGCTGTCTCGCAAGGCTGTGCTGCGCGAGCAGCGGGCCAAGCTCGGACTGCCAGAGGTTGGCGAGGAAGGCGGACATGGCGGCGGGCACGGTGACAGACCGAGCAGCGTTGCTGCGCCGGTTTATGCTGCTCCCGTTGAGGACGACGACGAGGAGGTGCTGGTCGAGGGCGGCGATGAATTTTCCAGCGACGGAGCCGAGGACGAGGACGGAGACGATGCGCCGGACGACGAGCCGAACTTCAATCGAGCCGATGGCGTTCCGACGCCTGCGGGCAATGCAGGCGGACGCGGGCCAGGCGCGCCGGGCGGAGGGCGCGGGCCAGGTGGAGCTGGCGGCGATCGCAGGCCGGGCGGACGGCGGCGGCGGGGCGGACGGCGTCCCGGCGGACCCGGTGGTGCGCCTCAGGGCGGCGGCGGAAACCGCTAGAGATACACAACTCCGCTGAGAAATATCGAACTCGGCGGATGGGATGCAGGATAGAACAGCGGCGAAGCTCGGTGATTTACGGGCTTCGCCGTTGTGTTTGCGGCGCGTGAGGAATCGAGGGTGGTGCGCGCGGACGATTTTTCATTCGCGGATGGCGGGGTGGGAGACGTACACTTTTGCAAATGGCTGCTTCGATGTACATCGTGGTTGAGGGCGAGGACCCGGGATTCGACATCTTCGTCAACGGGCGGGCGCTGGCCCGGTATGAGGACGCGCTGGAGCGGCTTGCGCTGAAGTTGGGTGTGAAGCCGCTGATCGAATTTTTTTCGGCGGACGAGAATTCGATGGCGCTGCTGATCGAGGAGGGCGGGGGAAATCCCGACCTGATGCGGCGACTTCCTCCGCCGCAGTGGTACTTCGCCGATGACGGGCTGGCGACGGTGCGGGCGCTGGTGGCGGTGTTGCAGGGCGATCCGCTGCAGCTTGGGACGGAGGGGCCGCAGGTGCTCAGCGAGCTGGAGGAGTACGCGCGCGTGCTGGAGCGGACGGTGAAGGCGGGGCTGCGGTGGCATCTGGCGGTGAGCTGGCGGTGAGCGGTAACGTGAACGGTTTACATCCCACCCATCGCGGAGTGCGCGATGGATGGAGCGTCCGGCGGAATGACAAACAATAAAACATACAACTGCTAAATGAGGGTTTCCAGTGTCTCGACGGCGGTCTGGACGCAGCGCTTGCAGGTTTTATTGAGGAGATCGTTCTGTTTGTATGCTAGCTGACCCTCCGGGGTGTTGAGGTCGCAGCCCTGCAGCAGGGTGAGGCAGACGCAGGAGCCGTGCGCAGCTTCGAAGAGAGAGATGAGCTCGCGCACGTCGTTGTAGGTTTTTTCGGTGAGATCCTTATCCTGACCCTCTCCGCGTCCGTGGCTGAGGCCGAGGGCGAGGATGCCGCCTGTGACCGCTCCGCAGACCTCCTGCTTGCGCGCCATGCCGCCGCCGAGGCCGCAGGAGAGCTTGAGGGCGGTGTTGCGGTCGAGACCGAGATCGTCGCAGAAGGAGTAGATGACAGCCTGGGCACAGTTGTACCCGGCGAGCAGCTTGTTGACAGCAACATCGCTACGTTGACTCATGTATCCCTCCTGACTACTTCTTACCGAAGACGTCGCCCATGCGGCGGATCTGGGCGCCTACGTTGCGGAGCTTTTCTTCGAAGTGCTCATAGCCGCGGTCTAGGTGGTAGACGCGGTCGAGGATGGTTTCCCCGTCGGCGACTAATGCGGCGAGGACGAGCGAGGCGCTGGCGCGGAGGTCGGAGCACATGACGGCGGCGGACTCGAGTTTGCTGGGGCCGCGGACGGTGGCGGTGCGGCCCTGGACGCTGATGTTCGCGCCCATGCGGTTGAGTTCCTGGACGTGCATGAAGCGGTTCTCGAAGATGTTTTCGGTGATGGTGGTGGTGCCTTCGGCCTGCGTGGCGAGGGCCATGAACTGGGCCTGCATGTCGGTGGGGAAGCCGGGGTACTCCTCGGTGGAGATGTTGGTGGATTTGAGCGAGCCGCCGGAGCGGACGCGGATGTGGTCGGCGCCGACATCGAGACGGACGCCGCAGGATTCGAGCTTGGCGAGGAGCGCGCCGAGATGGGCGGGGTTGCAGCAGTCGACGTCGAGGTCGCCGCCGGTGATGGCCGCGGCGATGAGGAAGGTGCCGGCCTCGATGCGGTCGGGGTTGATGCGGTGGCGCGCGCCGTGAAGTTTGGCGACGCCCTGGACGTGGATGGTGGAGGTGCCCGCGCCCTTGATCTTCGCGCCCATGGCGATGAGCAGGGCGGCGAGGTCGGTGACTTCAGGCTCGCGGGCGCAGTTCTCGAAGACGGTTTCGCCGTCGGCGAGGGCGGCGGCCATGAGGAGGTCTTCGGTGCCGGTGACGGTGATCTTGTCGAAGACAATGTGCGCGCCCTTGAGCTGGGAATTGCCATGGTTGGGCGTGCGGGCTTCGAGGTAGCCGTGGTCCTGGGTGACGGTGGCGCCCATGGCTTCGAGGCCCTTGATGTGCAGGTCGATGGGACGGCCGCCGATGGCGCAGCCTCCCGGCATGGCCACGCGGGCGATGCCGGTGCGGGCGATGAGCGGGCCGAGGACGAGCGAACTGGCGCGCATGGTCTTGACGATCTCGTACTTGGCGACGGGGTCGGAGAGGACGGCGCACTTGATGCTGGTGCGGTGCTGGGCGCGGCCGTAGCCGAGATCGACCTCGGCACCCATGGCGGCGAGGAGCTTGCGCTCGGTCTCGATGTCGCGGACCTGGGGGATGTTTTCCAGGACGACCTCGTCCCCGGTGAGGATGGCGGCGGCCATGCAGGGGAGGGCGGAGTTCTTTGCGCCGGAGACTTTGATGGTGCCGAGGAGGGGATTGCCTCCGCGAACGACAAACTTGTCCATGGGGATAGTTTACGAGGATCGGCAGAGTAAATGGGTGATGAGCGTGGTGCGGGCGGGAGATCGGGCTAGTAGGCCGACCCGGGGTAGATGCGTAACTCGGGGAAGTCCTGCTGGTAGACGGTGGTGTCGAAGGTCATGAGGCGGTCTGCATGGACTAGAGCGTGCGCGCCGATGAGGAAGTCTGCAAGAATGCGGCGCGGGCTTTGAGAGATCGTGATGCGGCGACGGGCGGCATAACGAGCGTATCGATTGCCTGCTTCTGTCCAGACAGATTTGTCGAGAGAATATTCCACCTGGATGCCAGACTTCGAAAAGAAATAATCCAAGAACGCTTCGCTGGCCTTGGGGTGGGCCAGCAACTCTGCGTAGACGACCGGGGAGATGAGGAGCGCGCCTTCCTGCCTACAGTGTCGAAGCAGGGCGTTGATCTCATCAGTCCGGGGACTTGGGGAAAACAGACCGGAGAGGATGTTGGTGTCGAGCGCAGTTCTCACCGGTATTCCTTGTCGGGATCGCGCATCTCTCGTACCCAGGCATTGATCTCGTCGATGCTATCGAAAGCAGGCAGGCAGCCAGCAAACTCATCGAAGGGATTGGTGGGGGATTGAGCGGGACGCAGGATGGCGCGGCCATTGTCGATGACGAACTCGACACGGTCGCCCTGCTTGACACCGAGGCGGCGCCGGATCTCGATGGGAACGGTGATCTGCCCCTTGCTGCTGATGGTGCTGGAAGAAGCCATCTTTACCTCCTCGTCTTATGGTAAAGATAGCAGGTTTTACCCACGGAGTGCGGAGTTTTTCGCGGCTAGAGCGGTTTCACCGCAGGTCTTTACAGGAGCGAATACTGTTTGCGTGGTTTTTCCTCAAGAAAAACCACTTTAATAATTCTCGCGCGATAACAGTTGCGGTGAAACCGCTCTATTTACGGCGGTAGATGTCGTAGTTGGGGAGGGAGCGGACGAGGGTGAAGCCGGGCTGGAGGGCGCGGAGGATGTCTGGCAGATCGGGCGAGGGCGGGGCGGTGAGCTGGAGATTGCGGCTGACGATGAGCCAGCGGACGTTGCGGGCGCGGGATTGAGCGAGGACTTGCGCGGGAGTGTAGGGGTTGGTGGCAGGGTCGAAGAGCAGAACGGGGAACTGCGGGGTGCGGCCAGTGGCGAAGTAGAAGGGCGTGTCGCCGGGGATGAGGAGGATTGCGTCGTCGCCGGGGATTTCGGCGTTCGTGGTGCGGATGAGTTCTTCAAAGGCTGAGAGCCAGGGGCCGGGAGTGGCGAGGCCGCGAAGTTCGGGGAGAGTGGCGCGGGCGAGCGGGCCGTCGAGTTGGATGTAGCTGAGGCGCTCGTGGCTGGTGGCGTAGAGGCTGCCGCAGAGGAGGAACGTCGCCGAGATGACGATGGCGAGCGGGCGGGCGAGGGTTGGGACCTGCGTGAGAAGCGCGGCGATGAGAAGCATGAGGAGAGGCCAGAGAGCGTAGGTCGATCCCCAAAGCTGCTGGGAGAGGAAGGCGCCGTGGATCGTCGCGAGGAGGATGAGAGGAAGGAGAGGAGTGAGGCTCGGGTTCGAGAGCAGGAGGCTGGGGCGGAGATTGTAAACAGCAAGGACGGCGGCGAGGATGAGGAGATGGGGCCAGAGGGAGAGAAACTGGCCGGCGCGGTCGGAGGGGTCGGTGAGGAGGGCGAGGGAGACGACGGTCCAGAGAAAGGGAGCTGCGAGGAGGAGGAAGGCGCCCAGGCGTCGCATCCCATCCGTGTCGCGGTGAGACTGCGCCATGGATGGGGCACCCGAACCTTGTCGGCGGAGAAGAATAAGAGCGGCGAGGGCGGTGGGGATGGTCCAGAGGAGCGAGGTCTGGCGGTAGATGTCGAGGATGAGGGGGATGCCGGGAAGACGGCGTTGAGCGGCGAAGAGGACGGTCCAGGTGAGGTAGTTGTGCAGGCCGAAGGTTGTGTGAATGAGGAGCAGGGCGGCTGCAAGCGTGGAGGCTGCGCCGGCGAAGAACCAGAGCTGCGGAGCGGGGCTGGCGCGTTGCAGGCGGTGGCCGAGAGCGAGGATTGCGACGGCGGCGAGCGTGATGAGGAGGAAGGGAAGGCCGATGTTCTGCTTGAAGAAGAGCGGAAGAACCGAGGCTGCCCCGGCGAGAGCGTTGCGGGGCGCGGAGTGGTTGGCGCGCTGGAGGAGGAAGAGGGCGAGGAGGATGGCGAGGATGGAGTCGCTGTCGTAGATGGGGTGGGGGTAGATTCCGTAGATGCCGAGGAGGATGAGCGGGGCGGCGAGGAGCGTGGCGATGAGGAATGCACGGTTCGTGGGCTGTGCTGAAGGCAAATACAGAGATTCTGGCTTCGCCAGAATGACGACCTCATCTTTTTGGACGGCGTCTTCTTGTTGCAGCACGACCTCGTTTTGTTGCGGGACGATCTTTTCTTGTTGTAGCAGGCGGAGGAGGATGCGCCAGGTGAGGAGTGTGGCTAGGCCGGATTCGAGGGCGGCGCAGAGGATGTGCGGGAGGTAGATGCGGCCGAAGATGCGGATAATGGCGGCGTGGAGGAGGAAGGTGAGCGGCGCGTGGGCGAGGGGGAAGTCGCGGTAAGGAAGCTGGTGGAGCGAGATGCGGAAGCTGGTGTCGAGGAGGTAGCTGAGGTCCCAGAGGACGGCGACGCGGGCGTTCTGCCAGAGGGTGAAGGCGGCGGAAAAGAGGAAGAGCGCGGCGGCAGTGAGGGCCGAGGGCGCGCAGTACGTTGGGCCGGAGGGCTTGATCGCGCCCAGGACGCGATTGCCTCCGCGCTGGGCGAAGAAAAAGATGGATCGAGAGCGATTCATCGAACTGCGGGTAAAGAAGTGTTGGTGCCAGGACGTGAACTATTCCTTATCGCTGTGCTCGCAGCAACAATATCTCTAAATATTCCAGCTTGAAATAGATCGGTTGTTCCAGCAGCTCTGCGCAGTGCCGGGAGACTTCGGAGGAGTTCGTTGTATGACTTCATCATGCGCGGCACAGTCGGCCTGTTCTGTCTGCGCTCGAATGCATTGCGTAACTCGCGCATGATGCCTTCCGGCTTGCTGTCATGAATGTTGAAATCTGTCCCGCTCAGGTCGCTGAGGGACTTTTGGGCTCTACGGTTCATGCTTTCAAACGCAAAAAAGTCGTGGTTTGCAGAAGCCAATCTTGACCATGCAAATGCCATGCCAAGTTCGAAGGGTATATTGAATCGAGGGGTTGGGGGCTTCTTACGATCAACTTCAACGGGTGAGAGATCGTGTACTGAGTAACGGCAACTCTTGAGAAGATCGAAGATACGATCAATGCGCGCTGCTCCTCCGGCGATGCCGAGGGTGACCTTTGGTGTCAGGCCAAGCTCCACCAGCCCAACGATATAGGCGAGATAGAGTTTTTCAAACGGCTTGTCGTATGGAATGTTCAGGAATACGGAGTAGTTCTTATCGTGAGGCACTTCTTGCACGCTTCGCATTCCTGCCTCCCGCAGAATGGGATGCGCGCTGCTTCGTCGAATGTGCAGCCTCTTTGCGACGGCCTTCTTCCACGATCATGCGTATTTTTTCGAATCGCTCTGGCGTGATGCGCAGGTCGCGAACTACTTCTTCAGTTGTCGGGAAGGGGGTTTCGATGATTACGCGCTTCATGGTCTCTATTGTATCCTCCCCGTGAAAAGATGGTGTGGAGTCTGCGGCCTAAAGTTCGAGGCGGGAGTCGTCGATGGCGAGGCGGACGTTTCCGTCGGACTGGGCGAGGCGGCGGACGGCTTCCATCTTGTCTACGTTGGCCTTGAGCATGACGACGGCGATGGGGATGGACTTGCCGGCGGACTTGATGGTGCGTATGGCGGAGTCGCGGTCGATATTGCAGACGTGCATGAGGACGCGGATGCCGCGCTCGACGAGCTTGGCGTTCTTCATGTGGACGTTGACCATGAGGTTGTCGTAGACGTAGCCAAGGCGGGTCATGGCACCGGTGGTGATCATGTTGCAGACCATTTTTTGCGCTGTGCCGGCCTTCATGCGGGTGGAACCGGAGACGACCTCTGGGCCGACTTCGACGACGATGGCGGTGTCGGAGACGTCGGCGAGGGGTGTGTTGTGGTTGCATGTGATGGCGGCGGTGATGGCACCGCGGGCGCGGGCGTACTCGACCGCGCCGACGACGTAGGGAGTGCTGCCGGAGGCGGAGACGCCGAGGATGATGTCTTTGCGGGTGGGACGGCGGCGCGCGATGTCGCGCTGGCCAAGTTCGGGCGAATCTTCGTTGGCGTCGGAGGCGGAGGCGAGGGCCTTGGGGCCGCCGGCCATGATGTACTGCACCTGCGCGGGCAGCGTGGAATAGCTGGACGGACACTCCGATGCGTCGAGCGCGGCGATGCGGCCGCTGGAGCCGGCACCGACGTAGATGAGACGACCGCCATCGCGCAGCGCGCGGGCAACGATGTCGATGACAACCGCGATCTCGGGCAGGGCCTTGCGAACGGCTGCGGCGACCTTGGCGTCTTCGTGGTTGATGATGCGGGCGATATCGATCGCCGACTTGGTATCGAAGCCCTCGGACGCGATGTTGGAGGTTTCGGTGGTGAGGTCGTGGGGGCCGTCCACGACGTGCATGTTAGGTTTTGACGTGTCCGTTTGTTCCATCATGGTGAGTGTAGCCATAGGTTACTGCCGCCGTGGGTTGATGATATTTAGATTGCTTGATGGTCGAGTCCCCAACACGATATGAAATGCGCCGGAACTCCCATTACCTAGTATACGTTTATGCATGGCAAAATGTCCCAGGACGAAGCGGATTGGAGACGATATTTTCGGGGGCAAATGCGCTTTGGGCAGGGAATGAGGCTGCGCGGAGATGTGAGACGAGGGGTAGTGCGTCCTACGGTGGTGAATGTACCATGCAGAAGATGAGAGTTCCTGGAATTGTGCTGGGAGTTGTGCTGGCTGTGGCGTTGTGCGGGGCCGAGGACGGAGTGGCGCAGGAGCAGACGCGTGGAGCGGCGGTGGTGACGGCTGCGGCGAGGTTGGGGCCGGTGGTGTCGTCGAAGGCAACGGAGGATGCGGACACTGCGCTGGAAGCTCGGCTGCGCGAGATTGCGAAGGAACACCACGGCAAGGTGGCGCTGTATGCCACGCAACTGAACACCGGCAGAGTGGCGGCGCTGGACGCGGATACGGTGGTGCAGACGGCGTCGGTGATCAAACTGACGATCCTGTTCGAGGCGATGGAGCAGGTGCGCGAGGGCAAGGCGCACTGGGACGACAAGATCACGCTGCAACCGGGAGATGCGGTGAGCGGCTCGGGGATTCTGCTGTTTCTGGATGCGCCGCAGCCCCTGACGCTGAAGGACGTGCTGACGCTGATGATCGTGATGAGCGACAACACGGCAACCAACCTGGCGATCGACAGGATTGGGCTGGATGCGGTGAATGCGCGCGCGGAGTGGATGGGACTGAAGGACACGCATCTTTATAAGAAGATCGGCAAGCCGGCGACGGGGCCGATGCCGGCGGACCAGGCGAAGTACGGACTTGGCAAGTCGACGCCGCGGGAGATGGCGCGGGCGATGGAGCGGATAGGGCTTTGTCAACTGGATGGGCCGGGCGAGACTGTGGCTGGGCCACTTTCGGAGAAGGATGCGGCGATCTGCGGGGTGGCGATGAAGATGCTGCGCAACCAGTTCTATCGCGATACGATACCGCGGTATCTGGAGAAGCTGGATGCGACGGAGACAGGCTCGGGGATTGCCAGCAAGACCGGCAGCCTGAATGCGGTGCGGGCGGATGTGGCGATCGTGGCGGGAAAGACGGGGCCAATGGCGATCTCGATCTTTACCTACGAGAACGCGGACACGGGATGGACGGCGGAGAACGAGGGCGAGGTGACGATCGCGAAGCTGGCGCGGGCGGTTGTGGAGGCGTGGTCGCCGGAGGGGATCGACGGAAAGACGCTGGTGCCGGGACTGGGGCTGGGGACGAAGAATGGCGGAACACAGTGAGTCCCAGGAGCGGGGCTGCTGCGTCTAACTAATGAGTGCGAGGAGAGAGCGTGGGCGACGAAGTGCAGGCGGGGGACGAGCGGCCGGTGGAGGCGCAGACTGGGGAAGGGAACGGGGGTCGATCCAGCATAGCGGCGGGCTGGCACTCGTGGTTGCGCGATCTGGTGGTGTCGGTTGCGGTGTCTGCGTTCATCATTATCTTTCTGTACCAGCCGGTGCGGGTGGAGGGAACCAGCATGTTGCCGGTGCTGGAAGACCAGGACCGGCTGTTCATCAACAAGATAGCGTACCGCGTGGGCGAGATCCACGCGGGCGACGTGGTGGTCTTCCAATATCCGCGCGACCACGCGAAGAGCTACATCAAGCGGGTGATCGCTGTACCGGGGGACAGGTTGAAGATCGACCAGGGGCAGGTGATTGTGAACGGCGTGCCCCTGAAGGAGCCGTACCTGCAAAGCAGGTTCGCCGACGACCGGTCGCAGCCGGAGATGGTGATGCCGCGCGGAGAGTACTTCGTGATGGGCGACCACCGGTCGATCTCCAGCGACAGCCGCGACTTTGGACCGGTGGACCGAGACCTGATCTACGGCAAGGCGGCCTTCGTCTACTGGCCGATGGAGCAGGTTGGGGTGGTGCGGTAAGGCAGCGATAAGTGGCGAGTTGTAAGTAAGAACCAATGAACTGCAGAGGAAACCTACTTCGAGACTGGCGTGGCCGCGTGGGGACGATTCGGCATCTTATGGAGTGCTGGCCTGAGTTGGGCGGAGCAGAATTGGGGATGCAGATGAAGCTTCATATGAGACGTTGGTTGCTTGGATTGGCAATGTTGTTTGTGTTTGCCGGCGTATATACGCCGCCGCAGGCGGATGCACAGGTTGTAGTGAAGGTGGGGGGTGGACATCACCGCCGGCCCCAGCCACGGCACCATCATCACCGGCATTATCGGCGGTAGGGTTGGCCGAATGCGAGTGCGGAGAGAAACGCCCATGCCGGAGACCGGTATGGGCGTTTTAGTTGGAACGGGCAACAGGCGCGAATTAAGCGCTCATCGACCTGGGAAAGGGCGTTGCCATCTTGAGCGAGGCGCGCTGCATGACCTCGATCTCCGCGGGAGCGAAGAGCTCAGGCGGGACTCCGCCAATCGCGACGAAACCGGGGTTGTCGCCGAGGACCTGCGAGATCTGGTTCCAGCGCAGGAAGGGCGATGTGGTGGGCAGGACAATGATGCGGCGCTTCGGCTCGGGCATGGCAAAGTAGGTGGCCCAGGTGGCAAGGACTATACAGATTGCGATGCCGTTGATCAGGTTATAGATAGTATATATGGTGCGACTGTGAGGAACCCACGCCGACTGCACCAGGTTCGCAGTTGACATGATGCCGAGACCGAGACTGACACCAAAGATGCGGCTGCCGTAGTTGAGGCCCATGGGAAGGATGGCGAAGCAGACAAAGACCAGAAGGCAGAAAGTGAGAATACTCTGTGTGCGTTCAAGTTGTGAAACAGCAGCCACGAGATATTTGCTGCTCGTCATATCCGGCGCAAAGGCAGAACCAAGCGCAACGATGACCGAGATGGCTGCGGCCCAGCGAAAGACCAGCATTCCAAGCTGCTGCAGACCCTTGAGCGGAGCCATGGCAAGCCGGAAGACGCTGTAGACGACAATAAGGGCAAGGATCGACTCGACCGCGAAGCTGATCCAGTAGACGTAGAAATATATGGGGTATCCGACGCGTGCGTTTAGCGGATGAAAGACGGGATGAAGAATATAAGCAAGGACTGTGCTTGAGAAGGCCCGAACTGCGAGAAACGCGCCAAGCGACCAATAATCCGTCCACTGCTTCTTGGCTACAATCGCGCACAAAGCCGCGATACATAAGCCAATCTCTAGGTAACCGAGCAATGTGAGAAACGGCATCGAGGTCACGCGCAGATACCCCCCTGGACAAGAAGAGGATACCTTATCCAGGGGCGCGTTGACAACAATCTTAGGTAATACTCTTTTAGTTACCGCTGTAGATGCCGCAGCCGTTGGGATCGTTCGGGGGGCAGCCTGGGGCAGGCATCGCGCTCGTCTTGGTGACGCTGACCGTGGCCTTGGCCGAGGAGGCATTGGCGCAGGTTGTGGCGATTGCGCCGGTCAGGGCGAGGGCGATGACGAGAGAGCGGACGATGATTTTCATGGTAAAATTCCCCTTTTGGTTACTGTAAGTAGGCGAGCCGAAAATTTTTTGCTGGACAAATCCAACAAAACAATCATAAAATGTATACTAATATAAGTCTAGCAAAATCAACTATATAGCAGCATATCAAACACGGTTGGTTACGAAGGTAACCTTTTCTGTGGAAAAGACTTGGATTTGCTTGGGTTCTGCTTATTTTTGAAGCAGATGCGGAAGCGTACGATCTGGAGAAGACTGCGAGCGGCTACGGGGGATCGTTGAGCTTCAAACTCGCTAGCCTCCTGAGTCTGAAGTTCGTTGAAGAAGTTGAAGAACAGGCCGGGCCTTCAGCCCTCGGGGAATTGGATGGGCCGGAACCCTGGGGCTGCGCCCCAAGGCTGGTATAGACCGGGCCTTCGGCGCTTTACGGGCAACGACAAAGACAACGGCAAAGGCAAAATGCGGGGATTCTTCGCTTCGCTCAGAATGACAACTTTGGTGGTGCGAGTGGATGATGAGCAGCAACTACTTCATCCGAGGCGGTCGAGCATTTCGGCGGGGGAGAGGCGGACACAGGTGAAGATGGGGGTGTCCTTGAGGGTGTAGAGGCTGATCTCGGTCTCGCGGAGCTGCTGGACGAGGTCGAGGAAGTCTTCGGGGAAGTTGGTCTCGAAGGCGACGACGAACTCCTGATCGTCCAGGCCGAAGGAGTAGGTGGTGTTGAGCTTGACGCGCGGGTAGAGCAGGCCGATGCGGATGTGTTCGTCCATCAGGCGCTTGCGCTCGGACATGGAGAGCAGGTACCAGGGGCGCGTCTTCCAGAAGGGGTAGATGAAGATGTACTTCTGTCCGCCGGGACGGATGGCCCCGCGGCCCTCGCCCTCGCTCTCGTCGGGGCGGCCGATCTGGTACTGCGAGCGCTTAGTCATGGCGAGGAAGTTGTGCGGGGTGGAGAGGTAGCCGCCGAGAGGCGTGCGGAGGAGTTCGGAGCGCATCTGGTTCAGCTCGTCGACGGCGTAGCCGATGGTCCAGACGCAGAAGTCTACGTCGCCGCGGGTGCCGATGGTGGAGTAGGTCAGCGAGAGGAACTCGCCGGGCTTGTTCCAGCGGTCGAGGACGGCGATGAAGGCGGTCTTGTGGGCGGCGCGCTCGCTGAAGGGCAGGCGTCGCCACTCGGGCATGAGCTTGTAGAAGCTGAAGCAGACGACCTGGCGGCGGGCGGGCGCGCCGCCCACA
>Ga0255356_1001114_pt1 | contig 17305 bp, 17 predicted proteins | sample HBST100metaG_FD_189944 | JGI IMG/M metagenome (GOLD analysis project Ga0255356, IMG submission 189944) | Peat soil microbial communities from Stordalen Mire, Sweden - H.B.S.T100 | ecosystem: Environmental > Terrestrial > Soil > Wetlands > Peat | place: Sweden: Norrbotten County, Stordalen Mire...
GCGATGAGGTTCTCCGCACACTTGCCCAACAGATCGCCAAGCCGACTTCAAGACGGTTGATGACCCTTCCCGCATCCTTCACTCCGCCGAGCACCATCAAATCGATCCCCTGCGAGAAATGACGGCTAGCCGGTGCCGACCGGCAGGACTTCGAGAATCTGCTGACCTGGTGTGCCATCAGACTTTTTCCTTTCCAAACACGGCGCTATCAGAGCGCTCGAGATGCGAAATTGAAAACAGAGTTCGGCTCATCGAAAGGGCTTGCGCTTGGCTGTCAGATTGGTTTCAAAATATACACCGGGCGTCTCCCCGGCTGGTGTTGGTCTTTCGATAATCAGCGGTTTAACACGATTCCAAATACTCCTCAAATCGAAGCGGCCAACATTGTCGTTTGTGTGTAGCGTCTGATTCAGTTCGGCGTAAGCAGGTTGTACTTGAATAAAGTTGTCTTTCTTCATGTTCTTTCGTGCATAAATCACTGCAATCAGGTCTGCGGCTTGGAGAGACAGTACATTCTTACCTTCAAAAGCGGGGGCGTCTAGGTGGTCACGCGCGAAGACCCTAGCAACTTCAAGCCTGTCCCCTTTGTTCCGATTTTCAAAAACCATCTTCACTCGGCCCGGGATGCTGTTCCGCCCCGACCAATGGCCAACTTGAACAACGCTGTACCGGGCGCAGAACGCATATGGGTGCGCAACCTTTAGATCAAAATTTTGTTCTGCGCTGATTGCGGAAAAATCATTCATGTCCAGAGTTATAGAGAAAGTCTGAAACGAATGCTTCGCAATCACTCTTGCGGCTCGCCTCAATATTTCCTGCTTCCAATCAGGTCCTTCACTGTTCCATTGCTTGAAACCTTCACCGCCTCTAAGGAACGGGGTTGTGTGCAGTTCTTTGAGTGGGGCAATCGCTGCAAGCCACTCCGTCTCGAATGCCGCGGGGTGTTCAACATTCAGGGCAAAACCTCCGAAAGTAAACATCGTATCGTTTTCGTGTCCACTCTCATCGAAGTACGCGGTGTACAACGCCATAAACACCTTTCTTATGGATATATCTCACTTTACGCATAGAAAATCTCATGGGAAAAAGTTGAAGGACGTGGTACACGTGCGCGTAAAGAGTTTGGCAGATGTTTTGATGTGTACAAATCTAAACCACCGTTTAGACGGTGGACGCCGCTCCCCTGGAGAGCCTAAGCACCGGCCTACTAGAAGGCCGGTGCTCCTCACCGATTCCGTTGTGCCCAAATCTCCTACCGCTATGCCGCAACCCGTCGACGCGCGGTCTTCGGAGTGGCCTGACGAGCGGGAGCCTTTGGGGTCTGCACTCGCGGAGGCCTGACCCTTATATCAACCCCGATCCCGGCCACAGCAAGCATCGTAACCAAAGTATCGATCGAGAACATCCCAATCTTGCCCCGCATTAGGTCGGAGATGCGCGGCTGCGAGACGGCAAAGAGCTTCGCCGCTTCGGTCTGGTTGAGGTCCTTGGCTTTGATGTGCTCGCTGATCGCCATCATCAGAGCGGACCGATGCTTCATGTTTGCGGCCTGGGCGGGATCGTCTTCGATCGCATCCCACACGCTCTTGAATGCTCTATCGCTCATCGTTTTTGCTCCTTTACAAGTTCCGCATACCGCTTGCCGGCAAGGTCGAGATCGCTCTTTGCCGTCCGCTGGGTCTTCTTCTGAAAACAGTGCAGCACGTAGACCGCATCTTCAAACCTCGCCACATACAGCACGCGGAAAATACCCGCTTCATCCTTGATCCGAATCTCCTGCACTCCCGATCCGACATCGGGCATGGGTTTGAAATCGCCCGGTTCCAGTCCATTTTGCACGCGGTCAAGCTGGTATCCGGCCTCTCGCCGCGCGTCCTTGGGAAATTGGCAGAGATCCTTCAGGGCGCTTCCCCTGAACTTGAGGTCTTTCACCGCGGTTTTTTTCGGCACGAGCGCCATGACTGAAGTTTATATAAATACATATATAAAAGCAAATACTGTTCGACCTAGCTTACTATATGTGATAATGTCCTTTATCAGATACAATACTTGCATGAATATGGATACAGTCTCCCCGGAAAAGACCCTCGGTATTGGCACAAGCATGACTGTTAAACAAGCAGTAGAAGCCCTTTGGCCAGACGTGTTGCAAGGAGTGCGCTGTGGTATTGAGGTAAACGAAGGAAATGAAGATACCAGCGACGTTAAGGACGTAGAAAACTCCGTCCAAAGCAAGGATTCTTCAATAAGGACAGGCATCTATCGTGACAAAGAAGACAGGCTCATTGTCACATTCTGGCTTTCCTAGTCTGAACAAAGCAGCTTCACGAGTCGTCCATGCAAGAAAGCTGGGGTTCCTCTTCCATGAGCCAACTCGTACCACTGTCTCGTCCCTCTATTCTTGTGCTGCCCGCCCTGGTCGCCTCGGCCGGCGACCGCGCCGGCGTGCGCTTCCTCGAATTCTTCGCCGCTCAGATCCGCAATCCGCACACCCGGCGCGCCTACGCACGCGCGGTGGGCGACTTTTTGGCTTGGTGCGAGACTAGGGGCGTGGCGTCGCTGGCCGCGGTTCAGCCCCTGCATGTGGCGGCCTGGATCGAGATCGAGGGGCGTGAGGTTTCCACACCCAGCGTGAAGCAGCAGCTCGCGGCCATCCGCCATCTTTTCGATTGGCTGGTTACCGGCCAGGTGGTGCCGGTGAATCCGGCGGCCTCGGTGCGCGGCCCGCGCCATGTCGTGCGCGCGGGCAAGACCGCGGTGCTGGAGCCGGCCGAGGCGCGAGCGCTGCTGGACAGCATCGACGCGGATACGCCGGCAAGCCTGCGAGACCGGGCGCTAATCTCGCTCATGGTCTACAGCTTCGCCCGCATCGGGGCGGCCCTGGGGATGAAGGTCGAGGACGTGTTCACTCAGAACCGGCGGCTGTGGGTGCGCCTGCATGAGAAAGGCGGCAAGGATCACGCCATGCCCTGCCACCACAACCTGGAGCAGGCGCTGACCATATATATCGAAGGCGCCGGGCTCGCGGATGACCCCAAGGGGCCGCTCTTCCGGACCATCGGCCGCGGCACCGGCCAGCTCACCCGCACTCCCCTGGCCCAGGCCAACGCCCACGCCATGATCCGGCGGCGGGCTGCGGCGGCCGGCATCCAGACGAAGATCGGCAACCATAGCTTCCGGGCCACGGGCATTACGGCATATCTCAAGAACGGTGGCACCCTCGAGATGGCCGCGGCCATGGCCAACCACGCCAGCACCCGCACCACCCAGCTCTACGACCGGCGCAGCGACGCGATGAGCCTGGATGAAGTGGAACGGATTTTGATCTGAGGCGGGAAGCAAAAGGGGATACCTACCCCACAGGGCACCCCAAGAAAACGTCTCTACGAGTCTCCTGGCGCGTTGTTTTCAGGCGTTTGGGGGGAGAATTGTAAGCCGAGGACATTTACGCACCCAAGGGCGCTGACCCCGGCGTAGAAGCGGATGCTCCAAAGCTTGTTACTCAGGACCCACGCCTTAAAAGGGCGCTGCTCCACCTTCAGCGCTTGTGGATTCACGGACAGTCTCCATTCTTCCCAAGATGATCCTGAGAATGTTTGCGTAGACTGTCGAGGATGGCTGCCCAGCCGATGGTCCTACCATCTTTTGCATGTATCCCGAACTTAGCCAAATAGCTCTTTATTCAAACGAACTTTTGGGGCAGAATTGAAGTCGTATTCCTGATTGGAACCGATGAATGCTCTCGTCGATTGGCTGACAAATGCGACTGTGGTGAACTACCTAATCACGCACTTCGGAGCGATGGCTATGTATTTGTTTTCACTGGCGAAAGGATTCGGAGGGTCAAAGCCCGCTCTGAAGAGGCTCTTCCCGGGAAAACCAGAGGTACTTTACGACAGACTCGATTTCGTCGCTATTGTTCTGGCAGGGTCCGTCATTGGAACAATTTTCTTTAGACCTCTGGATCCGCTTCAAGCATTAGCAGCAGGTTTCGGTTGGACTGGCGCGGTTAATGTGCTGACGAGTAAGAACACCCAAGATGGTCCGGTAAATTCATGACAGACTCTCTCTTCGAATGGCAACGCCTCGCGCTAGTTATATTCGTTGGCGCGGGGATCGTACTGGGATCGTATTGGCTTTTTTTGAATCCGCGCCGGTACAAGGCCTCCCTCGAAAGGCTGAGCGTTTCTAGAGCACCGCTCTATTCGTCTCGAATCCTCAGGATCACGGCTTTTATACTATTAGTGCTTCTGGCTACATGGACTGTATGGTTCTTTCTATGAACCAGGAGGCCATACGAAGGTCACTGCGCGAGCACACGGAGCACGGCGCGAGCACGCCTGCCGACGACATAGCCCACGTTTATCGAGCGCAGGAGTTTGCGCAGCTGCGAGACGCCGCGCCCAGGGCTTGGATCTGCGTCATCATCTGTCCGAGGTAAAGGACATTATCATGCGTGAGAAGACTGTCTTTGGGCGTAGTTCCCGCGCTAGCATCCATCCGCGAGCGATGGTGGGTGGATATTGAAGAATCGTGCGCATTGGAGCTGGCTTCGCTGCCTCTAAAACCTCTCTTTGATTGTGGCTGCGATCCGTGGTGCGTGACGACGCCTCGTCGATCCACATCAAAATAATGCTTGACATTTTTCTTGCAGATTTGCAATGCTTGACGCCAGTAGTCTCAAAAAGAGTCGAGGCTGTCGGTGCGTCCCCCTTTGAACAACTAGTCGATTCTTCCGTTCCTAGCGGACTGTGGTCTAACCAACCTCACGAACGCAGTGTTGTAAATGTGTGTCAATCAGAAAGCGACACACGCAGCCTGAACGCCGAATTTGGCTATTTCTGCCCAACGCATCGAAAAGGTCAATATTGGGCACAGGTATGCTTAATCGTGCAGAAATCCGTCCCATAGGTGTTGTTTTCGCACTTTAGTTCTTGCAACGGTTTTTGCATAGCTTTCAAACGGTCCCACTGTTCATCGGAACCGAAGCATCGGGAGTGCAAGTAGACCTTCTGCTCTCGCCAACCCCCGCAATCTCTCTTTATACCTTTTCGGTGCGTTGGGCACAAATATCCTTTCAGATTGTGGCACACAGAACACGCTAGTCAGCTTGCAAGTCCATCTCCACCGGATCATCCCATCTGCAGTGTAGTGACAACACATCGAGACCTCTTTCCTCTCCAGGCCGAAGAAGTCGAAAGGATGTAAGATGCATTTCGCGAAATCTCAAACCGCTGCCCCTTCTCACTTCTCTTCCGTCTCGTTCAATACAGAGTTCCCCTTCGCTCCCTTCGCCAGGCGAACAGACCGGGCTGCATGCGGAAGAGATCTCTTGGTACGCCATGTACTCTTTGCTCTTGTTTGCGCTGTCAGTGCAATGGCTCAGGTTGCGGTGCCAACCATACCTGACAATGGCCCAACTCCGGCCAGTCCCCTGGGAATTCCGCCTCATTCAAGTTCTTCCGGAACCAACGAGAGTGTCAGTATGATGAACGGAAGCCTGAACGTCTATATACCCCTGCTCACAATTCCCCAACGCGGGGGTTATAACTTATCCATCGGCCTCGTGCATAAAAGCAATTCGTACGCGCTGCAACAGACAACCTCAGTCACCAGCAGTGTTAGCGGGGTGAATCTCGTCATTGATGCAATTACCTATGGCGACCAGATGGCCACCAACGATGAACCGCTCGAAATCAACCTCCCCCGTTTGCAGTTCTCCTACGAATATGTCGGCGATCAAGCCTTTGGAACCAGCGGAACTATCTCTCCCGGGGGCCAAGGCACAATCACCTCGATTGGCAACATCTATTGTGCAACCAACTTCCAATTCACCGACTGGTCGGGGAACAAGCATCCGTTCGAGAATGTGTCTCCATGCAATTGGGCCCCTGGCGGCCCAAACACTCAACCAATCTATAAAACGGATTCTTCCGACGGCTCTTTCTATCGATTAGACACCACCACCCCCACCGATATGAAGGTATACAGCCCCGACGGAACCGTCTACCATTTCTCTGGATTTATCGATCCGTGCCCAGTTGCTGGAACAACATCAATGAATTCCTGCTCGACGATGGAGGATTACTACGATAGTCGCGCCAGCCTGATCGTCGACACGAATGGCAGCAGCATCACAGTGGCGTCGAATGCCCAAGGCTTTACTTTAACGGACACATTGAGCCGTACAATCAGCATCGCTCGGAGCAACCAGGGCAGCGGACCTGAGTATTACACGGGGGTATCCTACAGGGATTCAAACGGCAACCAACAGACAATCGGGATCGTTACGCAACAGACGAATACGAATCAGGTTACTCAATCTAATCCAGTTTGTACATATGTTGGTCAACCCCAGTACTCCCCTTACAAAACGCCCACTGTCGGCCATTCTGGTTCCTATCAAAGCGTCCCGTCCATAACAACTATCACATTTCCTACCAGCGCAGGAGGCGGGCAGAAGCAATATACTCTATCGTTCGACGGAATCAATCGACTAGTGGAGATCCAATATCCCTTCGGCGGTTATACGAGATACGACTATCAGTGGACCGGAGGAACTCAGGTGATGAGCAAGGTTCAGTGCAGCGTTCCCGGGAGCCAGATTTGGCACAAGTACGAGTGCAGCAGTTCCAATTCGTCTTCATGCCCAGAGCAGATTACGACCTACACGCCGACACCATACTACGACTCTGTCCAAAGTATCACTTATAACAAAACAATGGTAGTAACAGACCCGCTTCAGAATAAGGATGAGCACGACTTTGCAACAACGAACCCGGTGCGCACGAATCCGGTGGAGACAGATGTATATCGTAGTGGACCTAACGGCAAAGTGATTGTTCATACTAATAGCGTCTTTCCAACTACCTTGCCCCAGAATACAGGTACGATAAGTTTCGAGTACAACTTTCCCACACAAGTCACAACAACGCTACTCGATGTCAGCCCTGCGATCTCCAGCAGTGTTAACTATGTGTATGAGGCATATACTGCTCTTCCAAATTACGGCGCCGGTGTTATCGATCAACCCACGGAAATCGACACCACGGACTATACCGGGACCGTCATCAAAAAAGTGTCGCAGCAATGGAAACCGGCATCGGCATTTACGTCTTCCCCACTCATCCTCGATCGTTTGCAAAGCAGGACAACGACCGATGCGGCAGGCAGTGTATCGTCGACAGTAACTTACGGATACGATACATCAGGAAACGTGACCAGCGAGACAAAAACCGGCACCAATGTTGGATCGCTTACGACCCAATATGAGCGGAACACCTCTGGAGAGGTTATATTGGTTACCGACCCCATGAATTACACCACCTCGATCGGCTATGGTGATGGATGGTCGAGTACGGGCGGAACCTGCGGCATTCAGGCAAACAGTTCAGCCTATCCAACCAGCCTCACAAACGCCCTTTCCCAGGTGACGAACTACACCTACAACGCCTGTACCGGAACCGTTGCGACGGTAAAAGATCCAAACGGGGTCACAGATTCCTATAGCTATGACGCTCTTGGACGTGTCATCTCGGAAACTGTGACGGGCGCACATTCGGAAGTGGAGGGGCAGAAGTCGAATAGCTTTGTGGACTCCGCCCCGTCATCTATTACCGAGACTGTCAGCCAGTCCCCCGATCCGAGTCTTGTCACGAAGACGGCATACGACGGTTTTGGGAGAATACAGGAGACGACGCTTGTCTCCGATCCCGATGGCCCCGACTTGACCGATACCACGTATGATGCTTTGGGGCGTGTTCAGAGTGTTTCCACTCCATATCGAACCTTCAATGATTCAACGTACGGCATCACTTCCTATACATATGACGCGCTCGGCAGAAAGAGATACGAATGCCATCCAGATAACACAGGTAGCAATACAACGACATGCACTCCAACGAGTAACTACTTCTCGTGGAGTTATTCTAATAATGTTGTGACTTCGACGGATGAGGTCGGCAACCGGTGGAAGCGGACAACGGATGCGCTCGGCCGGCTGATAAAGGTCTTGGAACCAAACGGGTCGACCCAGTCCCCCACCATGGAGACAGACTACACTTATGACGCGTTGGACGATCTGCTGTCGGTGAATCAATGTGGAGGAACCTGCCCTTCGTCTAGCGCGCGCGTCAGGTCTTTTTCCTACAACGGCCTTGCGCAGTTATTAACGGCGTCAAATCCAGAAAGCGGCACGACGAGCTATACCTATGACAACAACGGAAATCTTCAGAGCAAGACAGATGCTCGGAGCATAACGACAAACTACAGATACGACGCGTTAAATCGCCTATGGGGCAAGAGCTACTCGAACGATCCGAATAATACGCCGTCGTCGTGCTATCAGTACGATATGCCTATAAGCGCGGCCACGGACGCAAATCCGACGGGGCGTCTGACATTTGAGTGGACACAGAAGGGCGGCTGCCCGAGCACTGGCACACCGGCAAGGTTAAGCCCACAATCCACGATACCGGCCGCGGCGATCACGAGCAGAGCTTTCCTGAGCCACGACGCAATGGGGAGAGTGCTCAGCGAGCAACAATGCAGGCCATCACAATCCTACTGCCCTACCACTACACCGTACTCGTTGTCGCACGGCTACGATGTGGCAGGCAACAGAACCTCCTATAGCAACGGAATTGGCAGCGTGCCAGGAATGGTAGCTATCACCCAGTCGTTCGATGCGGCAGGACGGCTCCAGACGATAGCAGGCAGTTTGAACGGTGCATCCTCTGTTCCATTGTTTTCGGCACAATCGGTTTCGCCGGCGGCGTACGCCCCTCAAGGCGCATTGCAGAACGCTGTTTATGGAAATAATGTTCTGACGTTGACCCGGACATACGACAAACGCCTGCGAATCACGGAAGAGATAGACACAGGGCTGGGAATAACGTTGCCGACCAACGGGTCAGCGACAGTGAGCATTGTCGGGGTGGAACAGAGCAAGTGAGAAAGTCTGATGAACTCCATATTCGGCGTAAGTGTATCGTATCCGTCCAAGCTTCGATACGGCGTGGTAACGGAAAGTTTGATCCTTGTGGCAGATGACGCTTCAAATGCGGCGATGTCGAAGCCGTGAGAGTGAGTGACATGAAAGAGACAAGTCTTACGATTGGGACTATCTGGCATGCTGCGAGGGTGTTTGTGTTCGTCGCCACGCTTGCAATCACGACGAGGAATGTTCTCGGGCAAACGACCAACTATAGCATTCCAGCCGGGTCTGGCACCTTCACCTATACGGAGACTATATCGAGTGGTGGCACATGCCCAATCAGCCAACCTCCGAATACCTCTTATCAGCAAATTACGCAGTACATGTTCAACACTTTTGCTTATAATGGTCTTCCATTGAACGGTTCAATCACGTACTTATCTGTACCAAGCGCCAGTAACTTTTGCCCAACTTCGGGTTGGCAGGGAAATCCCCCATTTCCTCTGCCGCTAAGTGGTTCGTCATATACGGTATTCTTTTCTCCATCACTGAGCGGTCCCGGGTCCGCCACCTTGACCTCGTTCTATGCTGGAGTGTCGCCGAATCCCAGCACCTACGGAAGCAGTGTACTATTTTCGGCAACCAATCAGTATCCGGGCGCAAGCGGTACAGTGACGTTTAGCGACGGTTCTACGACCCTGGCAACGGTTAGCATGGCTAACCAGTCCGCGAGTTACAGCACATCGACGCTCTCGCTCGGAAACCACTCGATCACTGCGTCATTTAGCAGTTCAAGCTACCCTCCTGCAACAGCTTCGGCAGGAACGCTTGTCGTAAATATGGCTCCGCAAGTGATCAATTTCACCGCACCATCGTCACCAGTAACTTACGGAGTCTCGCCGATCGCGCTGGCGGCGACCGGGGGCGGATCGGGCAATGCGGTGACCTTCAGCGTTGCGTCCGGACCAGGTTCGATCTCGGGCAGCACACTGACTATTATGGGAGCAGGCACGGTAATCGTGGCCGCCAACCAGGCAGGCAACACCAATTACTTTGCGGCTACTCAAGTTCAGCAAACCGTCGTTGTGAATAAGGCGATGCCGACGATCTCAAGTTGGCCCACGGCCAGCGCGATCACCTACGGCCAAACGCTGGCCTCCTCGGGTCTGCCTGGCGGCGCGGCTTCGGTCGGCGGCAGCTTTGCATGGACAACGCCGACCACCGTGCCGGGAGCTGGATCTCCTTCCGAGAGCGTGACTTTTACCCCCAGCGACACGACCGACTATAACCCGGTTTTGGCAACGGTCACTTTGACGGTGAACAAGGTGACACCGACTATCAGTTGGGCGGAGCCTGCAGCAATCACCTACCCCGCGGCATTTACCGGCTTACCCACCCCCACTGCCAACGTGCCGGGCACTTTCACCTACTCTTCACTGCCGCCAATCGGCACGATCTTGACTCCTACAACTGCGACGTTTACGGCAACTTTTGCGCCTACGGACGCCACGGACTACGCTCCGGCCACGGCCACGGTTCAATTGGTAGTGAACAAAGCAGTTCTGACAGTGACAGCCAACTCTATCAGTCGAGTTTATGGCGCAACGAACCCCACATTCACCGCCGCCATCACAGGCTTCGTGAACGGAGACACGCAAAGCAATACGGTGAGCGGTGCTCCCAGCCTCAGTTCCTCAGCTGTCAGCACTTCGCAGGCGGGCACCTACACTATCAATGTTGGAACCGGTACGTTGTCTTCCAGCTACTACACGTTTAATCCCGTGAATGGGACATTGACGATCACTCCTGTGACACCAACGATCAGCTGGGCGCCGCCATCCGCGATCACTTATGGGACAGCACTGAGCGCGACGCAACTGAATGCTACGGCCAGCGTGGCCGGCGCTTTTGCCTATTCGCCGGCATCCGGCACAGTTCCTGGAGTCGGTACGCAAACGCTTTCGGTGACCTTCACCCCCGCCGATACGACCGACTACAACTCGGTTACAGCAACGGTCACGTTGACGATCAGCAAGGCGACGCCGACATTGAACATCACTTGGTCTCCCACATCTCCAACGCACTATCATTTGGTAACCTTCACGTGTTCGGCAAGCTTTTTGGGCCAGCCGGTGATCAATGGGACTGTTCTGACTTTCCTGGTAGACGGGAGCAGCGTCGCATTGGTCTCGTCGACATCCGGTTCGTCAACCTGGTCAACATCCTCACTAAGCGTAGGCCAACATACCATTAGCTGTTCCTCTGGAGATTCAACCTACAACGTTGTCCAAGCCAGCCAAACATTCACGATCTATTCAACGGTGGATAGGGGAGTCATCACCCTGACAGTCAATGGAATCGCCTCGTCAAGCGCAATATACGGCCCAGGGTCGACTCCGGAAACTATCGCGGCGAGTCTAGTCTCTGACGTCACGACGGGTTCTCCGGTGACGCTCTCCGAGGTGGACGGCAATCTGTACATGGAGGCTAAGGCGACCGGCTCGGCTTCAAACTACTCCTACACGCTTCTGGCAACGAACTACGACTCTGCGGACTTCAGCCAGCCCTCGTTCCAAGGTTCTCCTGGCAGCAGCAACCTCGAGGGCGGAGCGGATGCGAATTCCTCGGGGGGCACTGTGTACTCCTATTCCATTCCGAGCTACGTCGCCTCGCAGAGCCCGGCCGGCTATGACGCTGTGGGGAATGTGGTGGGGTACTCGGACCAGATGATGGGCGCCACGGGGCTCAGCAGCGATGCCTGGGGTTTCGGCTACGATACCCTGAACCGGTTGACAGGCGCAGCTGGAAGCTGGACCGGCCAGACTGGCCAGACGAACACGAACTACTGCTGGGGCTACGACGCTTTCGGCAACCGGAACTTGAACTATAGCGGCCCTTGCACGTCCGGCCTGCCACTCACAAGCTACACCACCAACAACCAGTTACACAACGGGCTCGTCCAGTACGACCCGGCGGGTACGGGCGATTTGACATATGACAGCGTCGCCGGGAACAGATATCTCTACGATGCCGACGGGCGCATCTGCGCAGTTCAGAGCACTCCGGTGACCGGATACACCACGAGGACGGGGTATATTTATAATGCGGAGGGAGTTAGGGTGGCCAAAGGCTTCATCACAACGATGAGTTGCGACCCGACGTCGAACGGCTTCCAGACCATCAGCGAATATGTGGTTGGCCCCGGCGGCGAGCAGTTGACCGAGGTGGGCTCCGACGGCAAGGGCAACATGATCTGGGCTCATACCAACGTTTTCGCGGCGGGTTCGTTGATGGCCACATACGACGTGGACGGTCAGCACTTCCTTCTCAACGACTGGCTGGGCAACCGTCGCGCTCAGACCGACAATACTGGCGTGTGGGAGCAGAGCTGCACCAACCTGCCTTTCGGTGACGGCCTCAATTGCTCCAGCTCCGTCCAGTCGCCCACCGAGCACCACTTCACCGGCAAAGAACGAGATCAAGAATCTGGCAACGACTACTTCGGGGCAAGGTACTATGCAAGCTCGATGGGCAGAATGTTGTCGCCCGATCCATCGCAGTTATACTTCGCCAATCCAGCCTACCCACAAAGCCTGAATCTCTACAGCTATGGCAGAAACAACCCGCTGACCAACACCGATCCAACAGGAATGGACTGCGTCAACGACACCGGGAATGGAACCTTCACCACCAACACTGGGGATTGCGACAACTCGACTGAGGCTAAAGCGAACGCAGGTCACTACATTGATTGTGATGGTTGTACGACTAATTCGGCGGGGGGCACACTGGACCCGACGACCGGCACTATGTACCTCACGGATGCGAACGGAAACGGCATCGCCGGAACAAATATCTCTGATTGGGCTGCTCCTCAAGGTACACCCGCAACGAATGTGGACGTTGGCGGGACTTCATCTGATGTCTGGATGTCCGGCTACGGATTAGGTGGCCAATTGGCCTATTTCCCGATGGCAGCAATGCCGGGACTTCCGAACGGTCAACTAAGAGCGTGGAATCCCCCAACAAAGTGGCAGCGGTTTTGGATGAACGTGGGTTGTTTCGCTGGCCAAGACGCCGACAACATGAGGCCTTTCGGTGCTCAAGCAGGCGCTAATGACTCCACCGACAATCCTGCGCCCGTGAACGGACAACGGTCTCTCCTCGGTCCGAATACAGATGTAAAAAAGGGAGGAACGATGCCCTACAACACGAGCGGAACGAACTCGAATGCACCGGATGCCGCTGCGGGAGGGGCCAGTTATCTCTCCAACTTGGGTGCGTGCCTCAACAATGTACGTAACCAGTGATGCACGAGATGGTGTCAACAAGTGGGGGAGGACTCAGAGATGACGATGGCAGGTATCTTAAGGACAACAGGGGGAGCGGTTGCACACCAATTGATTAGCACGCTTGGGGTGATGGTATTATCCGGCCAGTTGATCTTTACTCTTTGCGCGATTGCTCGAACCTGGAATCCGTCTATCTCGCCCAGGTTAGCGAGCAGAATCTTGACGGAAATCCCAGGATTTCCAGTTCAAGCTGTAATCGGCCTGCTCCTTGGCTTCCTCCTTGCGGAATTTTTTCGTCGCTGGGTCATGCCAAGGGTCATGGTGTGGATGTGGGTTTTGCCACTTGCTCTGCTCTGCTTGGCAGTTCTTTTTCCTCCAATGAATGGGGCTTCGTTGTTTGCTCATTACGCTGGAGGCAGTACAGTTCCCGCTAACAGGTTTTTGAGTGCGCTGTCGTATTCGTTTCCGTTCGTTGCGGCTGCTGCCTACTCCGTAGGGGCAAAAGTGGCCGAGCGCCTCAATCGCCCTGCGCAGTGATCCGCTGCTCTGGCCAACCGCCAGCCGTCCTCCGGGGCGGCTTGCTGCTTCAGTAGCTTCCATCGGCAGCATGGGCGCGGCAAGCGAAGAGCGCCATGCTTGCGCATGGGCAGGGGTAGGACACGTCACCCCAGAATGGGTGCTGTATAGCAACCGCAGGTTGCTATATGGCAACCACTGAAAACAAGGCGTTTATGTAAATCGGCCTTGATCTCGGTTGCTGTTGGGGAACCTGCTGAAAATAAAGGATCGTGTCTTGGCGGGTGTGTTGGGCGGCTCGCGCCGCGTACCCTTCGCTCCATCGTCCGTAAAGGCTCTTCGCTTCGCTCCGTCCGCTGACGCGGCTCCCTGCGGTCGGCCTTGACTGACGCCTCCGCTGCGGGTGTTTTTCATCTATGAGAAGAATGTCTTCTTCTCATGTTACCCATGACCAGGGCAACAGCGGGCCGGTGATAGCATCGTGCTCATCCGGGGGGCATGGGATGGACTACGACCAGGACAAAGTAGACGAGATGGTGCTGTCGCTGCTGTGGCTGACGCAGACCGGCGATGGCCGTGCGTGGAAAGGTCACGACTGGGTTGCAATGGACCGGCTGCACGCCAAAGGGTATATCTCCGACCCGAAGAGCAAGGCCAAGTCGGTCGTGTTGAGCGAAGAAGGCGAGCGTCTATCGCGGGAACTGTTCGAGCGCCACTTCGCCCGCAAGGGCTGACGGCGAAGCGTGCAGCTCCGGGGCGCTGGCTGGCTTCCGTGGCGCATCTGGCAGCGTGTTGGGCCAAGACACCATCCCTAAGCCTGACGGCTTAGCGAGGCCGACAGCGGCCCGAAGATCGAACGCGGAACGAACAAAGGCCGGACGCTGTCCGGCCTTGTTCGTGTTCCGTTCGAGAGGCGTTCGAGGCTATCCGGCGGCGCTGTTGAGGAAGTGGTCAATGGTCATGAGAATGGCGTCCTGCTTCCGGCGCGACAGGCTCTCGATCCGCTCCAGGCGTTCCAATACCTTGCGGCTGGGCTTGCGCTGCTGGACGACTTCGGGCGGGGTGTCGGTCTGGAGCAGTTCTTGGATGGGCACTTCGAGGGCGGCGGCGAGTCGCAGCGCCGCTTCTGCGGTAATGCGGAGCTTGCCGACTTCGTAATCGGAGACGACCGCCTGGACGACGTTGACGCGCTGGGCCAGTTCGCGCTGGCTGAGTCCGCGCAGGGTGCGAATCTGCGCCAGACGCTTGCCGAGGGCAAGGTTGACGGCCTTGTGCGGGTCTTCGGTGGTGTCCTTACGAGCAGCCATGACAAGGGAGAGTGTAAAGGCCATGTTGAAGTCCTCTTGACTATGACAGTAAATCACTTTAAGTTTACGTACATCAGTTGAACGCGAAAAAAGGCTTGACAGGTTTTTCAGGAAGGCGGTCGAAATGCCCTACGTTCCCCCCGAAGTAAAAGAGCGGCTCAAGCGCGAGGTGTCGATCCAGCGGCTTGCGGAGGCGCGGGGGATCAAACTGACGCGCAGCGGCAAGGAGCTGATCGGGCTGTGCCCGTTCCATGACGACCGGAACCCGAGCCTGAATATCGACCCGGTGAAGAACGTGTGGAGTTGCAAGGGCGCTTGCGGGGAGGGCGGCGACGTTTTTCTGTGGGTGATGCGGGCCGAGGGGGTGAGCTTCCATCATGCGCTGGAGTTGTTGAAGCGGGACTATGCGCCATCGGCTGGGCCGGTGGTGAAGATCGCCACGGTGCCGAAGCTGCCGCCGCTGATCGACGCCACGGCGGACGACAAAAAGCTGTTGGGAACGGTGGTGGACTACTACAACCGGACGCTGAAAGACTCGCCGGAGGCGCAGCGGTATCTCGTGAAGCGCGGCCTCGAATCCTCTGAAATCATCGACCGGTTCCGGCTGGGCTACGCCAATCGCTCACTGTGCCTGCATCTGCCGGCGTCGAACCGCGCCGCCGGCGAGGCGCAGCGGACGCGGTTGAAAGAGCTTGGCATCCTGCGCAACCAGAAGCCGGGGCATGAGCACTTCAATGGTTCGCTGGTCGTGCCGGTGTTCAATCTTGCCGGTGAAGTGGTCGAGATGTACGGGCGGAAGATCACGCCGAATCTGCGCGCGGGAACGCCGGACCACACGTATCTTCCGGGGCCGCATCGCGGCGTGTGGAACGAAGAAGCCTTCATCGCATCGAAGGAAATCATCCTGTGCGAAGCGCTGATCGACGCCTTGACGTTCTGGGTTGCGGGCTACCGGAATGTCACGGCGAGTTATGGCGTGAACGGCTTCACAGCGGACCATCGCGCCGCGTTCGAGCGGCACGGCACGGAGCGTGTGTACATCGCCTATGACCGCGACGACGCAGGCGACAAAGCCGCCGCGAAGCTGGCCGAGGAACTGATGGGAATGGGCATCGAGTGCTTCCGTGTGCAGTTCCCGAAGGGCCAGGATGCCAATGAATACGCGCGTGTGACGCAGCCAGCGGCGAAGGCTCTGGGCGTGTTGCTGACCGGCGCGGCATGGATGGGCAAAGGCCCACGGCCAGCGGGCCGCGCGCCGGTTCCGGTTGTCGTGGCCGAGCCAGCAGCAGCGGCGGCGCCAACCGTCGAGCCACTGCCAGCGGAAGCAAAAAGCACAGCTAAAGAAAAAAAGATCGAGGAGCCAATGCCGGAACCAACGCCAGAGCCGACGCCGACGCCAGGCGCGGCAGTTGCGCAGGTTGCGAGTGAGCCAGGCCCAGAGCCAGAGAAGCCGCAGGAGAGAGCTTTTTCTTTAGCTGTAAATGCCGTGCCTTTACCCGCCGTTCCTATCGAGGAGCCAGCCGCGCGGCCCATGCCTCTGTCTGTGCCGACAGAGCCACAGGTGAAGACAGAGGGCGGCGAAGTGGCTGTGACCATCGGGCCGCGCGAGTATCGCGTTCTCGGACTCGACAAATGCACGAGCCGGGGCCAGATGCGCGTGAACGTGAAAGTGTCGGGCCACAATGTGCGCGGGGAGTTCTGCTATCACGGCGACACGCTGGACATGGAGGCGTTCCGGCAGCGGGCGGCGTTCGTCAAGCAGGCCGCGCACGAGCTCGCCGCGAAGGAAGAGACAATCCATCGTGAGGTGGGCCAGCTATGGACGGTGCTTGCGGAGTTGCAGCGGGAGCGCATCGCCAAGGTGCTTGCGCCGCCGGAAGAAACGGCGCTGATGACGGCCGAGGAGCAGGCGGCCGCGATGGAGTTGCTGCGCGATCCGCGTCTGTTGGAGCGTGTGCTTGAGGACTTCGAGAAGTGCGGCGCAGTGGGCGAGGAGACGAACAAGAAGGTCAGCTATCTGGCCGCTGTATCGCGGATGCTGGCGAAGCCGCTGGCTATCGTGGTGCAGTCGTCCTCGTCTGCGGGCAAGAGTTCGCTGATGGAAGCCGTCTTGGACTTCATGCCGGAGGAACACCGGGAGAGCTACACGGCCATGACCGGCCAAGCCCTGTTTTACATGGGGCAAAAGAATCTCAAGCACAAGATACTGGCCATCGCAGAGCAGCAGGGCGCGGAGGCCGCGAGCTATCCGCTCA